>Ga0209692_10004703_pt1 | contig 12157 bp, 8 predicted proteins | sample tdDd472_FD_187129 | JGI IMG/M metagenome (GOLD analysis project Ga0209692, IMG submission 187129) | Marine sediment microbial communities from the Atlantic coast under amendment with organic carbon and nitrate - tdDd47.2 (SPAdes)... | ecosystem: Environmental > Aquatic > Marine > Coastal >...
GAACTTGCGCTCGGTGGTACAGCGGTTGGAACGGGGCTTAATACTCATCGTGATTTTGCGGTAAAAGCAGCCGCAAAAATATCAGAAATTAGTGGTAATAAATTTACAACCGCACCCAATAAATTTGAAGCTCTCGCAGCTCACGATGCTATTGTTGAAGCAAGCGGTGTGATGAAAACTCTAGCAGCTTCCCTGATGAAAATTGCCAATGATGTAAGATGGCTTGGCTCTGGCCCCAGATGCGGTATCGGTGAGTTGATACTCCCGGCCAATGAACCGGGCAGCTCGATCATGCCGGGGAAGGTTAACCCTACACAATCTGAAGCGATGACAATGGTTTGCGCGCAGGTTATGGGGAATGACGTTGCGGTTAATTTTGGTGGAGCAAGTGGAAACTTTGAGTTGAACGTATTCAAGCCCGTGATGATATATAATCTCTTGCAATCAATCAGACTTATAGCGGATGCTTGTGAAAGTTTCACTGATAATTGCGTTGTTGGAATCGAGCCGAACAGGGCAAAAATAGATGAGTTCCTCAATAATTCATTAATGCTTGTTACTGCGCTCAACCCGCATATTGGTTATGATAATGCGGCAAAGGTTGCTAAAAAAGCTTATAATGATAATTCAACTCTGGCTGAAGCAGCCGAGGCTCTTGGTTTGTTAACCAAACAGGAATTCGCACAAAAAGTTAAACCTGCTGAGATGCTTGGTCCGAAATAATCTTGGTATTTAAAAGCGAAATACAAAAATTGTTAATGCGAAATTTACAAATCATTCATGCAGGCTCACTTTTCGTGAGCCTGTTATATCTTTGGGTATGGAGTTATTTTGGAAGAAGTAATTTTAAACATATATGTGGTTATCGAAAAAGATAAAGTTACCGAGTTTAGAGCAAAAGAATATAGCCGAAGTGGAAATGATGATGAAAAAATAGCATTTTTGAAATCTATTGCTCGTGAAGATTTTGAGGAAGCCGAGGTATTTAATGCTCCGGTTGATCGTGCCGGAAACTTTATGCCATATAAACGTTTTGCGAAATTTGAAAAACAAGGATCACATTTCCAGCTTTTCGAGAGTATTTTTTCAACATACAACATTCCGGAAAATCCCCTTATTTGTGTTACCCCGGTAATGGATGGTGAAATTTTGGCTTCATAAATTTATTTTATGCAGTAAAAGAAACAATCCTTAACTTCAAAATAGAACTTGAATTTATTATATTTACTAATCTAAAAATGATGCCGTTCAATCGGCTTTTTTTTCTTTTACCCATGGAGTAAATTTACAAATGTCCTTGTCAAAAAACGAACTACGAGAATTATCAGTAAATACGATCAGGTTTTTAGCAATTGATGCGATTCAGAAGGCTAACTCGGGGCACCCGGGAATGCCGATGGGAAATGCCCCGCTCGCTTATCTTTTATATACGGAATTATTAAATCATAATCCTGCAAATCCAAAGTGGTTCAATCGTGACAGGTTTGTCCTTTCTGCCGGGCATGGTAGTATGCTCCTTTATTCAATACTGCACCTTACCGGATATGATATCTCGCTCGATGATATTAAGGAGTTCAGGCAATGGGGTTCACTCACCCCCGGGCATCCCGAATTTGGTCACACACCCGGAGTTGAAACTACTACCGGTCCGCTTGGACAAGGATTTGCGAATGCCGTGGGAATGGCAGCCGCCAGGAAATTTCTTGCCACGAAATTTAACAAACCGGGATATGAAATAATAAGCAACAAGATTGTTGGAATCGCGGGTGATGGCGATATAATGGAAGGTGTAAGTCATGAAGCAGCCTCGTTTGCAGGTCACAATAAGCTGAATAATCTTATTATGTTTTATGACAATAACAATATCACAATTGACGGAAGCGTAAATCTTTCAATGTCTGAGGATGTTGGAAAACGTTTTGAGGCTTACGGGTGGAAAGTGTTAAATATTCCTGATGTAAATGATCTTGATAAAGTTGAAGAGATATTTAACTCCGCAAGAGAAGAACATGAAGCTCCGGTGCTTGTAATTACAACTACTGTGATTGGTTATGGCAGCCCCAACAAGGCGGGGAAATCTGCCTCGCACGGGTCGCCGCTTGGGAAAGATGAAGTTGAGCTTACTAAAAAAGCCTTAAACTGGAATTATGAAGAGACATTTTACATCCCGGAAGAAGTAAAACAACACATGCTTACTTCCCGTGAAAAAGGGATTAAAAAGGAAGAAGAGTGGAATAAATTATTTGCCGCATACGAAGCTGATTATCCTGGTGATGCAAAGTTGTTTTCAAGTATAATCAAAAATGATTTTAGTTCTGATTGGGTAGCTGCACTTCCGAAGTTCGAAGACCCTGCTGAGGCAATCGCCACGAGACAGGCATCGGGTAAAGTGATTAACGCAATTAAGGATTACCTGCCAACTTTAATAGGCGGTTCGGCGGATTTAGCCGGATCAAATAATACTTCGCTTAAAGGGGAAGATTCTTTTTCATTTTCTACCCCGGGTGGGCGTAATGTAAATTACGGTATCCGTGAGCATGCAATGGGAAGTATCATGAACGGGATGGCGCTTTTTGGTGGCATTATACCGTTTGCCGGCACTTTTTTAATTTTCTCCGATTATATGCGTCCAGCTATCAGGATGGCATCGTTGTGTAAATTGCAGACCATTTATGTATTCACTCACGATTCAATCGGATTGGGAGAAGATGGTCCTACACATCAACCTGTTGAACAATTGTCGTCATTACGGGCAATCCCGGGATTAACTGTGATACGTCCGTCAGACCCGGCTGAAACTTCAAAAGCGTGGGAAGTTGCAATTAAAAAACAAAACGGACCTGTAGCCCTTGCATTAACACGACAAAAAGTGAAAAATCTTGACAGAACCAAATTTGCTCCCGCTGATGGTTTATTAAAAGGTGCTTACGTGGTTAAACCGGAAAAAGGAAATCTTGACGTTATAATAGTTGCCAGTGGTTCAGAATTAGAACTTGCTATTGATTCTGCTTACGAATTTGAAAAAAGTGGTAAAGGTGCAAGGGTAGTTAGTTTCCCGAGTTGGGAATTATTCGAGCAACAATCAGCCGAATATAAAGAGAGTGTATTTCCTAAAAATGTAAAAAAACGTATTGTAATTGAAGCCGGAATAAGACAGGGTTGGGAAAGATATATCGGTGATGAAGGCGAATATATTACGATAGAAACCTTCGGAGCCTCGGCACCGGCTGAAATATTGTTTGAGAAATACGGTTTTAGTTTAACAAACGTTATGAATAAATTGGGAAAAATGTTTTAGGATTATAAATAAATTTTAAATCCCTGCTGATTGGAAAAGTATCAGCAGGGAGATATAAATTTCAAAGTTCTCAGAATTTTTCTACTTTCAGGTTTTCTAATTTAATTTGCGAAACTTCTTTAAGATTGCCCGCCAAAAATTCTTTATCGTAGTCTTCAATGTTAGTCGATATTTTTTCGGATGTATAATTTATTTGGTCTGAAAGCAGAATTCCGTTAAAATTACGAGTATTTACAACTTTTCTAAATCGTGATCCACCCCCGTTCACATGATAATAATATGCAAAATAATCCATCCGGTATGTATCTTGCTCAAACCAGAAAATATACCTGTCCTGATAATCACTTCCGCCGCCTTCTGATCTGAAGGTGATTTCAATCTTATGGTACTTTTTCCCCAATATTTCCGAAGAGCCAATATATTCGGGTACAACAGCTTTATTTATCAATTGTAAAGGAAGAACAGCAAAATATCTTACAGCATTGATACTGTATTTGAGTAATGAATCTTCACGCGAGGTTATACTTTGCTCTATGCCATTAATAAGTTTATATGCGCCATTATTATCCATACCTTCAAGGATTTTATTCCCAGAAGAATCGGCGCGGGTTCTTTCATACCGGAATTTACCACCATCTTTTATTAGCCTGTAAGGTGTACCTCTAAAATCAAAAGTTACTTCAAGTTGGTCAAATTGTTCACCACCATGTGCACTTACCGCATTTTTTAAAACCTGATTTACATCAGGAGATTGGGTGCAAGATGTAATGAATATCACAAAGAAGGTCAAAAGTAATGACATAACACGCATATTTGGAATTTCCTACAATAATTTTTGGTTATAATAGAAACTTCATTACTAAAGAAGTAATTCAATATTGCAGGAAAAAAACATAAGATTGTTATGATGCAACTCACAATCATCACGTAGAAGGTTGTTAGTTCCATTCAAGTTTGAAACTTTTTGATTATCCAAGTGTCAAATAAATAAGTACATCTATTAAATAATAGAAAGGTCGGGGGACATGAAAGTGACTAATTCAGAATATGCACCTAATCCTATCGCGGATTTGGTGAGCGACGAGGTTTACGAAGCGTTAGCCAGTCGTGGTTTAATAAACGAAAAGTCGGTACGTGATTACACAATAAGGAGGAAGTTCAAAGAACTTCGTTCGAATAAGATAAGTACCGGTGACGCGATCGAACAAATCAGGGAAGAATATCCCTATCTTCAGTTCGATACGATTAAAAAAATTGTGTATCAGCCCAATAAATAAGAGTTTAGATAGATTATTTGCTGATTCATGAACGAATCTTTATCCCAATTTGTTGAATTATTTGGTATTTTTATTCTGAATATTCAGCAATTTGGGATTTTTTTATGGAAAAAAAGATAGGCGTTTTACTAATACAGTTAGGCACACCCGATAGCCCATCGGTTAAAGATGTTCGAAAATATTTATTTGAATTCCTGAACGACGAACGTGTTATAGATATCCCCGCAATTTTACGTAAAATATTGGTAAATTTAATTATTGTACCATTCCGTGCGCCAAAATCTGCAAAAATTTATCAAGAGTTATGGACTCCCGAAGGCTCTCCACTATTACTAATATCCGAGAATGTTAAAAACAAACTTCAGAAAATTTTGCCGGATAATTACACGGTAGAACTTGCCATGCGTTATAAAAATCCGTCGATGGATGATGTTTTGGAGAGAATGCGTAAAGCAAACTACGATAAAATTATCATTTTTCCGTTATTCCCGCAGTATGCTTCTGCCACAAATGGCTCGGCTGTAGCGAAAGCTATGGACATAATCAGAAAATGGTGGGTTATTCCTGAAATCTCAATGGTGGGGCAATTTTTCGACGAAGAAGGTTATATTAATGGTTTTGTTGAAAACGCTAAAAAATATAACCTCGATGAATATGATCATATTCTTTTCAGTTATCACGGCTTACCTGAAAGGCAGGTGGACAAAGTTTATGAAGACGGCCCTTGTAAAGATCACGATTGCGATGTAAGGTTAACCCAGGAAAACAAGCTTTGTTACAAGGCAACTTGTTTCGCCACCACCAGGGCTATTGTTGAAAAACTTGGTATCCCGGAGGAAAAATATACTGTTTGTTTCCAATCGCGGCTGGATAAAAAGTGGTTGGAACCATTTTCAGACAAAGTTGTGATTGAGCAGGCAAAAAAAGGTGCAAAAAAATTATTGGTATTTTCACCGGCATTTGTTGCAGATTGTCTGGAAACGATAATTGAAATTGGTCTTGAATATCAGGAGATATTTGTTGAGCATGGTGGTGAAAAGGTGCAATTGGTTGAAAGCCTTAATGAGAACGATTTGTGGATCGAGACCATCAAAAAAATGGTAGTTGAAAGATCATGAAAGTGATATTTTGTACGTAATTTGTTAAATTAAAAAGCCGGTCATTCATTTACCGGCTTTTTTTCATTTATCTGGTAAAAATAATGATTAACCTCGATATTGGTATTGTTGCATCGTTTTTGCTATATCTTTCACTAATGCTTTTTATCGGTATTTATTACTATAGTAAGACAAAAGATTTATCGGATTATATATTGGGTGGGAGGGGGCTTGGATCCTGGGTGACATCCCTCTCGGCACAAGCTTCGGATATGAGCGGGTGGCTTCTTCTTGGATTACCGGGATATGCATACATTGCCGGATTTGAAGCTTTCTGGCTGACACTAGGTTTGGGAATAGGCACTTATATCAACTGGAAATTTGTTGCCGTGAAACTTCGTGACCTCTCGGAAGCAGCAGAAAACTCTATTACAATGCCGGATTATTTTGAGAATCGATTTGAAGATAAAACAAAACTTCTCCGTGTACTCTCGGCGTTTTTTATCCTCATATTCTTTTTAATCTATACTTCCTCGGGATTTGTTGCCGGTGCAAAATTATTTTCTACAGTCTTCGGGTTTTCTTATACAATTGCACTTTTAATTGGTGTTCTAGTAATCATAAGTTATACATTTCTCGGTGGTTTCATGGCGGTAAGCATGACTGATTTTTTCCAGGGAATACTGATGTTTATCGCTGTTATACTGGTCCCGGTACTGGCAATTTCCTCCGTTGGCGGAGTTTCAGGTGCAATGGAGAAAATTGGTAACATAAATCCTAATCTACTTTCTGTCGTGACCACCACTAGCGGGGAAAGTATAACGCTAATTTCAGTTTTATCTCTTCTGGCATGGGGACTTGGGTACTATGGACAACCACACATTCTTGCCAGATTCATGGCGATAAAATCATCCGGAATGCTTCACAAATCCCGAAAGATAGCTATGACCTGGGTCATTATTAGTCTGGCAGCTTCGGTTATGGTTGGATTGATTGGATTGGCATATTTTGGGAACGTGCTTGAAGGTGCAGATAGTGAAAAAGTTTTTATCCTTCTGGTAAATGCACTATTTCCGTCATTGTTAGCAGGAATATTTTTATCTGCAATACTTGCAGCGGTGATGAGCACGGCTGATTCACAATTACTTGTTGCCTCATCTGCGATATCAGAAGATTTTTATAAAGTGTTATTTCGCAAAAATGCCTCTCAGAAAGAATTGGTATGGGTTAGCCGGGGGGCTGTAATTCTGGTGGCATTAATTGCTTTTTTTATCGCTCTTGACCCAGAAAGCAGCGTACTTGAACTGGTAGCATACGCCTGGGCAGGTTTTGGCGCAGCTTTCGGTCCTCTGGTTTTGTTTTCAATTTATTGGAAGCGAATGACAAAAAATGGCGCACTTGCCGGATTGATAACAGGTGGTTTGACCGTAATCATCTGGAAAAATATATCCGGTGGTATATTCGAATTATACGAGCTGCTCCCGGGTTTTGTAGCTGCATCACTGGCGATTATCGTCGTGACCTATTTGGGTAAACAGCCAGATTATAAAATATTAAAAAACATGTGAAAAGTTTTAAGTTAAACTCTTATCCATGTTTTGGGATATAAGAACATTATCAAACCATAAATCTCAAGGCGGCCCAGTAACATGATACCGGAAAAAATTAGTTTCACAATTGCGGGCAATGCTGCATAGTTCTCGAGCGAGCCAACAGTTGAAAGTCCGGGACCCACATTTCCCATCATAGCTGCTGCCCCCGAAAAAGCCGAAAGTGCATCAACATTGAATAATGTTGATATAAGTCCGCCCAAGAAAACAATAAAAACGTAAAAAAGGATATAAATAACTGCTGCTTCTGCCGTTTCATTCGAAACTTTATTACCATTCATTGTAATTGAAAAAACAGCGTTGGGATATCGCATTTGTCTGAATTTTCGTGCGATTGATTTATACATCAACACGAACCTGTCGGTTTTTATCCCCCCGGATGTTGATCCCGCGCATGCACATTGTAGTGTGAAAAATATTATCACGAGCTGCGAAAACGGCGGCCATATTGAAGAATCGGCGTTTGCAAATCCGGTAGAAGTTCCAACAGATAAAATTTGGAATGAAGTAAATCGGAATGAAGTCCAGAACCCGTCGTAACTCCCCGACATATTCACAAGTGTAGCAGCCAAAATTGCAATTAAATTAGAAAAGAGATAATACTTAAGTGCAGAGGAAAGGCGTAAACTTGTAAACTTACCGAGTATCACTGCAAAAATTAGTGCAAAATTCATCCCGGAGAGAATCATGAAGACCGATATTACTGCCTCTATCGCCGGACTGTCATAATATGCAATGCTTAAATTTTTTGTTGAAAAACCACCGGTGGCGATAGTTGCAAATGAGTGAGTTACTGCATCAAACAAATTCATCCCGGCGAGTAACAGCAAAACAATTTCAAGAAAAGTTAATCCCAGGTAAACGTAGGAGATAATTCTTACCGTGTTCCTTGCCTGCATTTTAAACTGTGTGAAAGCAACCGGAGAAATTTCGCTTCGATAGAGTACCATCCCCACCATACCCATTGATGATGCGATTGAAAGGACGAACATAATTACGCCAATACCGCCAATCCAGTGGGTAGATGCACGCCAGAATAATATCCCGGCGGGAAGGGCTTCAATATTATTGATGACCGTGGCACCTGTAGTGGTAAATCCTGATACACTCTCGAACCATGCATTAATAATACTAAATTCACCACCCCAGAGGGCATAGGGGATCATCCCGATTAAACATGAAAGTACCCATCCGGCAACTACGGTAAGTAATCCTTCTTTATGCGAGATATTTGTGGCTGCCGGAACAAATATCATGGGAAAAATACCGAATAAAAAAGCTATAAGAGCAGTATATATCAACGGGAAAAAGGAATCATCCTGATAGAGAACGGAAATACCTGCAGAAATCAGCAAGAATATTGAGTTCAGCAGGAGCACCTGTCCCGTGTATCGAAAAATTATATGGGGTCTCATACCTGTCTGTCAATTTCTGTGGCGCGGGAAGTTAACAATCTAACACTATTAGCCAGTTCATAAATTTCATCTCTTGATTCAGCCTCGTAGTTAAAACTTTTTTTAACCTTAATGAATTTAGTAATTTCTTTTGTGATATCGCGTATAGGTTTAATAAGATAATAATTAATCATATAACTAAAAATAAGGCTGAACACTATAGCGGCAATTATTGCTATGATACCGGGCATGAGTGCACGTTCGGCAGATTCAGAAATATTTTTAGCAGTTTTATACATCTCTTCATCATTAATATTTTGGAGGTTTTCAGCCTCCTCCATCACAGCGAGGAGCGATTCGTGAACTTCACTGAAATACCATTCTTTATCGATAGGTTTTCCGTTTGCCACCGAGAGCTTTGCTTTTAATTCAGGATAGAGTTTTTCACCGGGGATAGTTATGTTATTCTTGGCGATTGCAAAATGTTTAGCGAAAATTGAATCTGCGGGCAACAGAACATTTTGATATTTTTGAGCCTCGCCGTTGATAATCATAAGAATTGCACTATCTTCTCTCTCGAGAGATTTTATCATACCTTTCGCGGCATTAATACTTTTGTAATTGTTCTCGAGTATATTTTCAACATTCTCACCCATCCAGTTCATTCTGGTGATCGACCATAACCCCGCCACAGCAAGCATCGCAGAAATAGTAAGAAATCCGGCGAGTATTTTTGTTTTCAGTTTCATAAATATTCCATCTTTGTCTTCTACTCTAAAATAAGTGATTATCAAATAAATTTCATACGAATATATTATTAATATTTTTTGTACTTTTATAAAAATCAACCTCTGGATTTAATCTTTAATCATGTAAATTGAAAAAATTAAAAGTTCCGAAAAATTGACCTTTTTACTGAAACTTAATTTTTTTTATTTGTGTTAGGCCGATAACACCCTTAAAAAAATGGAGGAATAATGGGTCGAATCAATAGATTTATTTTAATAATTGTTTTTTTGCTTTTGAGCGCCCCCCTTGCAGCTCAAACGCTATCGACAGCCCCCCGCTTCGAAAAAAATGAGAACCCGACCTATCCTTCTGATAGAGGAACATTTATTTTAAGTTATGACGGAGAGCCGGAAACCGCCGTTGGTATTTCAGGAGGTGGTGAATTTACAGCCGCAGCAAGGTTCCCCGGTGAAATGCTGGCTCTATACCAGGGCTTTAAAATATATAAAATGTTCGTCTATTTTTATGATGTCCCACAGACCATCGAAGTCAGGATTTATAAAGGTGGTAATTTTTCCGCACCGGGAGACATGGTTTATTCACAACCCGTGCCGGAAAATACAATCGTGCCTAATGACTGGAATACTATATTTCTCACCGAACCGGTTGAAATTTCAAACGATACATATTGGGCCGGAGTTTATACAGCATCGGAATTTGACTATTTCCCTGTTGGAATTGATGGTGGACCTGCTAACACTAATGGAGGTTACACCGAATTTGATGGGAATTGGCTAAAGCTGACAGATTTTGGAATTCCTGCAAATTATAATATAAAAGTTGGTTTGAGTGATAATCCCGGTGGAGAGATTCTTTTCCCAACCAATCCTTCTCCGGCAAATTTCGCAACAAATGTGGCTGCCCCGGAAAATGAACTTTCATGGACCAATCCCCCCAATATCTCTGCCACAAGATTATACTTTAGCAATAACTTTAATGCAGTATTAAATGAAGACCCTTCAACAATAGTTTCCGATGGTTTCGGTCAGGATTTTGTTTTTAATAATTTCCTTGCGAATCAATTAGAGTATAATACTCAGTATTATTGGAAAGTTTCCGTGCAAAAAAATGACGGTTCAATTATTTCCGGGCTAAACTGGACTTTCACGACACAACCGGAAACAGGTGATTCCAATATAACTTTTATACAAATAATCCATAACGCAGCAGACCCGGTTCTTGAATTTGTTGATGTTTATATAAATGGTGCCTTGGCAGCCGAGGATGTTGCATTCAGGAATGCATCACCAAAGATAATGTTGGAAGCAAACCAGAGTATAACGATAAGTTTAGCTCCACCAAACACCGGGATAAATTCTGCGGTGGCGCAATCAAGTTTCTTGCCTGAACCGGGTATGGAATACACTATTGTTGCCTCCGGTGTATTAAATCCATTTCAATTTTCGCCCAATCCCAATGGAAGAAATATTGGTATTCATCTTTTTATCAGCTCGCATCCTGATTTTGGCGATCTTCCCGGATTAGTTACTTTGCAGGCATTTCATGGCGTTACTGATGCACCCGGAGTTAATCTGGTTTCAACTGATAATAGTATCAATTTTCAGCAGTTAAAATTTGGCGACTATTCGGGTATTCAGATTATCCCCTCGTCGTTCCCGCAAATTTCAGTAATTCCCGCGGGGAGTAATACACCGTTGGTTACTTATGATTTACCGCTGGGCTATTTTGATAATCAAACGGTTACTTTGTTTGCATCAGGTTTTTTGAATCCCCTGCAGCCGCAAGACCCTTCGTTCGGGCTTTATGCTGCGATGGAGAATGGTTTTGTTATGGAATTACAACCAATCGGGCAACCGGGTGAAACTGCCAAAGTTCAGTTGATACACAATTCGCCCGATGTTGAACTACAAACTGTTAAAGTGTGGCTGAATGGTGATGTTATATTAAATGAATTTAATTTCAGGGATGCAACGCCATATCTTGAATTACCAACCAATGATTCTCTGGTTGTTGGTGTTGGGTTTCCTTCAGAGGTAGAACCCAGAGCTAGTTTCCCCTTATTATTGCAGCCAAACCAGAATTACGTGGCTATTGTAAATGGTGTTTATAGTGTTGGTGATTATACCTCAAATCCTGATGGAAAAAACATTTCATTAAATGTAAATATCAAAACAAATGCCGAGCTTGCCGGAATACCCGGAACAACCCGTTTGTTCGTGGCGCATGGAGCTACTGATGCTCCGGCAGTAGATGTACTGGCGAGAGATTCTGTTCAACTTGTTGACAATTTATTTTACGGTGACTTAACGGATTATCTTAATGTACCTTCGCAGGATTACATTCTTGATGTAACCCTTGCCGGGGATAACTCCGCTGTTGTCGCATCATACTTTGCTCCACTCTCTCAACTGGAGGGAACTTCGGCAGTGGTTTTTGCATCAGGTTTTCTTAATCCGGCGTTAAACCAGAATGGTGAACCATTTGGATTGTTCGCTGCATTACCGAGCGGTTATGTAATTGCGTTACCAACTGAAAATAATCCGGATGAGCTAGCAGTGTCACTTCCGGGAGTTAATTTTAATTACAGTAGTAATAATACTGAAATTGAAATTCCTGTAACTGTTAGCAATCTTACCAACGAGGATATAATTGCGTATCAATTTACTGTACTTTATGATCAGCAATACCTTACTGCTACTGGTACAAATACATCCGGAACTTTAAGTGATGA
>Ga0209692_10004707_pt1 | contig 12155 bp, 3 predicted proteins | sample tdDd472_FD_187129 | JGI IMG/M metagenome (GOLD analysis project Ga0209692, IMG submission 187129) | Marine sediment microbial communities from the Atlantic coast under amendment with organic carbon and nitrate - tdDd47.2 (SPAdes)... | ecosystem: Environmental > Aquatic > Marine > Coastal >...
TCATGAAGAGCCTGAGCCGGGACGGAAAAGGAGAGAAAGGCGGGGCGAGCCTCGACATGCGCCATCAGCATCAGAGCCGGTTTGTGATCCGCCTGAACCGGGAGTGGAAAGAGATAAAGACCATCATGAGCCGCCGTCACGACCTGGCCTACGCCCTGCTTGGAGCCATTACCGACACAGTGGGGGGCAAAGCTGCACCACAGGGAAACCTCTTGGCCTCCTTCACCAGCACTGACCTGTCCACCGCCATCCGGGGCAACCTGACCCTCCATGTGGCAGAGGAGAAGATGCTCGCCGCCATGGACCGGGGGCTCCTCTTTCTCCACGAGCAGGAGGTCATCGTTCTGCAAAAAGGGCTCACCGTCTTCCGTCAGGCCATGACCCTGCGCCTCACCGAGGAGGCCAGGGGGCACAACTACACAAAAAAAGATTTCGAGCCCCTGCGTCACCACTATGGCCAGCGCACCTTCCAGGTCCACGTGATGAACGAGTTCGCCCGCCAGGGCCTGGAGAAAATGAGCCGGGCACTGAACCTCGTGGTGGCCTACTTCAGCATGGGCAAGAAGGCGTTTGTCCGCACCTACTTCCCGGACCGGGAGGAGCTGCTCACCCTGGCTACTGGAGAAGCCTCCTTAAAGCAGATAGTCAACGACCTTGACAACCCGGCCCAGGAAGACGTGGTCACCGCTCCGGCTGTTGAGAGCCGCCTCGTTCTTGCCGGCCCCGGCTCCGGCAAGACCCGCACCATCGTCCACCGTTGCGCTCACCTGGTAAAGGTGCAGCGGGTAAGACCCGAGAATGTTCTTGTCCTCTGCTTCAACCACGCCACCGCCGTGGAGCTGAGAAAGCGCCTGAGGGATCTTGTGGAAAACCAGGCCCGTGGCATCGCTGTCATGACCTACCATGCCCTGGCCCTCTCCATCACAGGGAAAACGCCTGAAGGCAAAGGGGATAAATTGTCCCAAAGCCTTGACGGAGTCATCGAGGAAGCGACCGGGCTCCTTGAAGGAGGGGATACCCCGGACGGACTGGAGGCCGACTCCCGTCGGGAGCGTCTGCTCGGAGGAATCGAGCACATCCTCGTGGACGAGTACCAGGACATCGACGGCCGACAGTACCGATTGGTGTCAGCCCTTGCAGGAAAAAACAAAAAGGGGGACGGTAGGCTCTCGCTCCTTGCCGTGGGGGATGACGATCAGGCCATCTATGGTTTCCGAGATGCCAGTGTTGCCTACATCCAGGAGTTCCGTAGCGACTACCAGGCAGACACCAGCCACCTGGTGGAGAACTACCGATCCACGGGCCGCATCATCGAAGCGGCCAACGCCCTCATCTCAGAGAACCAGGGCCGCCTGAAGGCGGAGATCCCCATCACCGTCAACAAAACACGCAAGGACGCCCCCCTGGGAGGCCGCTTCGAGACCCTTGATTCGGAATACAAAGGCCACGTGCGCATCGCCCACGCAAACACCCTCTCGGACCAGGCCCGATTCGTGGCCACAGACATCAAGCGACTTCTTGCCCTGGACCACGACACCACGCCAGCTGACATCGCCGTCTTCTCCCGAACCGGCATGGACCACGCACCCCTCTCGCTGGTCCGCACCGCCCTTGCCGATGCTGCCCTGCCGGCCTCTCTCTCCTGGCCCTCAGGCGGTGGTTTTGCCATCTCCCGCACCCGGGAGTTCCTCAAAGCCGTTGCCTGGCTCAAAGAAAACAAAACCCGACGCCTCACCGCCGCCCAACTCAGCCAGGAGTTCGAAGCCTCTGGCCTCTTTGCCCACGAAGGCCCGGCAACCCGGTTCCTCAAAGAGACCCTCCTCGCCTGGGAAGACCAGACAGCCGGATCCCGCCAACTCGCCGGCCACGCCATCGACTTCCTCCACGCAGCCGCGGTTGAAGAGCGCCGGGAGAAACGCAGCGGCAAAGGTGTGTACTTAAGCACCGCCCACGGCGCCAAGGGCCTTGAGTTCAAACACGTCTTTGTCCTTGGCGGAAACTGGCCGAATGAGGCCACAGATATGGACGAAGAGCGTCGCCTTTACTACGTTGCCATGACCCGCGCCATGGAGACCCTTACCCTCATGGAGCTTTCTAACGCTGCAAATCCCCATATCGCCCCGATACGAAAAGCCCCCCACGTGACGTTGACCGCGCCACCAGCTCCCCCTCTTCCCCAACTGCGCTACCGCCTCCTTGGTATGGATGCCCTCTTCATCGACTTCGCCGGGCGAATGATCCCACAGGCTCCCATCCACCAAACCCTTGCCGACATCTCCCCCGGTATGGCCCTGACCCTGGCCACCCACAAAGGCGTCACAGGGCTCTGGAAGGATGGGAAAATCCTCTGTCGGCTCTCAAATGAAGGCGCCGCCCACTGGGCACCCCTGGCCCCGTCCATCCACTCCCTCACCGTGGTCGCCATGATCCGCCGATCCTCCGGGGATGTCACCGATGCTGATTTTGCACAGCGCCTCAAATGCGACAGTTGGGCCATTCCAATCTGTGAGGCTGTTTTTCAGCTGGATTGATCACAGCACCACGGGAGTAAGCCAAAAAAGCCTCCGGCGGCGAGGTGTGCCACCTCGAAAGCGGGTTGTCCTTGTACTTCGTCCCTCGTGCCTCAGGGCGAAGCACAAGGACGTTCACTTTGGGTTATGCCGGTTTGGAGTGCCGCACTCCTGTGCGGCTCTTTTCCTAATTTTCTCCATCGTTCAGCTAACACAAAGTAAGGTATAGCAAGGTACGCTTAATGGGGGACTACTTACGTCGGCACACCACGCTCCCTCGCAGTTTTTTCTCATCTCCAAATTCTGACTACAAGTAACTTTTCAAATATTTTGTCTTAAAACACGACCGTACCCCAGCGAGGAACACATTGAAAATGTGTTGATAAACAAGCAGTGCTTCATTATGATTTAAAATCATTATGAGCACTTATAAATGTTCCCTTAAACATACATTTGACTTACATACGCAGCCTTACGAACCAACCGGATGACTGCACGCTAAAATAAAAACAACCCGAGACATGTTGAGCGGTTTCCTTTGATTTTTTAATCACGCTTGAGATGGATGAACATCAACAAAAGGACAGGAGTGACGAATGAAACCAGAGGATGCTGCATCAGCTGCCATACAGAGCGAGATTGCAGCAAAACTGAATTTTGCCTGCCACCAAAGCGCATTTGCTTTTTTACGATCCCTGCAGATCCAGAACAAGGACTGTGAAGCTCGACTTGAAAACGTCCTCGTCACGTTGTCCTCAAATCCATCCTTCCTGAAACCAAAATCCTGGCGACTGGATCTGATCGCACCGAATGGAAAGATCTCAATCAAAGACAGGGATATTGAGCTCGATGGGAACTTTCTCCTTAATTTATCTGATTCCGTTCGTGGGACCATTACCATTAATGCGGAAAAAGACGGACTCAACATTGCTGAAGAAAACAAACCCGTTGAACTGCTGGCTTATAATGAATGGGGCGGTGCCGGATACATGCCTGAACTACTCGCCTCATTCTCCATGCCCAACGATCCAGCAGTGGATCGTATATTACGGGATGCAAGCCTTGTATTGCGAAAGGCAGGTAAATCAGACGGTATAGACGGATACAAGGCGGGTAGCCGTCAACGGGTCTGGGAAATCGCATCGGCTATTTACACGGCTATTGCAAACCTTGGCATTACCTATGCTTTGCCACCCGCCAGTTTCGAGAACGATGGTCAAAAAATCCGTTTACCCAGCCACATTTTAGAAAACCATGTTGCCACATGTTTGGATTCAACAATGCTGTTTGCCTCAGCTTTAGAACAGGCTGGACTCAACCCCATAATCGCATTGCCTAAGGGACACGCCGTAGTCGGGGTATGGTTGCAGCCCGGTGAACTTTCGACCATCGTCATCGACGAGGCAGAAACACTGAGAAAACGCATCCAGCTCAAGGAACTTATCCTGATTGAAACGACGTTTGTAACATCCCACCCCGCCCCACCATTCTCCAAGGCAGTCGCAGCTACGGCAGAAATAATCTGCCCAGACAAGGATCTCAGCTTCAATGCCGCGGTTGATATCCGGCGAGCCCGAGCCCATCGGATTGCACCCCTTGGTTTGAAATCAGGACAACAGTCCGAAGTAACGCAAGAGGGCGAAGAAGTAACAGTTCATCTTACCCTCGAAGAAGCTCCAGCCCTACCCGACTTTGACGATAATATTGACGAAGAGAACTTGCCGGAAACACCAGTTGGCCGTTTAGAACGTTGGCAACGAAAGCTTCTGGATCTGTCTGCACGCAACCCCCTTCTCAATCACAAATCTACGAAAACAAGCTTGCGCATTCTCTGCCCGGAACCAGGATTACTGGAGGATAAGTTAGCAGGTAATGCCCGAATCTCGATCCAATCGATCCCTCGACCAACCGGTCAGGGACAGGACCAAGACCTGTATCGACAACGCACGGGTGAAGTTATCACAGAGGAATATGCAATAAATGCCCTTGAGAAAAAACAGGTCTTGGTCGATTTACCAGATGAGGAACTATCCCGCCGTGCAGTAGACATATACAGAAAAACGCAGACCGCTCTTCAGGAAGGGGGGGCAAATACGCTATACCTTGCTCTTGGATTTCTGCTGTGGAAACGCAATGAAAATGACGAACGCCGATTCCGGGCACCATTAATCCTACTGCCCGTTACGTTAGAGCGCAAATCCGTCCGCAGCGGTATCAAAATGCTGGCCCACGACGATGAACCTCGCTTTAACACGACATTATTGGAGATGCTTCTCAAGGATTTCCAAATTAAGCTGAACGGCTTAGACGGGGCACTGCCTGAAGACCACAGCGGTATTGATGTAAATGGCATTTGGAACACAGTGCGCAAAGCCGTGAAAGAAGCACCGGGTTTTGAAGTCATCGAAGACGTGGTTCTGGGACACTTCTCCTTCGCTAAATACCTCATGTGGAAGGACTTGGTCGACCGCACTAACGTGTTGCGAGAGAATTCCATCGTCAAACACCTTATCGACACACCACGCGATCCATATCACTGCGAGATCTCCTTCGTAGACGGAAACCAAGTTGATCAACTTTACAAACCATCTGATCTACTGGCCCCTCTTCCTGCGGATTCAACCCAAATGGCGGCCATTGCCACAGCCGACCGTGGTAAAGATTTTATCATCATTGGTCCGCCCGGAACGGGAAAGAGCCAAACCATAAGCAACCTAATCGCGCATATGCTTGGAAAGGGTAAAACGGTTCTTTTCGTATCAGAGAAAACCGCGGCCTTAGAGGTGGTATCACGTCGCCTAAAAGATATCGGCCTTGACCAATTCTGCATGGAGCTTCACTCAAACAAGGCCCGGAAAACTGATGTCCTAGCCCAATTGCGCAACGCATGGGAACTCCGGCAAACAATTAAATCCGGAAGCTGGGAAAAGAAAGCCGAACGATTACAAGACTTACGCGACAAACTCAATCGAGTCGTGGACCGACTTCATATTCCTCGCAGAAATGGTATGACGGCCCATCACGCCATCGGGGTAAAGGTCCGCGATGAAGAACTGGCATCTCGGGTCAGCTTTTCCTGGCCGTCCTCTGACCAGCACGACGAAGCCCAATTAGATTCGATTCGTAATGCTGTTGAAAAATTGCGTATTCAAGTTGCTGCAGTAGGAGAGATATCAAATAGCCCCTTTCTTTTAGTAACGAAGGGCGACTGGTCACCGCAATGGGAGAACCAAGTGGTTCAACAGGCTGGCTATCTTTCTACTAAAGCCTTTACTGCGAATCACGCCTGTGAAGTACTTCTCAATACCATTGGGATTTCCATTTCGGATCTCACGATGGAACGTTTAGATGCTATTGCCGATCTTGCAACCGTCTTGATGGAATCCTTCCGCAAACAAACATCTTATGCGCTTGAGACTGATGGCTCAGATAGGATCGAGGCCCTTGAGGAAGCCGTTAAACGACTCAAAAACTATGCTGAGGCTCAAGCTGGGCTAAGTTGTGCATACGACCCCATGGCTTGGCGTAAACTGGACGGTGATGAAATTGCTCAGCAATGGAACGATGCAGAGGGATATTGGTGGCCAAAGTGCTTTTTTGCTCGCCGACGTGTCATCAAGGATCTAAAAACTGCTGGTGCGCAAGGTAAGCCTGATCCAGCACGTGATGCAGCAACACTCAAATTGCTTCGCGCTGAAGGTGAAGCCATCGATCGTCTGGACAAACATCTATCCGACTTTAAGGAGTGGGAGGGCCACACCACAAGCCCAGATGTTGCTCTCGCATTGCAGACATTGGGGCAGAAGGCTCGGGTTGCTGTTGGCAAATTGGCCGATAATGCCCAGACATTAACGGAGGTACGCGGCAAGATTCGAACTCTGATGTATGACGGCAACGACCTACTCGCACCTGAGGCAGCAGTTGGCAGGGCTGCACAGGATTTTATAGCGGCACACCAAACGCTTCAGGAAACCTGTGCACAATTTGAATCCATTGCCGGCAAGTCCGTCCGATCGCTTTTCTTGAAAACGGGAAAAGCACTGGATGTCATTCGGAAGACGGCGGATAGGATCGCCACGCATCATGCTGAGCTTCATGACTGGTGTGGATGGCGTCGACGTCGAACGGAAGCAATGGACTTAGGGCTCAGCCCCCTAGTTGAGGCCATAGAAAAGGGACTCATCCCCACTGCAGAGATCGAAACAACTTTTGAAGCTGCGTACTGTTCATGGTGGTCGGGTTTGGTGATTGGTGAAGATGACGTTTTACGAACATTCTCCACGCCAGAACATGTAGCAGACATCAAAAGCTTCTGTGAAATTGACAGTAAATTTCAGACACTCACTGCAGCGTATATCGGAGCCAAGTTAGCAGGAAACCTTCCAGGGCCTGAAGATGTAAAACGCAAATCGTCCTGGGGGGTTCTACGCCACGAACTCCAAAAGAAAACCAAGCACAAACCGGTTCGACAGTTGATCAAAGAGATCCCGGACGTACTGACCACGTTAGCTCCTTGCCTTATGATGTCACCACTATCAGTCGCCCAGTATCTACCTGCCGAACAAGCGCTTTTCGATGTGGTCATCTACGACGAAGCGTCACAAATCACTGTTTGGGACGCAGTCGGAGCCTTGGCGCGTGGACGTCAAGCCATCATAGCAGGGGATCCAAAGCAGATGCCGCCAACGAATTTTTTCGCACGGTCCGATGATGACCCGGACGGTGATGTGAATGCAGAAGGCGACTTAGAGAGTATCTTGGACGAAATGTTGGGGGCCTGCATTCCACAACGGATGCTCAACCTGCATTACCGATCCCGTCGAGAGAGCCTGATCGCCTTTTCCAACAGCCGATACTACGACAATGGATTGGTGACCTTTCCCGCACCAGTTCATCCGGATCACGGTGTCCGTATAGTGCGCCCCCAAGGATTCTATGCGCGAGGTAAGGCGCGCCATAATCAAGGCGAAGCAAAGGCTATTGTTGCAGAAATCCTGAGCCGACTCACGCACGCAAATCCTGCAATTCGAAAACAGTCCATCGGTGTCGTGACCTTCAACTCCGAACAGCAGTCCCTCATCGAAAACCTTTTGGACGAAGCCCGTTCCAAAAATACAAGCATTGAATGGGCATTCTCCTCTGAAGTTACGCTTGAACCCGTGTTCGTGAAAAACCTGGAGACGGTCCAGGGAGATGAGCGCGATGTAATCTTATTCAGCATCACTTACGGCCCTGACCAGAGTGGCCATGTTACCATGAATTTCGGCCCCTTGAACCGGGAAGGGGGCGAACGGCGTCTGAACGTTGCCATGACCCGAGCACGCTCAGAAATGATAGTGTTCTCCACCCTTAACCCCGATAAAATAGACCTGTCACGAACCCAGGCCCGTGGTGTCGTAGACCTGAAGCATTTCCTGGAATATGCAGAGCGCGGCGCCTCTGCTCTTGGTTCATCTACCTACGGCTCAATTGGAGATTTCGAATCACCATTTGAATCAGCCGTCGCTCGGGCATTGCGTGACAAAGGGTGGAATGTCCATCCACAGGTCGGTGTATCCGCTTTTCGAATTGATTTGGGTATCACCCACCCGGATGAGCCAGGCATCTACCTTGCAGGGGTGGAATGCGACGGAGCGATGTACCACAGCTCTGCTTTTGCTCGCGAACGCGACAAAATCCGTCAATCAGTGTTGGAAGACCTTGGCTGGACGTTGTTTCGTGTCTGGTCGACCGATTGGTGGACTCACCCCACCAAGGCATTGGAGACACTACACGATGCCCTGAAGTGCCGCCTCAATACAGAACGCAATAAACGCAACGAAGCGGCTCAGGAGTTCGAAACAGATTCTTCGGCTCCTTCGACCTATTTGGAACAGAGCCCTGTAGACAATGATTCGATTGCTGATAATACGGTCAAATTCGCCTCGGAGTTCCCCCCACCGGAAAGTCAAAAAGCCTCTACCATCGTTACACCGGAGGTCTCGATTGATAAGACACCATCAGCCCAAGCATTTAAGATTGCCGGGAATCCGTTGATTAAGGATGAGCACAGCTACGTCATGGTAAAATTTGAAGGTGAACAATTTCGACCGTCCCCCGAAGCTTTCTATTCAGCAGAGTATGAGCCGCACCTGTCACTTATGATCCAACTTGTTATCGACACAGAGGGTCCGATCCATGAAGACGTGCTTGTCAGAAGAATCACCCGGCATCACGGATTTCAACGCGCTGGACGTCAGATCCGTGACATTGTGATAAACTTAGCAAAACGTCACCGGAGTAAAACCAATGAAAAAGTGGGCTCGTTCTTCTGGCCCAAAAAAGAGGCCGAAGAACAACACATCCCCATACGCTATAAAAACCGAGACAATGAAATGAGGAAAGTAGAATATATCTGCAATGATGAAATAAAAAAGATCAATATCTCATTATCTCTGAACAATGATCCCGTGGAAATAGCACGCAGCTTAGGCATTGCCCGACTGGCCCAGACTGCCCGAAAACGATTAAGCGACGCATTAGAGACACAAAATCAAGAAATAATATAACCATTCATGCCATTTAAAAAAGTACTTCCGGGGCAAGGTGTGCCACATTGAAAACAAATCGCGGATGCGCGTGGCAATCGTTAAGCCAAATACAATCGCCAAACCAACGCCTTCGAAAAAATCGAAACCAGCCTCAAAACCTGTTTATCAAACTTTTGAAAGTTTGGCCGCCGGAGGCAAAGATAAACCCAATGCTTACGTTGCACCTTTTTATATTGGCATCGCATATGTATGCTTGGCCGCAGGCACCCACCCCATCGAACTAAAAAACCGTCATAAGGAAAATCCGATGTTCAAAGAGATACAACGAGCTGAGAAAAAATTAAGTAAAGGTGAGTCCCAGGCCATATTAAATGCAGGGGAGTACGGCGTGCTTTCCACCATGGGAGAAGACGGCTACCCTTACGGGATTCCCCTGAATTACGTCTTTCATGACGATAAGATCATCTTCCATTGCGCCGGAGCTGGTCACAAACTCAAGAATATCGTCTTTCAGAGGAAGGTCTCCTTCTGCGTCGTAACGCAGGCAGAGCTTGTGCCGGAAATGTTCAGCACCCGGTTTAAAAGCGTCATCGTCTTCGGAAGCGCCAGGGTTCTTGAAGGGATCGAGAAAAAGGAGGGACTGGTGGCCATTGTGCACAGGCTCTCCCCGGACCACGTACCCGCCGGGGAAAAGTACATACAAAATGCGTGGGAGAAGACAACGGTGGTTGCAATCGACGTAGAGCACATGAGCGGCAAAACAGCCCCCGCCCCTAATCACTCCTGAAATGAGAAACAGCCGGGATGTCCCCATTGAGTTGTATCCCTCTTGCGCCATACAGGTCATACCCGGCCGGATAAACGTCTATATGCATTGCCCTTTGGATTGAGAGACCACCATCCCTTCCATCCGCTCCTCAATTGATTTTCGCATACCCCCAAGAGCACGCCCCTACCTGAGAAACCACATCAATCAGCCCACAGGCAACGTTGACAATCACCCGTCACCTTTCATCCCTTAAGAAGCAAAAAAACTCCCTCCAGAGGTGGTTGCGACTTTCTTGTCATGATATCGGTGCTTGCTTGCAATCCGACTGATTGTCGTACCACGACAAAAAGCACGAATAGCATACGGAATTAGAGACTTACGAGAAGGTCCTGAAAGGTTATGCCTTCAGGCGTTATTTCAATCAAGGTATGAGGAAAGTTATGAAGCTGAGTACTGGTTTGTCGAGGGTCGGCAGGTTTTTCTGCCTGTTTGTGATGATGGTGTTGCTGGTTGCCCCTGGCGCGTCCGCAGGGACATTCGATGCAACAGCCATCGGTTCCAAAGAGCTGTCCAAAGCGAAACGCCTTTCAACCCAATTCGCAAAACAAGTCGACCAGGCGGATACATTCGTTCAAAAAAACAACCTGAGCATGGCCGGTAAAAGACTGACCAATGCAGATCGCACATACAACAAAATTATCGCCCCCTACCGGTTGCATCCGGAAGTATTGGTCAACAAAACCCGCTTTGACGAGTTGCAGGCAAAGGTGACCGAGGCCAAAGCCGTCGCAGATCTCGAAAAATCGGTTCAAACCTTTGATAAAAAGGTCGCGGAAGCCCAGAAGTACCTGGATAGAAAGGACACGAAAAACTGCGAGCGATTCCTGGAAAAAGCCCTTGCCAGCTATGAAGCCATTCCCGCAGCTCACCGAGATCGGGCTGATGTTCAGGCAATCCACGCTCGCTACGATGCCATCGTCGCAACTACCGGCGCGTCGGTAAAAAGCACAGCAACCGCCTCTGCCGCCAAAGCCTCGGTGGATTCAGGGGAAACCTATGGCCTGGACTCCAAGACACTGAAAAAAGCAAAACGCTACGCCAGCCGCTTCGAGAAAAAAATGGCTGAAGCCGATCGGTTTTTCCAGGAAAAGGACTACGCCATCTGCGAACGGCGGCTCATCGATGCAAACAAACTTTACGTCAAAATCGGCCCTGAATACCAGCAGGACCCCGGTGTGCAGGCGACCAAAAAAGCCTATGACGAAATGAACGCCGTCGTCACACAGGCCGTTACCGCACGCAAGGAAGGCATCGAAAAGAAAACCCAGATGCTCAGACTCCGATCGAGCTTCGAGTCCGAGGTTCGGAACCAATCACGCATTCTGAGCTACCTCCAGAACGGCAGGGACAAAAAAGCCACTAGCCTGGAGGACGTACAACGGTTTCTCGAGAATTTCGAGGCACTGGACACATTCAATGCCGCCTGCCAGGAAAAATACAAACTGCTCCTCGAGCAGGTTCCGGACAGGGAAGTTGAGGGAGAAACGGTAAAAACCATTTTTGATCTTGCCGAGAACCGGATCGCCTATCGCAATGCCCTGATTGAGGTCTCCATAAACAAGGCGCTGGACAGCCTCATCGAAGATTTCGCTGAAGTAAACACGAAAATCCTCGAAAAGAATCAAGCCCGTGGTGCTATTCTCGACAGCCTGAGCAACGAGAATTTCGGGGAGCACCTCTTCGCCATTCAAAAGACCAGGGCCATCTGCAAAGCAACCGGCACGCCGTTGCCAACCGAGAAAATCCTGGCCGTAAAGGCCTTCGGACCGACCCTCAAGGACTCCATCCAAAGCGTCCGCAATAACCTGAAATTCAAAAAGTCAGACTACCCCTATCAGACCTCTGCCATGAAGCGGGTCGCTGCAAAAACCGCTGACGCCAAAAACATGAAACTCATGTATGTCGGCATGGAGGGCGAGCATTGGCAAGTCATCAAAAACGACCTGGGCATCCCCCTCCGCAAAATCGCCTCTGGCCGTGGCCTTTACCATGTAAAGGGGGAAAATTTTTACAGGAGTTGCAGCGTCAAGATCATCCGGGAGTTCAACGGAAGTGGGTATGAGCCCATCTCCATGGCGAGACCGGACTACCTGGTAACAATTTACAAAAAATAGAAGGTAAGGTCCGGGGCAAAAAACTGTAAAAAAGCGATGCCTCCGGCGGCGAGGTGAGCCACCTCGAAAGCAGATTGCCCTTGCGCTTTGTCCCTCGTTCCTCGGGCCAAAGCGCAAGGGCCTTCGACTCGGGCTTCGCCCGACATACAAGCTGATGGTTTAAGTGAACAGG
>Ga0209692_10004719_pt1 | contig 12133 bp, 10 predicted proteins | sample tdDd472_FD_187129 | JGI IMG/M metagenome (GOLD analysis project Ga0209692, IMG submission 187129) | Marine sediment microbial communities from the Atlantic coast under amendment with organic carbon and nitrate - tdDd47.2 (SPAdes)... | ecosystem: Environmental > Aquatic > Marine > Coastal >...
AAGCAATCGAGGCAAAGGGAAAGGTCCCACAAGTAGAACCTGCATGGCAAGCATGGCTATGGGGTTGTCCCACATGGCACTGACGGATTGATCAGGCGCATTAAGCCTGAATACATCACGTATATCGTCGCAATCGTCACGAATAGTATCATTTGACATATGGATGGGGCTTTGGGGGTACGTTGATTTTCTGAATGCAGGCTTTTTTATTATCAGATGGAGGTGGGTATGCGAACAACGTCAATGGCTTTGGTGTTCACAGTTGTGCTGCTTTTCTGTCTACCCCTTGCATGGGGAGAGGAGGGGGGCATGGAAAGCGATGCAGAGGCTCGCATTGACTGGATCCAGAAGGCCATGGATGACGGGGCCGGGGCTTCAAAGCTCTGGCAATACGGATGGACAGGGCTTTATGGGGCGGACGTCATTTTCGAAACCGCCATTGCCATCGATAAAGACGGCGAGGACGAAGAGGACGAGCGGTTTGATTCCGGTGTGAGTGCCACTCTCTCTCTTTTGGGGGTTGTCGGCTTGGCTTTGGACCCCATGACCCTGCATCGTGACGCAAAAACTCTTTCCGCCATGCCCCAGACCTCGGAGGAAGAGACCGCAGAAAAGCTTGCCGCAGCCGAACTCTATCTCCGCAAGGGTGCAGAGCGGGAAATGAAGGAGCGCTCCCTTAAAACCCATCTTACATACGGTGCCGTGAACCTTGCCGGTGGACTTGTGGTGACGTTAGATGGTGGTCGCCATCAGGACGGTCTTGCCCTTTTTGCCGTGGCCACACTGGTTTCGGAACTTCAGATTTTTACCACCCCCAAACGTGCCACCGCCAGCTGGGAGGCCTACCAGAATGGCGATTTCGCTGAGTTCACTCCATCCCGACCTTCCATTACGGACACCCTTCGCTTCGGTGTGGCCCCCGGGTACATCCAGGTGACCTGTATTTTTTGAGGTGCCTCCACCTCGCCGCCGGAGGCTTGTTTTCCCCCCTTTCTCTTTCCCCCATGACGTCCTTCTGATAGAACGTTTTCGTTCATGGTTACGTTTGATTGGAGGGTGTGATGGGCTGGGGTGAGGAAGAGAGGGGATTATTTTTGCAAGGGGTGCGTGCGGCATTGCCGTTGCTGCTCGGGGTGATTCCTTTTGCCCTGATTTGCGGTATTGCCTCCATGGAGGCGGGGCTCCCTGCATGGCAGGCGGTGGGGATCTCCCTGGTGATTTTTGCAGGGGCATCTCAGCTTGCGGTTCTTCATCTCTTTGTGATCGGGGCTCCTGCCGTTGTGATGGTGCTGACGGCCCTTGTGATCAACCTTCGCTTTGTGATGTACAGTGCCTCCATCGCCCCGCATTTCCGGGACTTGCCGGGCAGGTGGCGTCCTCTGGTTTCTTACCTTCTCACCGATCAGGCCTACGCACTCTCACTCACAAGGTTCAGTGAAAAGGAGGGGTGCAGGAATCCCTTTGCCTATACCCTCGGGGCCGGGGTGACGATTTTTTTCGTCTGGCAGGCTTTTAATGCCTTGGGACTTCTTCTGGGCGCTGGCGTCCCGGACAGCTGGGGGCTCGATTTTGGGGTGCCCCTGACCTTTATGGCCCTTCTGGTCCCTGCGGTTCAGAATCGCCCGACCCTTGTGGCGGCCCTGGTCTCAGGCGTCACAGCGGTGGTGGCTTCCGGCCTTCCGTATGGCCTTAATATCATCTGTGCTGCCCTTTTGGGGATCGGCGCCGGCTTGCTCCTGGACACCAAGGGAGAGGAGGGCACATCATGAGCCACGGGGTCTTCTTTTTTGTGGTCATCCTTTGCGGGGCCGTTACCTTTTCCGAACGGGGCTCCTTTCTTCTTTTCCAGGGCGGAAAAGAACCCCACCCTCGCCTTGCCAAAGCCCTTCGCCTGGTTCCTGCGGCGGTGCTTCCCGCCCTCATCACCCCGGCTCTCTTTATGCCCAACGGGTCTCTGGATATCTCCCTTTCCAACCCACGCCTCCTGGCCGGCGTGGTGGCCCTTGCCATTGCCCTGTGGAAACGAAGTGTCTTTCTGACCCTCGTCTCAGGTCTGACAGCTCTCTGGGTCATCCAGTGGTTGACTGCGTAAAAAACAAGCCTCCGGGGTATAGGGCTGAGCCCCTGGACCCCAGGTTCGCGAATGCTCCGAACCCTCGTGCCTCGGGTACGTCGTATTCGCTGACGGTCTTTGCCCGTGAGCAAAGGTTAACGCGTGGAGGTCTTTTAAGGGGTATGGGACGCTAATTGTTTTTTAGCTGCTTTTCAGTCGTTTTTTTGGGGGGGGAGTTGCTTGAAGTCCGATAGAAAGACGTTGACACATCTCTTCTCTCGGATAACCAGTGCCCCACTGGATTCGTGATTTTGATGTGGAAACCATGGCGAAGAGGGTCGAGAGAGGTCACTGAGATTTACGTGCTAATCACATGGCTGGGGGATGCATGACCTGTAAAATCATATTTGTGGCATGTTTCCATTGCCAGGTTGGTGATCTGAATTGACAGCAGGAGAGGTCTTGTGTGATACCCCTCTTATCGCTAATACTATAAAAAGTCACGCTTGAGTCATGACCTTGGCTGCATTCTCTGACGTGATAAGAGAATAATCAGATGTCCCGTAAATGGGGCCATGGAACCAAGACCCCCAAATACCGGACAGTTGATATGCTACGTTACGTTTCCATCAGAACCCGCCTGATTCTCTGCTTGAGCCTTATTCTGATTGCGGCCTTTCTGGTCATCACCATTACCCACTACAACAGCTCAAGGAAACTTCTCAGGGACAATCTGGTATACAACACCCTGCCGCTGACCAGTGACAACATCTACTCCGAGATCCAGAAAGATCTCATGAGCCCGGTTTTTGTCTCCTCGCTTATGGCCAATGACACGTTTCTCAAGGATTGGATCCTTGAGGGAGAGGATGATGTTGAGAAAATCACAAAATACCTTTCTGAAATCAAGGAGAAGTACGGTTTTTTCTCTACATTCATGGTCTCCCAAAAAACGGGGCGCTACTATCACTATGACGGGGTATTAAAGACGCTCTCCCCTGAAGATGAACACGATGTCTGGTACTACCGGTTTATTGAGCTCGGCCAGGAGTACGATCTGGATGTCGACTCCAATCAGGCGGCTGACAACAGCCTCACCATCTTCATAAACCACAGGTTGGAGGACTACGAGGGCAACCTGATCGGGGTGACCGGAGCAGGGCTCAATGTCAACCACATCAATAAGTTGATCCAGACCTATCAGAAGAAGTACACCCGCAACATCTACTTTGTTTGTACTGATGGAACCATTCAGCTTCACACGGACACTACCCGAATTGAGAGGGACAATATTCGTAACAGTCCCAAGATGGCAAAGGTTGTTCCGTTTTTGTTGGATCGCGGGAATGCAAACTCCTCCCACGAGGTGACATATCGTGGCAAAACGCTGCTGGTGACCTCCCGGTACATTCCTGAATTTAACTGGTACCTCATTGTGGAGATGGATGAAACAGTGATGCTTCAACGCCTGCAAAAGAGCAGCGCGATTAATTTCTTCGTTGGCCTTTTTGTGACGTTCCTGGTCATTGGCGTGAATATCCTTACCGTGAACTATTTCCAGGATCGCTTAGAGCGAATGGCCACCACAGACAAGCTCACAGGTGCAAAAAACCGCCGGGCCTTTGAGCATGATTTTCGCAGAATCGCCTACACCGCTTCACGAGACGGAAGACCCTTTTCTTTGGTGATTCTTGATATCGATCATTTTAAAAGCATCAACGACACCGCCGGGCACCTTTTCGGGGATACGGTAATCAAAAACGTGGCAGAGATATCAGGCAAGAGCATCAGGCGTCATGATGTCCTTGCCCGTTGGGGGGGCGACGAGTTCATTGTTCTGTTCAGGGGGGACCTTGAAAAAGGCCGTGCTTTTTGCGAGAGGCTCCGAAGGACCATTGAGGAGACAGACTTTTATTTTGGCTCATCCGTCTCATCGGAGAAGCATTTGCCGGTGACCATTACCTGCGGGGCTGCCCAGTATTCCTCTGGCAACTCCCTTGAAGATCTCATCTCTAAAGCGGATCGAGCTCTATACAGAGCAAAGTCTGCGGGGCGTAACTGCACGATGTGTGATGAGGGGGATGACGGGGCGGTTGTGACGTGAGGTTTTAAGGGCATTGTGATATAGCACAGACAAGCATTTTTCTTATCAACCCTTTTTCGTGAGGTCTCCGGAAAAGTCTCAACACTGGTACACGCTCTTTCGTGTTTGATGTTTGTCTGCGGTGCCCAGAGCGTAACCAACCTGTGTTGATCCGGCTTTTTCAGGTTCCTCCCTTTGTGATACTGTGGAAATACTCTCGTTGATCTCCCTTGCCGTGGCCCTTGCCATGGACGCTTTTGCCGTGGCTGTGGCCGTGGGCATCAGCCTGAAAAAAGTAAACGCCCGCCAGATGTTTCGTCTCTCCTGGCATTTCGGTCTGTTCCAGGCCATGATGCCAGTGATTGGCTGGTTTTTGGGGGTGAAGGTCCGTGCCTTTGTGTCGGCCTTTGACCATTGGATTGCCTTTGGGCTCCTCGCCTTTGTGGGGGGGAAGATGCTCTGGGAGGCCTTTCAAAGCGATGACGAGGATGCCGATGCGGCCCATGATCCCACCCGTCGCATGAGTCTTGTTGTTCTTTCCGTGGCCACCAGTATCGACGCCTTGGCCGTTGGCTTTTCCATGTCCGTTCTTGATGTCTCCATCGCCTTTCCAGCCATTATCATCGGTATCACTGCCTGCCTCTTTACCCTTATCGGCATGCAGATCGGCACCCGATTCGCCTCCTCTGCACGCCTCAGCCGCTGGGCAGAAGTCCTGGGCGGTGTGGTATTGCTTACCATCGGCGTTCATATTCTCCAGGGGCATGGGGTGTTTGGTCTGTAAAGAACCAGGCATGTCTTCCATGGAAAAGCCGGGTTTAAAAACGTGCCTCCGGCGGCGAGGTGAGCCACCTCGAAAGCTGATAGCGGTTGCACTTGTTGCCTCGTACCTCGGCCCCAATTGCAACCGCCTTTGGCGCGGGCTGCGGTCGCCATCAACACTGATGATGACACGGACATTGCTATAAGCTTCGTTAAAGCGTAGACAAAATATCTTGGAAAGTGAATGCGCTACAGGTGGCTGTCTGGCTGTGAAAAAGCACATAAACTGAACATAATTGATATAGGGCCGGGATAAAGCAAGAAGTAGCTATAATGGCTGAATTTTAGATCATATGGTAGCGATAGGAAGGGACGAAGTTTTATTGCGAACCTATCTTAGGTGAAATGGGGGGGAGAGCGGTTGTGCTGATAGGGTGAGCCCGTTTTTTCTCCTAAATATGAAATCTCAACTATCAATTATTGAAGAAGACGGGCATCGGACTGAGAGTTGATTTTCGATTTGAGTTTATCTATCTTCTCTTGCTCCTCAAGACGCTTTCTTTAAAAATACATTGACAGAAATCCTTTCTTATCATTTCCCTTTTCCGCAGTAGAAAGAAACCACATCAAATTCAAAGCCGGTACAGCAAGCATGACAACAACCAAAAAAACGTCGTCAGCACTCCAGCGCTGTGGATGATCTGATAACATCAAAATGACGACACAAAATTGAATGGCGTTTGCGATCATCGCAAGAATAGTCATCCTTCCCTCCCGTTTAAAAACGTTACGGCTTATACAGATTATTTTGAAGAACTACTTCATGTCGGATACGTGGTTAAGTTAATGCCTTGGCATTGCTGCCTAAACCCGCGGGCGCAGCCCGTCAGCGAATGTGACTACCTCGAGGAACGAGAGGTCGGAGCATTCGCGATCCCTGGTTAGTCTTTTCGGATTCTCAGGTAGGAGGCAAAGCGGGGTTTGCCGGTTGGGGTGAAACCGTGGTGTTTGAAGGTAACGACGCTGCCGATTACCGGTGGTTCCTTGCGGGTTTTATCGGAGAACCCCGTGCCGAGGTTGAACTCCACCCCGTTATCCAGCTGGAGCCGCAGGCTTCCCATCATCCCCTTGTATTTTCCTTTCCCTTCATTGATATCAACGACAATGCCTTCCATATCTGTGGCGTGTTTGACTTTCAGGACGTGGGGTGACCTTCCGGTGTGAAAGGGAAGCTTCGGGTCTTTGATGATGAGTCCTTCTCCACCGCGTTTTTCGACGTCGGCCATGAACCGGTCGAGGTGGGCTCGGTCTTCACAAATGATTTGGGGAATGATGCGGGCAGGGGTGCCCGGGTGGGTTGAAAACCATGTTTTTGCTTTATCAAGGCGGGTGGGGAAGTCCCCGGAGGCGTTGGGTACTTCAAAGATGTTGTAGGTGATCTGTTTCCAGTCACCAGAAGGGGTATGGTCCATGACGGTGCCCTGGACAAATTCGAAGTCGTTTCGTTTGCTCCAGAGTTCGCCGTCAAGTTCAAAGGGCGGGAAACTCCGGGTGAACCATGCCGGGGCGTGAATGGGGTTTCCTTTCCGGGTGACGAGGGTTGTGCCTGTCCAGTACCCCCTGATGCCATCGAGCTTTTCGCTCATAAACCATCCGGTGACCTGTTCCTCCCCAGTATATGATTTTGCCTTTTGGAGGGCAAGGGGTGAGGACGATGCCAACATGGGGAGAAAAAGGATGGCAAGGAACAGAGCGATATGGCCCCAGGTTGTTTTATGCATCGGTTACTCTCCGACAGCAGCAGGGGCTGACTTGTGTGTTGGGGGTTGGAGAAAGTCGATCTGATCAAGGCGTGTCGTCGGGTCGACTTTTTTGTAGTAGAAATTACCATATCTGGGCATGCACACCATCAAAAGCCCCTCATCGGTTTTTTCTGCCATGAGGCAAGACTGGTCCTGGGTCTGTGGGTGCAAGACGACCGTGTCCTCGCTCACGTTGAAATCCAAGAGGAGTCTTGCCCATCCTTTCTGGGGGGAGTACCGCCGCAATTCGCCATCAGGGCGAAAGACAAGGAGATGTTTTCCCGTTGGGGGCTTTGGTTGTGTTGACTCGGTGCATGTGGTCGTATCGGAGGAGACGGCCACATGAAGCCACCGTCCGTGCAGCCAAGCCTGATCGTGTGGCATGTCAATATTAACGGTATCCGTGGCCATTGTAAGGAGCAGTGCGAAAAGGAATTGAGGCATACAAGACTCCAATCAGTGATTGGTAAGGGTGTATGGCAATCGTAACTGCTGTTTTGTATTCAGATCAAGTGCCGAGAAGAGGAATGTGATTCAGTAATACGTGATATTTCATGAATGATCAAGGGGTAAGGGGCGAAAAGTATTGGTATACGGCTTGGTGGGGATGTTGGTTGATTCGATGGAAGTAGAAATAAATTACTGATATATGGCTGCCTGTGTGGGAAAAAGGGAGCACAAGCCATCTGGAGCTCAGCCGGGACCAGGCGTTTGCCTGATCTGAATAAGCAGGTTAGACAAACAGTCTCCGAACGTCGCTTTCAAGGCGGTGCTTCTTGGTGCCGGAGGCTTTTTTGTTAAATGGAACAGTTACCCAGATGCACTGTCTTTGTGTTTTACCAGGCAGGGTTTGGGAACGAGGGCCGGAAGCATTCACAGCCTGGTTTGCAAGTGCCATCACCAGTCAGTTGTATGTATTCAGCTCAAAGCCGATTTCGTCGGATTTACAACACCGTATCCACACACGTCGAAGCTTGTGGATGCACATGAATAATCTCCAGCAATTGAGGTGGGCGTAGCCCGCGGCTAACGCCCTTGCGATTTGGCCCGAGGTACGAGGGACAAATCGCAAGGGCAAACTTGGGGTCCAGGGGATCATCCCCTGGCCGCCGGAGGCATCCTAGGGCATGAGCAGCACCAGGCGCATGGCATCAAGGCGGATGCGGCAATTTTCAAGGGCACCTGCCATGGCCCTCTTTTCAGTCTTCAGGGCGTTTATCTCTTCCTCTGTGACATTGGGGTTTGTCAGCTTCAGGGTGGTGAGCCGGTCGATTTCATGGTCCATGAAGGCGGTCATGGCAGCCGTGGCTTTTTCTATGACGGCTTTGCTCTGTTTTTCCATATTGGCTGTTCCCTGTTTCATAAGACCGGGGAGGAGTTCCCGGGATATGGCAGGGTGTTCGGATAGCCAGGAGACCGGCAGGTCTTCGAGGTTGCCGGACAAGTCCTTCGGCTGCCACGCCTTTGTGAGTTCGTTGCCGGTGTGGTCGAGGACGAGGCGAAAGGGAGCCGTGGGGAGAAACCGGTCCACGCGCAGGTGTGCCGGTGCCACGCACTCCGGGACACCGATAAGTTCCAGCAGGAGCCCCTGTTCCCCTGCGTCGTGGAAGGTGGCCAGGGAGGCGTTGCCAGATTCGGAGCCGAGGAAGGATTCCATGGCGCCCACCACCATGGGGTGATCGGCCGTGAGGAATTCGATCTCTTCGCGCTGGAGTGCTGTATTCCGGTCGAAGGTAACGGATAGGGGGTTTCGTCGGAACGGCGGCAGGGGCAGGGTCGGGTCGTCGTCCTCCTTGAATTCCAGGAGAAAGTTGTTCTTTCCTGCCTCGTCCATCTCGATGCCGTGGTGCTTGAAGAGACGGAGGATAAACCGGAAAAGATCTGTGGATTCATCGTTTTCTCTCACCGTATTCAGCAGTTCAGCGATGCGCTCGGGGCGATTGGCGGTGAGCTCCAGGAGGCGGTCACGCCCTTTTTGCAGCTCTTCCGAAAGCCGTTTTGTGAACTCTTTGGTTTCGGACAGGAGGGTGTTCAATTGGCCTTCAGGAAACGGGCGGTTGTCCATGGCCGTCTTCATGAGGCTTTCAAGGGTCTCTTTAAAGGTACTGCCGATGGTATGAAGGCCCGGGATACAGCGAGTGAATATACCCATGGCTTCGTACCATTGCGCAGGGATTTCGCTGGCGCTCTTGGCGAGGAAAGGCACATGGATCTGGATATCGTGTTTCTGACCGATGCGGTCAAGCCGTCCGATGCGCTGCTCCACTTTTTCCGGATTTAAGGGGAGATCAAAGAGGACCAGGTGTCGTGCGAACTGGAAGTTTCGTCCCTCGCTGCCGATCTCCGAGCAGATGAGAAGGCGTGCCCCGTCTGTTTCAGAGAACCAGGCGGCGTTTCTGTCTCGCTGAATAAGGGTCATCTCTTCGTGGAAGAGGGCGATCTTCATGGAGAGCTCTTGAAGCAGTGCCGCTTCTACGGCCTGGACCTTTTCCCGGGAACTGCAGATCAGGAGCACCTTTTCGTCGCGGTGCTCTTTCAGGTGGTCGGCCAGCCAGGTAATTCTGGGGTCGTCTGAAAGCTCCGGCATGGGGTGTCCGGGCGTTGCATCATGGTGCAGCTCAGCGTGGTGCCGGTCAATGGCCTCGTCTGATGCGTCAAGCCTGTGAAGATTGGGCACCCTGTCCGGAAAGCCCTGGATGACCTTTCGGGTGTTGCGGAAAATGACGCGGCCTGGGCCGTGGCGATCCAGAAGGTCGTCCACAATGGCGGTGGGGGTTGTTTCAAGGGCTTCCCGGGAGACTGGTGCACCGAGGATGTTGGTAAGTTCCGTTTGCTCCTGCGTGGTCAATGATGTCTTATCCATTAGTTTTCCGGCAAGGGCGGCGGTGTTCTGATGGCTGTCGGCTTCTTTCTCGTATTGCTCAAAGCTGGGGTAGCGGGCCGGGTCCAGCAGGCGCAGTTGGGCAAAGTGGCTCTTGCGGCCCATCTGCTCCGGGGTGGCGGTGAGAAGCAGCAGTCCGCGGCTGAGACGGCTTAAGGCCTCCACGCATCGGAAATTGTGGCTCCCCGGTTCCATGTGGTGGGCTTCGTCCACCACCACCATCTCGAATCCGGAGTCCAGGGCCTGAAACATGCGGTCTTCTGATTCCAGAATGGCCATGGGAGCCAGAAACAGCTGGTCTTCGGCAAATGGGTTGCACTCCGGGTCGACCTGTTCCATTTCCTGAAAGTGGGTTTCGTTTGCGATGCGGAAGTGGAGGTTGAATCGCCTCAGGAGCTCCACAAACCATTGGTGGACAAGGGCGTCGGGCACAAGAATAAGAACCCGGGACACCTGCTCGGTGAGGAGAAGTCGATGGAGGATGAGGCAGGCCTCGATGGTTTTTCCCAGGCCCACTTCATCGGCAAGGAGCACGCGGGGAAGGTGGCGTCCCGCCACTTCGTGGGCGATATGGAACTGGTGGCCGATGAGGTCCACACGGCCTCCGAGAAAACCGCGCACCGGTGAGGCCTTGGCGGAGAGGTGGTGGGAAAGGGCCTCCATGCGCAGGTCAAAAAGATCCGAGGAATCGGAGAATCCTCCGGCAAGGCGATCCAGGGGGGTGGAAAAGCTCAAGGTGTCGGCAAGCTCGGATTCGTAGAGCTGGTAACCGTCCCCACAGTAGACGAGGATTCCTTCGATCTCTTCCACCGTGTCCACGGCAAAGGACTCTTTCTGGCGGCTTGTGACGGCGTCTCCGGGTTTAAAGGTGACCCGTCTTAACGGTGCGGATGCCGCCGCATACTGCCTTGTGCAGTCGCTCTCCTGAAACCGGACGGTGACCCGTCTTCCTTCCACGGCCCATACGGTTCCCAGCCCCAGCTCCGGCTCGGTTTCGCTGATCCAGCGCTGGCCCACAACAAATGGATTCATCAATATATTTTCCTATCGCGCTTTTCAGCGCCGATTGTATTACAAATGCAACGTAACCCGGGTATTTCACGAGTTGACAAAACGCCAGATGAATTACACGATTTTTTATAAAAAATCCAGTTGATTCTGAATGGTATGTCCATGTCTCCGGCGGGCAGGGGATGCAGGTTCGCAAATGCTCCGTACCTTCGTTCCTCAGGTACGTCACATGCGCTGACGGGCAGTGCCCGGATAACACTGTTTCTTTCGTGAAGCCTGATGAACACTTTGTCCCTCGCACCTCGATCCAAATCGCAAGAGCGTTCGCCGTGGGCAATGGGAACGACATTATATCCGCATGATCCTCCCCGCCTGTTCGATAACCTGTTTTTGCTGGAGCGATAGCATGCGCATAGTGTACGAGACTTTATGAGAAGCAAATCGCCGGGATTGAGGTGTGCAATCCCAAATTGTGTGGAGCTTCACCCAGCCATTGGGTTAACACGTCGTTTGCCTTCGACCGAAACCATTCAAAACCCGGTCTTGGGGAGGGAGAACTCTTTGTTGAATTTTATCGTGAATTTATGCATCATGAAGGATGGAGTTAACGATTTTCTGGCCTGAGCTGGACCCTTTAGGGGGCCTGTGGGGAACATCAAGAGGGCGAATGCGGCCCGTGCAAGACAATGAGGTGAGAACATGAACAACGTAACCATCGGCATTCTCAGGGAATCGGTTTTTGCTAAGAGGGTGCTTCGTAACATACAAGGGGCGTGGAGCGCGTCATGGGGTGGTCGAACCATCATGGCTGTTGCCCTCTCTTGCCTTCTTTCCGGTGTGGGTGGGAATGCCTTTGCACAGGATCCTGACCCCGCTGCAGCGCCTGGTGAGCAGATCCCCTCCAATGCCGAGATCACAAGACCGAGCGGGTCAACCGATGCGCTGATGGATGCCTACAACAAAAAGATTCAGGCTGTGATGGATCAGGCGGACCCCTTCTCCTCACAGGACCCAGCCGAAGCCTTTTCAGCTGCTGAAGCATTGAAAGACAATCAGGAGTACAGCAAGGCACTGGAACTTTATCTTAAGCTTGCCGAAGAGACCAGTGACCCTGCAGCCTTTTCCGGCGCGGCGGAGTCCGCTGAAGGGGCTGGGCTTAACGAGCAGGCTATCGAACTGGCCAATGAAGCGCTGGCGCGTCATCAGGAACAGTATGAGGCGCTGCTGGTTAAGGCCAAGGCTTATAAAAACCTGGACCAGATCCCGGAAGCCCGCATCATGATCGAAAAAGCCATGGAGACCATGGCTGAAGACGGCTCCGGCGTCGACGCGGCTGTTATGGATCTCTACAGGGAGATCATGCAGAAAACGTCCGGTAATCCTGAAGTGGAAACGCCGTAGCAGCGTTTGATGGCTTTCCATGGTCAAAGCTTGTTAAAAAGCGTGCCTTCACTTGGTCAAACTTCGGAAAAACATGCCTCCGGCGGCAAGGTGTGCCACCTTGAAAGCGGGTTACGAATGCGGTTCGCCCCTCGTTGCTC
>Ga0209692_10004720_pt1 | contig 12128 bp, 6 predicted proteins | sample tdDd472_FD_187129 | JGI IMG/M metagenome (GOLD analysis project Ga0209692, IMG submission 187129) | Marine sediment microbial communities from the Atlantic coast under amendment with organic carbon and nitrate - tdDd47.2 (SPAdes)... | ecosystem: Environmental > Aquatic > Marine > Coastal >...
TAAGCATCTATTCAAAGGGAGATAGTTCGGACTTAGCTTCCTTTATGCAGTACACGGAATCGGATATTGATTCTTTGTACAGAATGAAAGAACGCAATATTGAGCAAGCTCGTTCTTTTATACGATTGGCAAAACAAGCCTCGACTTTTGCAGCAGTTGGGGCTGGCCATCTGGTGGGCGAAGCCAATGTGCTGGAACTGCTACAGGAGGAAGGGTATAAGATCAGAAAGGTGGGGAGAGGAAAAGTCACTAAGGCGATTAATGAGGCCTATGCCATTCCCACAAGTGAAAATTGGCATCCCATAGAGACAAAAAAACTGGGGGCAACCATCCTATCGAACCTTCCTATTGAATTGGTACCTTTTTATGATGCAGGCGAGCTACATATTTCGATGGAAATGGATCGTGGCTTGATATATGCGAGTATGATACTTCCTGCTACTTCCTTGACCGCCAGTGAAATTCTCCAATGGGCAAAGACTGAAATTCTTCCAGATACTTTGGCTTTGAAAGAATCAGTCGATACTAATACTCCGAACTCCGTAGTCTATCACTTCAAAAATAATTCAAGGCTTAGTAACTATCAAGCTCGACTCAGCATCCATAAGCAAATCTTTGTGCTTCAGATGGTAACGGGGCTTTCTATTTCTGCTTTGGAATCTCCCCATGTAGAGCGTTACCTAAATGGACTTACCATTGAAGATTGGGCCAATAAAGATTGGCATTTACAAAGGGATACTAATGGCGCTTTTCAGTATCTATTCCCGGATGATATACCTATTGTAGAGAAAAAAATGACACATTCTTCCTTTGAAGAAAGAGGTAAGTTTAGTCTTCGGTATAAAACTTTTGTGGATACGCTTTTTGGTGATGAGTACCTGGTGCGTCATAATAATTTGCCCAGTGGTATAACCTATACGAACCCCTATAATGGCCATATTAATACGATTAATAGCCTGGCTGGCGCCTACAAGTCGAAGGTAGATGAGATTCAGTATTTCCATTCTGGTCAACAACTAGGAGCCGATGCCGTTTTGTTAGATTCTAGCGGGACTACTTTTCATCTCCGGACACTGAATCGTGGCTCTACCATGTATGTTATGGTTCAAAAATCCTCGAACGGATTTAGGAATGATCCTTTTTTTGAATCTATTAAGTTGTTACCCGTCTCCTATCATGAGGAGCAAGTTTTTACTTATCAACCAGCTAAGTTTAGTATAAAAGCACCTGAAAATATCTATCATATTCAACAGGAAGGAAGCCCTTTCCCAACTGAGAATTTTAGCTTCAATATCGATGGGGCTGGTGTGACAGTAGATATTGATTTCAAACGGTATGGAAAATACCAAGAAATAAATCTATCTGACTCGATGTTTACGGAAGAAAAATTGGTAGATGAAGCATTGATTGATAGTGTTCTGTCCTTCAAGAACTTCCGTTATGGGGATACTTGTCCGGCCTATGCCCTTCAGTATCAGAACGACTCTACCTATTTGTTTCAAACCGAATTACATGTCTATTGCAATCATCACTTTATCAGTGTAACCGTAATTGTACCTGAAAACCTTAAAGGGCAAGGCTATGTAGAGCAGGTCCTGGGATCCCTGGAATTTGAACTGGATGAGGACTCTGGCACCTCCCTGATGCGTAAGAAAGATATGATGATACTCAATGATTTAGGCTCACAGGATAGTATCGTATTCCAAGCTGCCTTGGCGGCTTTTAATGATTATGAATCTTTTGGTCTTGATCATCTACCCGTCTTATGTGAGCTATTAAGTACACCCTTGTTGGATGAGCAACAAGCAGAAAATGCCAAATTTGATATCATTACCCAACTGCATGCCTATGAACAGGTATCAGTTGAAGAAGCATTGCTGGATTATTACGTAGCAACCGATAATGCAACGGTAAAGCATCGAATCCTGGAAAGCCTCAGCTATCGAAATGCTGAAACCTCAGCAACCCACTTATTGCAGGCCTTGGCTCAAACGGATGTCACACAGTCTTTACCTGAAAGCTTGTATGCGATGTTCAAAGATTCACTTAGCTTACTCGCCCAGCATTTTCCCCAAATCAAAGCGAACACCGAAAAAGGTGTAGGGACAGGTTTAGCCTTGGACATGTTGCTGGAACACCTGATTGCAGATACGATTCCTGACTTCCTGGTGGGCGACACGAGCTGGATCAGGCAACAAGTCTTTGCTGGAATTAATGCCTTCAAAATGGAATCCGAACAAGATTCTAGCGCAAGCATTGAAAGTTATTTGATGGATCATTTATTGCTCATAGATGGAGGGGAGGAGGAGCGTGCATTTTATGAATACCTGCTTCAGCAACCGGATATTTATGGTAAATATCGAGTGCTACACAATCAATTGATTCAGGAAGAACCTACGTCCGAAAAATTACTAGAAGAGGTGATGCAGGATGATTATTATCGCTATTGGATCATGGATATTTATAATATGAACGAGGTAGAATTACCTGAGCGCTATCGAGATAAATTTGAAGTGGCACAGGTCATCATGAAACAGTATTTTTATAAAAATAAAGACTATTGGTGCGATAGTTGTGAACTGGTGAAGGAATTACCCGCTGACGCGACCCAATATGGCCCTATGCTGTTGTTGCGATGTGATGCGGAAGAAGAAGGTCAATATTTTTTGGGTTGTGTGGGCCCCTTTGATGAAGCTGGCCATTTTGATCTAGATAATAATCATTCTGCTTATTATACAGATCCACAAACAGCCGCGGAACCCAGCTCCCTGATGCAAACCTTAATTGATTATATCAATGATAATTGAAGCACTACTTGGACGTTGGGATATCATAGAGTCGGTAGATTTTCCATTGGATGAAATCAATGCCATTGCCCCTGCCTACATTGAGTTTGATGAAAAGGGAGGTGGTTTTATCTTTTGGGAGCTACAAGGCACCATTTACGATCTAGCGCACCGCCAGGATGAGCCGGATGTATTAGTTTCGTTTGATTACGACGGTCTCTACTGTGATAGTGAAGCATACGGAAGCGGATCTGTGATGGAGATCATGGCAGATGGTAGAATTCGCTGTTTTATTGATAATAACACGTCATACTACTGGACAAATGCGGTTTATCGGATGAAAGTTGAGGGTTTAATGCACTGGTATAAACCTTCAACACTAAACTTTTCAACTCTGTTGGAGTAAAAGATCCAGTCGTATGGCAAGACGTCGAATATCGGCGGGGAGGCCCTGAAAAAAGCGGAGGCAGATAAGATCAGGTCATCTATCCTTTCAAAATAACGGCCATTCGCTTCTGCTATTCCTCAAATTGGCTAAATTTGCAGCTTTCTTTATGAATACTGTGGAACAAAAGTAATTAGGAGATCAGCAGCATAGCTGAAACCGAAACCTCAGAAGTTGAATAGGGCAGGCCCCGAGAAAATTTCTGAAATAGGTTATATTTTTGTTTCTACGCCATCTTAAACGCAAATTAAGGCCGCTTATGATCCTGTTTTTTGGTACTGCATCTGAAAAAGTATTTGCTGTTCAAGTAAAGCACTCTTTAGGCAAGGTAGAGCTCCAAAAGCTCTCCTGGTTGTTTGGTAACCAACCTTTGCTAAAAGGGTCGAAGGTAAAAGGCCATTTTATTGGGCCACGTGCTAGTATGATTAGCCCATGGAGTACTAATGCCGTTGAGATCACTCAAAATATGGCGATTAAGGGCATCCAGCGGATTGAGGTCTTTCGGGAGGCAGAAGTGGACAAAGGCAGTTTTGATCCAATGCTCTCGCAGCAGTACAAGACCCTCGATCAGCAGCTTTTTACCATCGATGTCAAGCCAGCAAAGGTGATCGATGTGGTCGATATTGCCGCTTTCAATGCCGCAGAAGGCCTGGCGCTAAGTGCAGAGGAAATCGAGTATTTGGAAGGGGTAGCAAAAAAAATTGGACGAGCTTTGACGGATTCGGAGGTCTTTGGTTTTTCCCAAGTCAACAGTGAGCATTGCCGGCACAAGATTTTTAATGGGATTTTTGTGATTGATGGAGAGGAACAACCTCATTCCCTTTTTCAAATGATCAAAGCGACTTCAAAGACTCACCCAAATGATATCGTATCGGCCTATAAAGATAATGTGGCCTTTATCAAAGGTCCGCAGCTTACCCAATTTTCACCAACACGAGCCGATGAGCCCGCTTTTTATGAAAAGAAGCCCTTCGGTTCGGTGCTGTCACTAAAAGCAGAAACACATAATTTCCCGACTACGGTCGAGCCCTTCAATGGAGCAGCAACGGGTGCAGGAGGAGAGATTCGAGATCGACTGGCTGGCGGAAGAGGTAGTTTGCCTTTGGCGGGTACTGCGGTATACATGACGGCTTATTCTCGCTTGCAAGCCAATCGCCCGTGGGAGAACCAGATGCCGGCTCGGCCCTGGTTATATCAAACGCCTTTGGATATCCTGATCAAAGCTTCCAATGGTGCTTCTGATTTTGGGAATAAATTTGGGCAACCCCTCATTGCTGGTTCTTTATTGACCTTCGAGCATGAGGAAATGGAACGACAATTAGGCTTTGATAAAGTGATTATGTTGGCTGGCGGAATTGGTTACGCCAAGGAAGCACAAGCCCTTAAAGGGGAACCCTCAGCAGGTGACAAGATCGTCATCATGGGCGGTGATAACTACCGAATCGGAATGGGCGGTGCAGCGGTATCTTCAGCAGACACGGGTGAATTTAGCAGCGGTATTGAACTCAATGCCGTACAGCGATCGAATCCGGAAATGCAAAAGAGAGTAGCTAATGCGATTAGAGGAGTAGTCGAAAGCCCTGAAAATATTATTGTCTCTATTCATGATCATGGCGCTGGCGGGCATTTGAACTGCTTATCAGAATTGGTGGAAGATACTGGCGGTGAAATTGCACTGGATCAATTGCCGGTAGGTGATCCTACTTTGTCAGCTAAAGAGATTATCGGCAATGAGTCTCAAGAGAGAATGGGCTTGATCATTTCGGCAGAAGATTTGCCTAGGCTGCAGAAAATTGCTGAGCGAGAACGTGCACCAATCTATGAAGTAGGAGAGGTGACCGGAAACGACCGTTTTACTTTCCACTCCAAGAAGACGAATGAAAAACCCATGGACTTGGCTTTGGCGGATATGTTTGGCAGCTCACCCACTACTATCATGGACGATAAGCGCATAGCACGTCAATATGAAGCCATTTCTTACCAAAAAGAAGAGGTTCCCAATTATATTAAAGGTATATTGAAATTGGAAGCGGTAGCTTGTAAAGATTGGTTGACGAATAAAGTGGACCGTTGTGTAGGAGGACTAGTAGCTAAGCAGCAATGTGCAGGTCCCTTGCAACTACCTTTGAATAATTGCGGGGTAATGGCCCTGGATTATGATGGCACAAATGGCCTAGCTACTTCTATTGGACATTCTCCGATAAGTGGATTGATTGATCCGGTGGCAGGCTCGCGAAATTCTATAGCAGAGGCCCTCACTAATATCATCTGGGCACCTTTGGAACAAGGTTTGAAATCGATTTCCCTGTCTGCGAATTGGATGTGGCCTTGCCGGAATGAGGGAGAGGATGCACGCCTATATGAGGCAGTAGAGGCAGTATCGGATTTTGCCATTGCGCTAGGCATCAATATTCCAACGGGTAAAGACTCCCTCTCGATGAAGCAGAAATATCCTGAGGGAGAGGTGTTGTCACCTGGTACTGTGGTGGTGTCGGCAGCGGGGCATTGCAGTGATATTACACGTATTGTGGAGCCTGTTTTCCAAGCGGATAAAGGGGATATTTATTACCTCAATTTATCTAATGATGATTTTAAACTAGGTGGATCTTCCTTCGCACAAATTCAAAACAAAATCGGTCAGGAAGCGCCTTCTATCTTGGATGCGACTTATTTCGCCAAGGCATTTGATACCGTGCAAACATTAATCAAAGTAGGTAAAATCACAGCGGGGCATGATATCTCCGCCGGAGGAATGCTAAATTGCCTCTTGGAAATGTGCTTTTCACAACCGGGTATTGGAGCGGATCTCGATCTTTCTCCGATTGGCGAAGTGGATTCGGTAAAACTCTTATTTGCTGAGAATAGCGGTTTGATTTTACAGCTTGCCGAGGAGGGAGCTGTCAATACAATCGAGCAGGCAGGCTTAGTGCTTCATCGAATCGGTCGAGTCACTAAGGATGGTCAATTATCGGTACAGAACCATTCCGATTCCTATGCCTTTGATGTAGCGGATATGAGAGACATTTGGTACGAAACCTCTTACTTGCTCGATCGTCACCAGTCTGGTGCAGTAAAGGCAAAAGAACGTTTTGATAATTATAAATTACAGGCTTTGCGTTTCCAATTTCCTGCTGGCTTTACGGGGGTTAGACCTCAGCCTGATCTCAGCAAACCGCGACCTAAAGCCGCTGTTTTACGAGAAAAGGGGAGTAACTCCGAACGAGAAATGGCACACGCCATGTATTTGGCGGGTTTTGATGTCAAAGATGTGCATATGACGGATCTGATCAGCGGGCGAGAAACCTTGGAAGATATTCAATTCATTGGAGCGGTAGGAGGATTTTCCAACTCGGATGTATTGGGTTCTGCGAAAGGCTGGGCCGGAGCATTTATGTATAATAAAAAAGCGAAACGAGCGCTGGATAATTTCTTTAGCCGTGAAGATGTGTTGTCGGTGGGTATTTGTAATGGCTGTCAGCTATTTATCGAAATGGATCTGATTAATCCGGAACATGAGACGCCTTCTAAAATGCGCTATAATGATTCAAATAAGCATGAAAGTGCCTTTACTTCTGTAGAGATTCCCGAAAATAATTCAGTGATGTTATCGAGTTTGGCGGGGTCGAAATTGGGCGTTTGGATTTCGCATGGAGAAGGTAAGTTTCATTTACCCATGCCGGAGGAAGATTACAATATCGTGGCTAAATATGGTTATGAAGGATACCCTGCCAACCCCAATGGAAGTGATTACAATACGGCGATGTTGGCCAGTGCTGATGGGCGCCACCTAGTGACTATGCCGCATATCGAACGCTCCATTTTCCGTTGGAACTGGGCCAATTATCCAGCAGATCGCCAAGATGATATTTCTCCCTGGATTGAGGCTTTTATTAATGCTAGGAAATGGCTGGAAGAACGAAGCAAGACAAGGTGAAAGATAATGGCAAGTACTGAAATACGTTAAAAACACATAAGTATAATCGATAATACAAAGAGTCTCAGAAGAATAGAGAAAGGAAAATGGAAAATAGAAGATTTTGTTTTAGCTGCGATTTGAAAGATGATCCCGCTCTGATCGCAGAATATAAGCGTTATCACGCCCCAGGAAATACCTGGCCCGCCATCACGCAGAGTATTCGTGATGCCGGTATTGTGGACATGCAAATTTATTTAACAGCTAATCGCATGTTTATGATTATGGAAGTAGATGAAAGTTTTGATGCGGATCGCAAAGCGGAAATGGACGCCAATAATCCTAAAGTACAAGAGTGGGAAGAGTTGATGTGGAAATTTCAGCAGGAATTACCCTGGGCCAAAGCGGGAGAGAAATGGATCGCCTTAGAAAAGATTTTTCAACTTTAAGTAAGGCTTTCACCTAGAATTAGGCGTCGATCACTTTTGATCGGTTCAGAATACCCTTGGGATCCAATGCTGTCTTGAGAAGTTGCATCAATTGAATTTCGGCTTCCGTTCGGCAAAGGTGTAAGTATTTCTTTTTGTGTAATCCAATCCCATGTTCGGCCGAAATGGAGCCATCTAGTGCTTTAAGCGGGCTGTAGACGATATCATTGATCGCCTTGATAAGTGCTGTACTTTCTTCAGTTTTTCCAATGATGAAATGAATATTTCCATCGGCCATATGACCAAAAGCAAAGGCCTTTTCTACTTTGGGGAGGGCATTGAGTTTTTCGAGAATATCATTGATTACCTTTCCGATGGAAGGGATAGGCAAGCTGATATCAAAGTGTTGGTCATTCCGGCAGAGCGAAACCAGCGTGTGTACATCCTCTCTAATCTTGAAAAACCAATCCAGGTCAGCGGCGGTGTGCGCGAGGGTAGCATCCAAGATCAGATCCTGGTTCAAAGCTTCCTCTAACAATTGTTCAAGGCGCCTGCGATCAGCTTCTTGCTCGCTTCCTAGGGTTTCAAGTAATACATAATATTGGTAATCATAGGGAAGCGGTGGTTTTACTTGGGCAGGCGGACTAGTTAGCCCTCGATAGGCGTTTTGCCAGAGCAGCTCGAAGCAACTCAGCGTACCTGCCAATCCAGCATCTAGGTGTTTCAAAAAAGCAACTACTTTATCGTATTTATTGAAAGCCACATATGCGCTATTTCTACTGGCTGGTGCTTCTGCTAATTTCAGTACGGCCCTAGTGACAATTCCTAAGGTTCCCTCTGAGCCAATGAAAAGCTGTTTGAGGTCAAAGCCAGAGTTGTCCTTGATAATTTTCTTCAAGGAATTGATAATGGTTCCATCAGCTTTTACGACTTCCAGACCCAAAATGAGATTGCGAGTCATGCCGTATTTCAAGACGCGCATGCCCCCTGCATTAGTCGAGATGGCTCCGCCGATTTGGGCTGACCCTTTAGCCCCAAAATTGAGTGGAAATAGTAGCTCCCGTTCTTTAGCTGCGATTTGAATATTTTCCAATATAACACCCGCTTGGACGGTGATGGTCCGACTTTTTTCGTCCAACTCCTCAATTTGATTCATCTTTTCCATCGAAATGACCAGTTCATCAGCCTGGGTTTCGGTACTACCCACCATATTGGTCGTTCCTCCATGAACTACAATAGATTGATCATGTTCATGACAAATTTTGAGAATGGCAGCCACCTCTTCCGTGTTGCGTGGTAAAACTACGGCTATGGCTTGCAAAGGTTTATGCATTTGCCAAATGTGCTGTGACCTTTCGGCTACGGCCTCATCCAGTAGGACCTGTTCGGGAGTTAAAACCTTTTGCAAGGCGGCGATCAGCGCTGATTTCATAAGTGGGGATAGCTTTGTTGAAAGATGCTATACAAAGCTAGAAAAGATTTCAAGAATAGCCTTGAAAGCCTAAAGGAATCACCTTTTAATCCACTGAGACCCTTCTCCGCAACTCCCTATTCTACGCCGCCCCAGCACATATATTTGATATTGAGGTAGTCATCGATTCCATATTTAGAGCCTTCTCGGCCCAGCCCACTTTCCTTAACACCCCCAAATGGCGCCACAGTCGTCGAAATCATGCCGGTATTGATACCCACCATTCCATATTCCAGCGCTTCTGCTACCCGCCAGATGCGGGCGTAATCTCGACCATAGAAATAGGCAGCCAGGCCAAAAGGCGTCTGATTGGCCAGTGCAATGGCTTCCTGTTCGGTCTCGAAAGTATAGACAGCCGCAATGGGACCAAAAATCTCTTCCTGAAAAATGGCCATTGAAGGGTCTAAACCGGTGACTAGGGTCGGACTGAAAAAGAGCCTGTCCTTTCTATTGCCACCTAATGGTATGCTGGCCCCCTTAGCGGTTGCATCGGCCAGGAGCCTTTCACATTTTTGCATAGCGCTATCGTTAATCAGGGGCCCGACCTCGACGCCGCTTTCCATACCATTACCCAACTTGATTTGGGCCATGGCCTGAGCCAATTTTTCTACAAATTCCTTTTGTACACTATGGTGAACCAAAATCCGATTGGTGCAAACGCAAGTTTGGCCAGCATTTCTGAATTTGGAGGCCATGCAGCCAGCTACAGCCGCATCAATTTCAGCATCTTCAAATACAATAAATGGCGCATTCCCTCCCAACTCTAAGGATACTTTTTTGACCTGATCAGCAGCCTGCTTCAACAATAATTTCCCTACGCGGGTAGAACCCGTAAACGAAATCTTTTTGACCAATGGATTGGTGGTTAGTTCTTCACCAACCGCTGTGGGGTCTTTACAGCTAATCACATTGAATACGCCAGGCGGAAAGCCAGCCTCCTCCGCTAAGGCCGCCAAGGCCAAAGCCGATAAGGGCGTCAAATCGGAGGGCTTTATTACTACCGTACAACCTGCTGCGAGGGCAGGCGCTACTTTCCGCGTAATCATCGCATTGGGGAAATTCCAGGGCGTAATGGCACCTACTACACCAATCGGCTGCTTGATGACCGTAATCCGCTTATCGGAACCATGTCCGGGTATCACATCTCCATAGACACGCTTGGCCTCTTCCGCAAACCATTCGACGAAGGAAGCGCCATATTTGATTTCTCCTTTGGCCTCAGCTAGCGGTTTTCCCTGTTCCAAGGTGAGTAAACGCGCCAACTCATCAGCCTTTTCCATTTGTAGCTCGTACCACTTTCTTAGGATTCGACTTCGTGCTCCAGCCGTCAAGTCTCGCCAAGCGGGAAAAGCTTGTTGGGCTGCTGCTATGGCACCTTGGGTGTCTGCTCGGTCGCAGTCGGCTACTTGCGCTATTTCGCTGCCATCAAAAGGATTGAGGACAGGGAATGTATTAGATTTTGACACCCATTGTCCATTGATATAAGCTTTGTTATAGAGTCGTTTCATAAAGCGGAATTTGGTTTATGCTTACCTAATTTGACCCAGTCTATTCTGGTCTGTCAAATATGCTAATTTTTAAAACAACTTCATTACAAACAAACAAAACCTACAACAAATGAGCCAACCAAAACCACAAGCTCCCAAGACGACAACCGTTTTAATTAGTTCAGGTGGGGAACTGGGAAAACTTCTGAAGTCTAAGCGCGAATCTTACTCCACTTTCAAAGCCTGGATAGGGTTCTCCGTCGATACCTTGATAGACTGATAGCTAACTGTTATGATAGCCAATGCCAGTACCCCGATAATCGCTACAATAAAGGGCGTAGCCGTGATAGGCGTCGTATACGCAAAATCAGCTAACCATCTTTTTATGAGTAGGTATGCAAGAGGCACCGCCAATCCGCCAGCAATTAAGACCAAGTACACAAAGTCTTTTACCAGCAGATTAAGTAGATTTTGAATGGAAGCGCCCAGTACTTTTCGAATCCCAATCTCTTTGGTTCGCTGTTCGGTCATAAAAGAAGCTAAGCCAAACAAGCCCAACATGGCAATAAATAGCGTCAGGATGGTGGCGTAGGTCATCGTAGACCCAAATCGTTCATTTTCTTTATACTGGGCTGCAAATTTTTCATCCAGAAAAGAGTAGCGAATAGGGTGGGTGGGTTCAATTTTTGCCCATTCTTTTTTGATGGCTTCAACGGTGGCCGGTAAATCGCTAGCCCGCAACCGAAAACTGGCGTAGCGATAATTTTCTAGTTTTTTTCTTGCTGTCATGACCATTGGCCCTATTTTATCCTGCAGGCCAGTGAAATGAAAATCCTTTACTACCCCGATGATTCTTCCGTATTTCTCATCCATCATAAATTTCATCTCCTGGCCAATGGGAGAACTTATTCCATATTCTTGTACAAATTTTTCGTTAACGACATAGGATTCTTTTTCATCCGTCAAAAAATCAGTGGAAAAGAATCTTCCTTCCTGTAGTTGTAAGCCCAAGGCCTGGTCGAATCCTTCACTCGTAAACAAGACGTCAGGATTTTGTCTCATTTCTTTTCCAACGATTTGAATGCCGTATTTACTAGTTTCTTTTCCGGGTAAATTATTAGAAAAAGCAATGGATTGAACACCATCAATTTGCTCGAAACTGTTGCTTCTCTGCATCGTTTTTTCCCATGAATCGGTTCTGTTGATAGCTATCGTCATGACTTGCTCGGCATCAAATCCTAACTCTTGTGACTGCATGAAATGGAGCTGCTTGTTGACGAAAATTACCGCTATGATTAATAGAACAGACATAGAAAATTGAGTGCCTACCAGTAATTTTCTGAAGAGTTGACCATCTGAAGATTTCAAAAGCCCTCCTTTTAGGACTTTCTTGGGTTGAAATCTCGTAAGGATGAAGGCGGGATAAATCCCCGCTAACAAACCAATAAAAGCACTCAAGAGCAATAATAGAAAAAACAGCATCGGTAAATTGGCATCAGCAAAATTTAGACTACGATTACTGATTTGATTGAAAATAGGCAAAAAGACTTCTAAAGAAGCCAGGGATATACCTAAGGCCAAAAAGGACTGCAGCATAG
>Ga0209692_10004721_pt1 | contig 12128 bp, 11 predicted proteins | sample tdDd472_FD_187129 | JGI IMG/M metagenome (GOLD analysis project Ga0209692, IMG submission 187129) | Marine sediment microbial communities from the Atlantic coast under amendment with organic carbon and nitrate - tdDd47.2 (SPAdes)... | ecosystem: Environmental > Aquatic > Marine > Coastal >...
TGATTAATTGAAATCATATCAGTATTGGCGGCATCATTGGTTGTGCCAATCGACTGAAAACTGTTATCCTTGCCCCATTGCATCCCTAAGACCTTCATCGCAGTGGCAATCCCGCGACGGCGAAACTTTGGACGAGTCCCTGTAAATTCAATATAGAGATAGCCGTCACCATATTTGAATATTTCAATCAGTCCCGCGTATTCATCGCCTTGCATCGCCACGAATGAGCCATCGCCCATAAACATGTCTCGATCAATCACAGACTTACGCCATTGTTTCATACTCGGTTGCGTGAGGGTTTCATCCAGTGGTACATCTAATTCCAGCGACCACTGTAAATTATAGATTTCGATCACAGCATCATTATCATCGATCAGTTGACTAACAGGCACAAAACGCACCCCCTCGGCGCGCAATTTATCAATCAGAGGTTCATATTGTGTGGCACCAAATGTCGATAAATCACAGAGGGATTCGATCCGTCGGCTATATTCTTGAAATCCTAATTTTTCGGTGGCAATCTGTGCCCCTTGATGTCCATCATAGATAGAGGCTTTAAAGGCAATCGGATTATAAGGCGCGAGTGTACTGGATAAGGCATTATAGAGGTCTGTGCCAATGCCTTGTTGTTGATAGTTTGGATGGACTTGCACCGTAATCCAAAATATCTGGGGATGATAAACATCAATCCATTGAATATAACTGGCATATCCGACAACTTGCTTATCAATTTCGGCAATAAAATATCCGAGTTTACATTTAGGGTCTAAAGTCTGATCCCAACCGTGTAATTGATCTATTGTGAGGTTATATTCGGGCATAGCAAGGTTACTCACGCTTACGATATTGGCATAATCAGCGCGTGTTCCAGATCGAATCATCATACGTACCCCACTTTTTAAGATGTTAGCATAAATTCAGTATACAACCGATTTTGGATAAGGTCATTTGAAGTATGGATTGGGTATCGACTAAGGGGTATTTTCAATCATATTTTGTAGGCATTGTGGACATAGACAATCATTATCAGAGGAGTCATTGATTGTGATATTGCCAAGCGGAATGACGTTGGGTAAATCAAAACACCAACAAGAATCTTTACCATTTTCAATATCACAGGTGAAAGATGTTTTACAACTGGAACAAGTTTTTTCGGACATCATCGCACCTATTTAAATCGATTGGGTAAATCATCGAAAGTTGCAATCCAATCTCCACTAAATAAATTAACTGTACAATCCACACCATCAAAGACATATAACATACCCAAGGCCGTTACAATCGACTGTTTGAGCATATAATCAAATTGTTCTTCACGGGAAGCCGTACGGAGTGACGCACCTTGCCACAGGAATGTCCCCTCATAATAGTGTACGTCTGGGAAAATTACATAAAAGGGTTTTGGCTTTCCGGTTAACTCAATCACCAGTAAAGAGCGATCTAGCAAATAACCAACCACACGACATCGATACTCTTGAGGGTTATCTAACGCCAGCACATTTTTCATCTCTGGCTGGAGTTCGAGTCGTCGCTTCACGAGGTTGACCTAGTCTATAGACACGGATTTAATCGAGCGAATCATATATATTGCGGAGTCCATCCACATCAAGGGACAGATCACCACGGGCTAACATTTCTACCACCATTCGATTCAGTCGATCTATGGTATCGCGCTGGAACATGCCATCTCGAATATGCTGATCAAGGTAAATTGCGCCCTCTTCTTGTACAGGGAGTGCAACAATCACCCGTAAATCAGTAAAATTGGTATTGGTCACAGGGGCTTGTTTGGGATCGGTAATGATATTATTTGTCAGTACAGATTGATTGGTTTCCATTGCTTTGGAGAGTGATTTAAGTGCAACCGTCTGGAATGCTTCATCTTCCACCATATCAGTTGTCATATTTTCAATATCAATGACCGTTAAATCAGATGTCACCGCCATACCACGCTCGGCATGAGTAACATCTTTTGCAACACGCATAACGACTGATAAGATCGAACTCATAAATACTATACCTTTACTCACAACGACCTATAAATAGGTGGAATCGTTCATATTCTCTTGTATTTTACTGTATTAGTGCAATCAGAGAAAGTCAAAAGGGTAAAATAACATATACTTGTAACAAAATTTATGTTCAACCCGCAGATGATGTATTGATTTCGGAGCACGTGATGTGGTCAAGATTTGTCCCACCTGCCTACGATAGCTTAAGCTGGGATTATTGGTTCGGGCAAGTTGATGCGCGCCCCTTAGGGGTATTTCGGATTTTATTCGCGCTTGTTTTACTCAAGGATGCCATCTATCACCTATTCCTCAGTGAGCTATTTTATAGTGATACGGGTATAGCACCTCGTCATCTGATGACGGATGTCTACCGAGATTTCCGTTGGTCACTGATGGATTACTTTGGGGCAGATTGGCAGATGAGCCTCTTTTTTGTGCTATGGATCATGGTACTAATCGGCTTGTTGGTCGGGTATCAAACCAAGTTGATGACCATCCTCAATTGGGTGTTGATCGTTTCCATTCATGAGCGCAATATCTTTATGCTCAGTGGCGCAGATACGGTCATGCGGGTGATGAGCTTCTGGATAATGTGGATTCCATTGGGGCGCGCTTACGCCCTTGACCGCAGATTGAATCCGACACTCCCAGAAACCGTGTTTGCATTCCCACTTCGGATCATTCAACTCCAATTGGCGTTTATTTATCTAGCAACAGCCTTATTAAAAGGTCACGGTATCATGTGGCTAGATGGTTCAGCAGTTTATACTGCCTTACAATTGCGCGCTTTCACACATCCGATAGCCGATTGGATGCTAGCAACTGCCCCTTACTGGATGTTTCAAATAATGTCATGGTTCACGTTTATCGCAGAAGGCGCGTTTTTTGTGTTGATGTTCCTGCCATTTGGACAACCAAAATTCAAGGGATTGGGATTGCTGATGATGGGATTAGTCCATGTGGGTATTGGTGTGCTGATGGCGATTCCGAATTTTTCGCTGGTGATGCTCGCCTGTTATTTTCTGTTTGTAGAGGGCACATGGCTGACAAGGGTTGGTAATATGTTCTTCCCCCGACACAACTTCAAAGACATCGCATCTCTCGCACCCACACCTCATATCACATGGCGTATGGTGATCTTGGTTTTGATAACTGGTAGTTTGTTGTTTACGACTTATGGCTATGGTCTGCGGTTGATGCGTTCCAATGATAAACCACTTGGATTGCCAATTAGCACGGCTCAGATGCAGGTGATACAAATGCTCGGTCTCTGGCAACAGTGGGATATGTTTGCACCGAATCCTTTTTCGACGGATGGCGGGATGCTGGTGATGGGATCATTTTCGGATGCGAGTCGGGTTGAACTCCGTACAGGGCAAAATTATCCCGATGATGAAATACCGCGTTTCTATTTTGGCATCGGCACACGCTGGAAGAAATATGACGAGGGACTCTATTACGGCTCACAGACGGCACTCATGAAGGCTCATGCACAGTATCGTTGTCGGTCATATAATGCCGATAATCCTGATGTGCGCCTAGAACAAGTCGAGCTGATCTATCGGTCACGTCAAATCCACGCAGTTAACACCCCCGAAAATCCTTACGAAGACAAGTCTATTTTGATAGTTACGTGTGAGAACTAATCTCCGTGTAATTCCTCCACACGTTCAACAATTGATTGATCTGCCGAGTCATCTGCTAATTCCAAATAGGTCTCATAATTTTCGAGTGCGAGATCAAATTGTTCGAGTTCATAATAGGCATTGCCTAAGCCAGCATAAGAATCAACATGTACAGAATAAATTTTGAGTACGCTTTTAAAGTCTTTGATTGCGGATTCATAATCCTCCAACGCATGATACGCAAGACCACGGTGATAATACGCATCAATATAATCTCCGTCAGCATCAAGTGCCATTGAAAATAGGTCGATTGCATAATCATAGTCACCTTGAGATAGAACTTGGATACCGTAATCTGTTAATCCAAAAGCTGGTGCTGTCATCGTCGGTAGTGGTGTTGTTGTGATTGTTCCCTTAATCGGTGACGGTGTATAGGTGGAGAACGGGGTTGTTGTGACGGTTGCTCTGATTAGCGTCGGTGTAATTGTCGGTGAAGGTGTATAGGTTGGAAATGCTGTAGGTGTACGCATTATCGTAGGCGTAGGTGTTATCGTAGGTTCAAGGGTACTTGTATTTTGCGGAACTTCGGTTAAGAAGACTCCCATAGCTCCTGCCGCAGGGTCAGCACCCGGTGATAAAACTCGAGATAAGAATAATCCACCACCCCCAACAATCACCATGATAAGAATAATAATCCACGTCAAAGAAATCCGATTAGAACCTGAACGATTCTGAGGTGTGGAAGGTTGATGATCAACTGATCGTGACATCATAATTTCCAATCAATAATTTTTGTTTTCAGAATACCATGCTCTATTGAGCCACTATAAAATCGTAGCTTGAACGTAGGCAAATCGTATAGATTGCATAGGCTTTAGTACGCCACATTTAATCCTTAGTACTCCGAACTTGTTTCACTTTAAAGCTATCTCAACCTGAAAATTGCGCTACAATATCCACATGAAACGATTTAAACTGTGTATCATTCTTGTCATACTACACATATCGCTGATGTCCCTTTTTGCACAGGAAGCTGATGATCCTGTTGATGAGAGTGGCGTGGAATTTGGCTCGCTCATCGAAGGACGCATTGATAATAACAATCCGAGACAAGTCTTTTATATTGACGGCTTGCGTGGTGAGGTAATTCAATTTGACCTGACCGCGGTCAGTGGTAACCTCGACCCTGTATTGAGTGTCTTTGATGATACTGGTCAATTGATCTTCCATCGGGACGATACACGCGGTAATCTCAATATCGAACAAAATCTAACGCTCGAAAAGACGAGCCGTTACTTTGTGGTGGTCGGACGCTTTGGCTATAGTCTTGGCGCAACCTCAGGCGACTTTGAATTGCGGATGGAACGGACAGGTGTGTTATCCGAACAAGGAAGTACCCTGCGTTATGGCGACTCTGTGATTGATACCATCAGTAATACCAATCCCCATGTGTATTATACGTTTCAGGCAAATGAAGGTGACATCCTAACCGTAGAGATGGTACGTGCATCAGGCACACTCGATCCATACCTGCAAGTGGTTAACAGTGACCGCTATGTGATTGCCGATAATGATGACCAGATTGGCTCAGATACTAAAAATGCGCGAATCAATACCTTGCTGATTGAACAAACAGGCACATATATCATTGTTGCGACCCGTTATGGTGGGGTAGCGGGTGATACTGCGGGTAGTTTTGCGTTGACAATCGATGAAGCTGATAACAGTGGTATCGGGAATTCATCGCTTGCACCCTACCCTATTAAATATGGCGAAACCATCGAAGGCGCACTGACGAATACGCAATATGAACGTTTCTATACATTTAATGCCCGTCGTGATGATCTGATTTCGATCTCGATGGAACGTGGAACATCAAGGCAACTGGATAGTTATCTGATTCTAGCAAATGCGGGGTTCTTATCCCTGATCGAAGATGATGATGGTGGCATCGGGAAAGATTCACGGATCAGCCAGTATCGTATTCCTGCCGATGGCACCTATTATGTGATTGCAACGCGCTATGAAGGCAAAGAAGGCACATCCGAAGGAGATTATAAGATCACACTAGAGACAGCTGGCAATGCCTTTGATACTGTCCCTGAAGGTGTTATGACGATTAATTATGGCACAAGCATTACAGGAAATATCAGCGATGATAACCCTGAAGATTTATATGCCTTTTATGCCCAACAAGGCGACACAATCACAATGTCAATGAACCGTACTGATGGTAATTTAGATTCTGTGATTGAGTTACTCGATAACTTACAGCAACGGATATTACGTGATGATGACGGAGGTAATGGCCAGAATGCACGGGTAGAACGCTATAACATCCCGTATACAGGACTCTATTATATCCGCACCCAGCGTTATGATGGGACAAATGGTGATCCAACCACCACTGGCTCATATGTGATGGTACTCGCACAACGGTTCGATTGATCCAACCATTACATATTCATAGACCATCAGCCATTTCTTCAACGGTGGTAGCTATGCGACGATAATCTGTCCCATTAGACTCACGGCTCATCCAACCGAGTTCAACCAATTCTCGGCGCAATATCGCCCAATCTTCAAAGGTATGATGCGCTTTGAGAATATCATTAACTTCACGCTCGGTATAAATGCGATCAAATTCAAATTGATGTACCATATACCGCAATATATTCAATTGAAGCGCGCGTTTTTTACGACGAGGCCACATTTTAATACGTCCGTCTTCGTCAACATATTGCTTCGGAATATCAAAATCCGCAGGCAATTTCGTCATTTTAAGTCACTCCTTTTCATCATTCACGCTAGCATATCATGACCCGTTAGAATCCTCAATACATATTAGATAACCGTCATGGCATGATATTAAGGACAGGAGTAAGCGTATTACATATCTGCAATGGATCGTGTATCCGTCTTATCCACACCGTCAATATTCCGAATCGCTTTAATGGTGTTCATCAATTGTGTTGTATCATCAGCAGTGACAAACGCGATGCAATCATCAGGGCCGACGATTAAATCAGCACGCTCTACTCCTTGAATTGTACGAATTTCTTTGAGCGAGTCCGCAAAATCAACCGACATATTGAGGTTTATCAAAACATATGCAGATGGCATATTAGCATCTCCCGAATTGACGAACGATACCTCATTTATAGTCGTTATTTTGTTTTCAAGCAATTAGGGGAATAATAGACTTTTGATTGCTCAGACATTTCCGATTCACCACCATTGATTCCTACTGTTTTATCCATCAATAAATTTACAATACTCGCTTAATAAGTTAGATTATTTTTAAGATAACCCCTACCCATATTGACAAAGTAGTGTACAATATATTAGGAACTTTTGTTCTAGCCACTATAGAGTTTGGGAGTTCAATTTGGTTCATAAAAGTAACAATCAACCTAATAATAGCGAATTCACGATAGCAAATTTACGTGAATATAATCGCTCTAGCCCAACCCGATGGATTGTATCCCACTGCTGGGAACACAAACATTATTTTGTCATCGGGTTATTTGGATTTCTGTCTGCGTATGTTGCCTTTTCGACAGCACGAATGTTATTTGGCGAAGGCGCACAAATGATTATTGACAGCGCAGAAGCGTCAGCGATTGTTGGAATTAGTGTGGCGGTGTTAATTACATCGGTATGGGATGGAATCGGCTCATGGATCGGCTCATTAGCCATGGTTGTATTGGGTAACCGAGTTGAACGCGATGCTCGTCACGAATTGTATGTGAGCTTACTCGGTAAAAGCCAAACCTTCCACGATCAGCAACGGGTTGGTGATATTATGGCGCGCGCCACCGATGATGTACGACAATTGAACTCGGTCATTTATCCGGGAGTCATCTTCATCTTTGATATGGTGCTCGGATTTTTAGTCCCGATTCTGTTTATCGCGTCGGTTAATTTAGAGCTCTTACTTGTCCCAATTGGCTTTGTATTGTCATATATAGTTGTCGTCCGTCGTTATATTGCGCGCCTTGAACCTGTTGTGATGCAACAGAGACAGCAATATGGTGTGATGAATGCTCGTTTAGAAGAAACCATTAGCGGTATCGAAATTGTAAAAGTTGCCGCCCAAGAAATGGAAGAACGCAAGAAGTTCCGCCGTAATGCGAGTAAGTTCCGTGAATACTTCGTTAAACAAGGGCAGATCGAAGCGGCATACCTTCCATTATTGATGTTTGGTGTCGCGTTTGGCTTGATGTTCTTGCACTCGATCAATATGTACGAGCGTGGTATTTTGTCGATTGCGGATATTATCGCCGTAACAGGTTTGATGGGGGTCTTGCGTTTCCCTGTGTTTATCTCGCTGTTTTCGATCAGCTTGATTCAATTGGGTCTTGCAGGCGCAAAGCGTATCCTCGAACTGATGGAGCAAGTATCAGACATTGATGAAAATGCCGATGGCAAAACAGGTGAAGTCGCTGGGGCGATTGAATTCCAGAATGTCACCTTTAAGTTTGATAATATGACGGTCTTAGAAGACATCTCCTTTAAAGTTGAACCGGGTCAAACCGTGGCGATTGTGGGGCAAACGGGGTCTGGTAAATCAACGTTAACGCAGTTGGTGACACGCACCTATGATGCTGATGAAGGTCGCGTGTTAATTGATGGGATTGATGTACGCGATTGGAACTTGGATGCGCTACGGTCACAAATGGGCAAGATTGAGCAAGATGTGTTCTTGTTCTCGCGCTCTGTAGCCGAAAATATTGCGTTTGGTGTTGAAGATGCCACTCAAGAACAGATTGAACATGCCGCCAAAGAAGCCCAAGCACATGAGTTTATCATGTCCTTTAATGAAGGGTATCAGAGTGAAATTGGTGAGCGTGGCGTAACACTGTCAGGTGGTCAACGGCAACGGTTAGCATTGGCGCGGGCATTCTTGACACAACCGCGTATCCTGATTTTAGATGATTCGACCAGTGCGATTGATAGCGCAACCGAAGATGAGATCCAAAAAGCAATGCGACGCGCCCAAGAGGGACGTACCACGATTCTGATTACACACCGTTTATCGCAAATTCGTTGGGCAGATCATATCCTTGTCATCGAACAAGGCAGACTGATTGCTAATGGAAAACACGAAGACTTACTGAAGTCGTCACCGCAATATCGTCGTATCTTCGCACGATATGAGACATCGACTAAAACACGGGTAGAAGAACCCACAACGTAATTCGATTATCCCATGCGGGAGGGTAAGACTCTCCCCTACAGATGTTACACACATGAATAAAATGTAGGGATGAGACGTGTCTCATCCAAAGATGAGGGGAATCCCTTTTCTTGAAAGGAGCAACACATGGGTTTTATTATGGATGGGCTGGATGCTGAAAGTTTTGATCGAAATTATACCGATACAGAATTGGTTCGACGGATTCTTGGATACTTTCGCCCGTATCTGACCAAAATGGTGGTTGTATCGGTAGTGGTTTTCCTAAGTTCACTGATGGATTTAGCGTTGCCGATTATCATTTCTGCCGCGATTGATGAACTACAATTATCACCAGAAACATTTAACGCCATCAGGGCAACTATCATATTGGCAAGTGTGGCAAGTTTCGGATGGGTCTTTAATTTGATCCGCCAATGGCTAACCGCAGAAACCGTCGGTGATGTCACACTCGATTTACGCGAAGATGCCTTTAATGCGGTGACAGAGCGTGATATGTCATTTTATGATAGCTACCCTACTGGCAAGATTGTCAGCCGTGTTTTATCGGATACACAAGCCTTCTCGGAAACGGTGCGCTTGAGCATCAACTTAATGAGCCAGATATTACTGGTCATCTTATTGAGTATCTATCTGGTCACCGTGAATGTTCAGATGACCTTACTCTTGCTGACGATTACACCATTCATCATCTTTACCGCACTCAAATTCCGTACAATTGCCCGCAAAACCGTGACCAACTCACGTCGTCAGTTGGCAACCGTTAACGCACATGTGCAAGAGTCGATTAGTGGGATTGGTGTCGCAAAAGCTTTCCGCCGTGAGAGTATGATTTACGAAGAATTCAATGAGGTCAACAACAAGTTTTATGATGTTGAGCGTATCAATGGCTTTGTGTTTGGGAGCATCTTCCCGATTCTGATTTCGATTGCTGGTATCGGCGTATCGGCAATTGTCTGGTTTGGGATTAATCTCGCACAACAAGGTGTATTGACAGCAGGTGAATGGTTCTTGTTCATTCAGGGCATGGGCATGATTTGGTTTCCATTGACGAGTATCGCATCATTCTGGAGTCAGTTCCAATTGGGTTTGGCGGCAGGTGAACGGGTATTTGGCTTATTGGATGCTGAAGCTAAAGTCAAGCAAAAAGACGATATTCATGTTAAAGACGTTAAAGGTGAAATCCGCTTCAAAGACTTCAACTTCTATTATACAGAAGGTGAATCTGTTCTAAAGGATTTCAATTTGACGATTGAAGCAGGTCAGACCGTCGCCTTAGTTGGACATACAGGTTCGGGTAAATCCAGTATCGCCAAACTGATCAGCCGTTTCTATGCCTATCAAGGTGGACAATTACTGATTGATGGGCAAGACATCCGCACCTTTAATTTACCAAGTTATCGTACCCAGTTGGGGGTAGTGACACAAACGCCATTCTTGTTTGATGGCACTGTAATGGATAATATCCGTTATGGTCGTCCTGATGCTACGGACGAACAAGTATCAGAAGCGGCTTATAAAGTTGGTAGTGGCGATTGGATTGTTACCTTGCAAGATGGTTTGCAGACAGAAGTCGGTGAACGTGGATCGAGTTTGTCGATGGGGCAACGTCAATTGGTAGCAATTGCGCGGGTTGTATTACAAGACCCTGCCATTTTCATCCTAGATGAAGCAACAGCGAGTATTGATCCTTTGACCGAAACGTTAATTCAAGAGGGACTCGATACGCTATTGGGTAACCGTACCTCGATTGTTATCGCGCATCGCTTATCGACCATTCGTAATTCAGACCGCATTATTGTTCTCGATCACGGTGAGATTATCGAATCGGGTACGCATGATGAATTGGTCAGTGCAGAAGGACATTACGCACATCTCTATGATTCGTTCTTCCGCCATCAAAGTCTGGAATATATCGAGAATCTAGCAGGATAACTTCACACGCACTAATCCACAGGGTAGATCTATTGATCTGCCCTTTTTGTTTCCTCGTCCGTTACAATGTTGTTTCTGTTGGCACATTGTCCCAATCATCACTCATCTGGCATAGCCAATTCAAGGCATAATGTCGCTCTTTAGCAATTGATGAGATTGTACTATATTGATCATCAGTTAATTGTGCGTATGCTTTTCCCATCACAGGAAAATCATCCTCAATCACATCAGGGATATTCCCTGTTGCATAAGTTGCATCAGCCACTTGTTTGACGAGTTCATCATAAGACGCAATTCCATCAGGTAGCGAATCACCACGAAGTTGCTGCTGCTTGATACGCGCACGCCAATGCCATTTTTCGGCTAGGTTTCGAGCATCATGAATCACATCAGCCTCCCGTAATGAAGCTTGCCAGATAAAATCAATCGTCGGGTTCAAGATATCAAGGGGTTCTAGCAAAGAATCTGCATCAAATTGTGTATCATAATAAGGCACATCCACGATATCTAACGCCCATAACATGATCCCCAGCGATTCGCACCGCCAAACAATTTTTGCTGTATCCAATTGTTGCCAACTACCGAGTTCGGCATCCATCAATTGACGTTCATCAGGTGAGAAATAGCCGAGGATTTTTTCCTCAACAACCCACGTTTTAAGGTGTTGTTGAATGCCTTCGTGTTCGCGTTTCCAGCCACCGCGGATCGCTACTGGCAAATCATCCAAGTTACGCATTCCCATTTCTAAAGCATTTCGCCGTAATAATGTGCCGAGGCACAATGCACGATAAGCAACCGTTCGCGCTGATTGTATTGGGTATTCAGACATCCATATTACTCCTACGATTTATAGGGTCTATTCTATGAAGAATATGGACAAAATACAAATGTTTCATCTGTTTCGTTTCCACAGCACTTCTTTAGTTTCTTAACGAATTGAGTTATGCTATGGTAGAGCAATACAGAAACAGAATGAAGGCATCATGACCAACGAACAAACTCTTCAACAATTACGGCAAGCGGCAGAAGCCCGTGACCCTGAGCAGTGCCAATTTTTATTAAAAACACTGTTTATGAATATGGAGTTCTATCTCGCATTTGCGGTTGTGGTGGAGCGCGCCCACTTGTTTTTGGAAACATTTGAACATTATTATCCTGATGGGAAATTTGCACGCCAAATCTTAACACAAATGGTCAATACAGGGGTTGCACCTGCCAAGCTCCCCCCAGAGGCACTACGTGATTTTGAATACCCCGGCGCGGCGAATTATATGAAAGCCCTCGCGGATATGGCTCATGCTCTGCAACAAGGGGCGTTACCCCCGCGTATCGGCTTTCTAGTCAGTGCAACTGTCAATG
>Ga0209692_10004722_pt1 | contig 12127 bp, 9 predicted proteins | sample tdDd472_FD_187129 | JGI IMG/M metagenome (GOLD analysis project Ga0209692, IMG submission 187129) | Marine sediment microbial communities from the Atlantic coast under amendment with organic carbon and nitrate - tdDd47.2 (SPAdes)... | ecosystem: Environmental > Aquatic > Marine > Coastal >...
GTTGGTGTCCACGAAGAAAGCGCCGTCGACGCTGCCGGGCACCTTGTCCTGGGAATCAGCCATGATGGTCTCCTTGGCTCAGCCTGGTTGGGGGCTAATTGTACGGCGCATTATGTAGCCCAGAATGGAGAAATGGCCACATCGTATTGTCGATTTCTGGAGGGTGAAGGTTCAAAGTCAACAAAAGGGCTCGAGCCTTGGCCCGAGCCCTGGAGACAAATCCGAAGGGAAACCTAGAACCTGTGCTTGAAGGGGAGGAAGGTCATGAAGTCCGCATGATGGACGACATAAGCCTCCGCCGTCCGCTTCACCATGTCTCCCTCACCAGCATGCGCGGCGATGATGTGCGACACCGAATCCGGCACTCCGGCCTCCATGGCCAGCGCGACTCCGGTGAACGGGTGGCGCAGATACTTGCCGGTATCCGACTTCACCGTCTCTTCACCCTCTTTGTCGTACTCCAGCAGCTTGCCCACATCGGCGAGGATCGCGCCGGCGATGACGGTGTCCAGGTCGACCTGCAGATCGTCGCCCAGATACTTGTTCATCTGCACGGCGGCGTCGCGGCTGACATGGACCACCAGGCGCTTGTGGGCCATGAAGCTCACCTTGAGGTCGGGAACCAGCAGGGTGAAGGGGATGGTGTCCAGGTCCTCGGGCGTGAGGGGGCTGCGGTCCAGGGCCAGTTCCCAGGTCTTGGCCGTGGCCTTGCGCAGTTCTTCGTCGGCGATCCATTCGAGCTCGGGCCACAACTTCAGGACATCGGCGTTCATGGCGTTCCTCCAGCAGGCGGTGAACAGGTGGACCCGGGTCAGGGGTCCGCTTGATTCCTGAAAAGGAAGCCTACTGGGGCGTTTCAGGCAACCGCCAATCGCTGATCAAGGATTATCGACCAGCCATCATGCATGAATGATCAGGGAATCATGCATGTTGCAATCGTGACGAACGAAAATCGACCTCGATTATCACTAAGGGTATTCCTTATTATTCCTTATAATAACGAGTTCCATCGATTATATTCCCGGTCGTACATCAGGCATCGGAAATGCATAGAGATGGATGTACAACGCCGGACCGATCCGGTGAGACCACAGAAGCACATGGCCAGGAGTTGGATTCATGACCAAGACCACACGAATCATCGCTGTCCTCGGGGCGCTGGCTGCCCTCAGCCTGTTCGGGGCCACATCGGCCGCCGCTCAGAACGTCGAGGTTACGGCTTCCTGGACCGCTCCCACCACGGGTTCGCCCGTGCACCACTATGTCCTGCAGCTTTCGACAGATGGCGGTCCCTTTGTCACCGTGGGCTCCTCGACGACCACTGAGTACGTGATGGACCTCGCGGTCGATCACACCTATTCCGCCCGCGTGGCGGGTGTGGATGATCAAGGTCGGTCGGGCCCTTATTCCGAGGACTCTGAGCCTTACACACCGGACTTCGGTCCTCCGGGACAGCCCGGTCAGCCGATGGTGATGTAGCCACAACACGACGCGCAACGTTCTCGGGGCCGCCTCCTGCAAGGGAGGCGGCCTTTTTCATGTCAGAGAGTTCGGGATCTAGAAACGCGGCAAGATGTACCCGATGCGCAGGGACAGATTGGTCCAGTTGTAGTCCAGGTCCTCGGGCGGATAGATGAACTGGGACGTCGTGAACTTGTTGAGGTCGTAGTGAAAGGTGAGGTCCCAGTTGGCCAGACGGAAGCCGGCCAATATGGCCCAGGAGATCCCATTGACCCCGGCTTCGTAGAATGTCTCCAGGGTCTCGTTCTCCTCGCGGTACTTGTTGCGTACGAAGGCGCCGCCGATTCCGACGAAGGGCCGGATGGTATTGTGGCCACCAGGGGCGACGTAGACCAGATCCAGGCCATAGCGCAGGATCCTGGAGTTGATGTGATAGATCTCGCTGCCGATGTAGCCGTCGTGATCACCGAACTCGGTGTAGGTGAAGCTGGGAGCCAGGGTGAGTGATTTGTTCAGGAAAAACCGCAGTCGAACACCCAGGGTGTATCCAAGCTCTGCGCCCATGCCCTCGAGGGTGTTCTCGGGGCTGTCGGGGAGGTCACCCAGGGGAATGGCCAATCCACCTTCCATGACGATCTCGAGGCGGCGGAAACCGAGATTGGCCTCGGCCGGATCATGGGCTTGAGCCAGCACGATCGAGGCCGGCACAATCAAGACCAGCAAGGTGAGGGTGATGGCGGCGATGTGGCGCATCGTGGTCCTTTCGGGGTGCGAGTCTGGCCTTCATGATAAGACATCACGCCCCGCCAGGGAACCGGCATGTGTCATCCGGGCATCGTTGCCGACATGGTGGTGGTGGTGGTACTATGGCTCGGTTGCCCTGGACATCCCGCCAGCCGAGAGGTTCCCATGACACGCGTGCTTGCCGTGCTGCTCCTACTCACATCATGCTCTGCCCTGGCGTCAGACTCCTGGCCCGACGGCAAGGAACTGTCGGGCCGCCTCAAGACCCTGGCAGACAACGACCGCGCCACACTCCACGAAATCGGTTATTCGGCAGCGGGCCAGAAGATGCGCCTCCTGGAGATCGCTCCGGAGAACAAGGCCAAGGATGGCCCGGCGGTGCTGGTGATCGGCAACGCCGAGGGCGATCTGCCCCTGGCCTCGTTGACCGCCGTGGAGCTTGGCGCGGCCGTGCTCGCGGCGCCCGAGGGGGCGGTGGCCGGCTCGGTGCGCTGGTACATCGTGGCCATGACCTCGCCTGACGGATTGGACCGTTACTTCGCACGGCCACGCCAGGAGGGTGGCTTCAACGCCTCCCCGGTGGATGAGGACAACGATGGTCTCGAGGGCGAGGACCCTGCCGAGGATCTCGACAAGGACGGCCTGATCACCTGGATGCTCGTGGAGGATCCCGCCGGCCAGTGGACCCTGGACGAATCCGGGCTGCCCATGAAGGCGGACGCGGCCCGCGGTCTTCCCGGCCGGTATCGCCGCGAGATCGAGGGCCACGACAACGATGGCGACGGCCGCTTCAACGAGGATCCGCCCGGGGGCGTGACCATCAGCCGCAACTTCCCCCACGGCTTCAAGCCCTGGACAGAACGCGGGGGCCGCTGGCCCGGCGACCAGCCCGAATCGCGAGCCATCCTCGAGTTCTCCTTCGCCCATCCCGACATCGCCCTCGTCCTCGTCCTCGGTCGCGCCAACAACCTGCAGACCGTACCCGAGGCGGCCACCCCCGAGGACCTGAGCACCATGGTCAAGGTGGGCTGGCGCATGGCCCGCTCGCTGGGCCTGCGATCGGGTGCCGAGTATCCGCTGTCGGCGGTCCTGGCAGCGGTCGATGAGCGTGGCGCCCGGGCCAATCTCACGCCGGCCCTGGTGCGCAGCAAGCTGCACCTGAAGCCGCAAACCAACCCGCCGGCCGAGGATCTCGTCTGGTGGCAGGCCCTGGCCGACCAGTACCAGGCGTTCCTGGTCGAACACCGCCTCGATGCTCCCCGCCTGAAGGCGCCCGCCGTGCCCCCGGGCTCCCCGGCTTCCTGGGCCTACTTCCAGTTCGGCGTCCCGGCGGTAGCGGTCGATCTCTGGACCCTGCCTTCACCGGTGGATACGGCCACGGTCGACAGTACGATGGTGGCGCCCGCTGCTGGTCCGGTGCCCGATCCCGAGCTGGTGATCCTGCAACGCCGGACCACCGAAACTCAGCATGCGGGCTGGCGACCCTGGACCCTGGTGACCCTGCCCGACGGCACCGCGGCGCTGGTGGGCGGACCCGAACCCGGCGCCCGCACCACGCCCTCGGCCTACGCGGCCGAGACCCGGGCCCGCGCCCTGCAGCCTTTCTTCCTCGACCTGCCGACCTGGATTCCCCGCCTGGAAATGGCCCCCCTGGCCATCACCGACCGGGGCGAGGGCCTGCTCGAGGTCGAGGCCACCATCATCAACCGCGGCAAGCTGCCCTATCCCACCACCATGGGCGGCATCACCCGCCGACCACTGCCCCTGGTGGTGACCCTCGGCGGCGGCGAACCGCTTCAGGATCCGGCGCGCCGAGTGGTCGGCACCCTTCCCGCCGGCGGCGCCGTGACCTTGCGCTGGCTCGTGCGCGGCCAGAAGGCCGGCGACATCTCGGTCACGGCCTCGGCCCCCAGCCTGGGCACCATCACCGTGAAGGGAGGTCAGCGATGATCCGCTTCCTCTGCATCATGCTCCTGCTGGCCACCGTGGCATCGGCCGCCGACAAACCCCAGCTGCGCTGGGACCACTATTACGATCAGGACCAGGTCACCGACGCCATCGAGACCCTGCACAAGGCCTACCCCGATCTCACCGAGCTGCAATCCCTGGGCCGGTCGGTGGAGGGCCGCGACATCTGGCAGCTCAGCATCACCAACGAAAAGACTGGCTCCCACGACACCAAGCCGGCCATGTACCTCGACGGCGCCATCCATGGCAACGAGATCCAGGCCACCGAGGTCTGCCTCTATACCGCCTGGCTGCTGCTGGACCGCTACGGCGAGTGGGACCGCATCACCGAATTGCTGGACCGCGCCACCTTCTACGTCGTGCCCACGGTGAATGTGGACAGCCGCGCCCGCTTCTTCAGCGACCCGGGTAGCGACCACATCGGCCGCACGGCCCGCGTACCTCTGGATGACGACGGTGACGGCCTGGCCGACGAGGACAGTCCCGAGGACCTCGACGGCGACGGCCTCATTCTCCAGATGCGCGTACGCGATCCCCACGGCACCCACCGCAGCGACCCCGAAGACCCCCGCGTCATGCTCCGGGTCAAGCCCGGCGAGCAGGCCGAATGGACCATGCTGGGCGAAGAGGGCGTGGACAACGACGGCGACGGTCGCGTGAACGAAGACGGCCCCGGCTACCTCGACATGAACCGCAACTGGGGCCACAACTGGCAGCCGCCGCACGTGCAGACGGGGTCGGGCCAGTTTCCGTTCTCGGTGAGCAACACCCGGGCGGTGTCCGACTTCCTGGCAGCTCGCACCAACATCGGGTTCGCCTTCGCATTCCATAACTACGGCGGCATGTGGCTCCGAGGCCCCGGCAGTCCCGAGGGCGTGTACGACCCCGACGACATCGTGGTCTTCGACTGGCTCGGCCAGCATGGCGAGCGCACGGTTCCCGGCTACCGCTACCTCATCTCCCACAAGGATCTCTATCCCACGTTCGGCGACTTCGACGAGTTCATGTACCAGGCCCTCGGCGTGCTGGCCTACACCGGCGAGATCACCATGAGCAGCGAGTACGCCTACCGCGGCCGCAGCGACCAGACCAACGGCAAGGACGGCAACCTCTGGTCCCGTCGTCCGCCCCTGCGCGAGAAGCAGGAATTCAACGACCACCTCATGGCCGGCGAGATGTTCGACGTGTGGACCCCGTTCGAGCATCCGCAGTACGGCGCCATCGAGATCGGCGGCTGGAAGCGCCACTCCATCCGGTCGACCCCGGTCTGGATGCTGCCCGAGACCCTGCACCGCAACGCCATGTTCGTCATCTGGACCGCCATGCAGCTGCCGCAGCTGAGCGTGGAGATCGTCACGGTCGAGGATCTCGGCGACCAGCTCTGGCGGGTGCGCGCCCGGGCCGCCAACGCCGCCGGCCTGCCCACCATGACGGCCCAGGCCCGCCGGCAACTCCTGCACCGACGCGACCTCTTCACCATCGCGGGGAAGAACGTGGAAGTCGTCAGTGGCGGGCTTGTGCTCGACCCGTTCCTCGGCACTGTCCAGGTCGAGGAGTACCGAACTCAGCGTCTGGAAACCTGGCTGCAGGGACACGGGGCTCGAGAGGCCGAATGGATCGTGCGGGGCAAAGGTGAAGTGACCGTGGAGTACGAGGCCCTCAAGGGCGGCCGGACCTCCATCAAGGCTTCGCTGAAGTAGCAACGATGAAGGGCCCGCCGGCGGGCCCTTCAACAGACTGAATGTCAGACCCGCCGCATCGGCTGCAGCTGCCAGTAGGTCAAGCTGCGCCAGGCCCATTCCATGGGACCGAAACGGAAATACCGTAGCCACAGAGGGGACAGCCACAGCTGCAGGGCCCAGATGGCCAGCACGATGAGCATCTGCTGCCAACGCTCCATCTTGCAGAACAGCCCCAGCCCGTGGCCGTAGAAGATCAGCGTGCAGATCAGGGTCTGGCCCAGGTAGTTGGTGAAGGCCATGCGGCCCACCGTCGCCAGGCGGGATTGCAGCCCGGGCAGTACGGTCGACCGTACCAGCAGCATGATCAAACCCACATAGGCGGCGATGATACCCAGGCTGCCCCAGGCGTTGAACAGCCCGCCGGTGAACCAGGCCCTGGCCATGTCCCACTCGACCATGGTGTTGTAGCGAATGCCCAGGATGATCACGGGAACGCCGATGAGCAATCCGATTCCTAGCATCAATCGGTAGAAGCGGCTCGACCGCTGACCGGTGAGCACGCCGGTCTTGAAGAGCGCCATGCCGATGAGCATGAGCCCGCCGGCCCGCCAGGCCGTGTATACCCAGAAGACGAAGAGCTGGAAGCTGAGGGACGATTCCAGGCGATGGGGAATCTGGCCCAGGAAGCCGCCCCGATAGACGGCCAGTTCCTCGGCGATCATCTCGGCGTTGGGTTGCCAGTAGAGTTCTTGTTCGGCCATGGCGTCGGCCGGCATGTGGGGCAGGGCCATGGTGAGGCCGCCCATGATGAGGCTGGGAATCAGCAACGACAGGAAGCCCAGGATCAGCAGCGTGGTCGGCCGTCGCTTGCGAAACAGGTAGACGGTGACCGCACAGGCGGCGTAGCCCACGAGGATGTCGCCGTGCCAGAAGAAGTAGGCGTGGATGAGTCCGATGACCCACAACCAGAAGATCCTGCGGTAGTGCATGGGGCCGGGCCGCTGTCCACGTTGTTCCAGGCGCTCGGCGAAGAGCACGATGCCGGCGCCGAACAGCATGGAGAACAGCCCCATGAACTTGGTGTCGGCCAGCAGGTGACCCGTGGCCCAGGTGATGAAGTTGAGACCGGTGAGGTCGCCCCAGGCCGAGGGATTGAGGTAGGCCGATTCGATCATGGAGAAGCTCTGGATGTTCATCACCAGGATGCCGAGGACGGCGAAGCCTCGCAGGACATCGAGGGCGATGATGCGCTCGGTGCCGGTGGTGGGCAGAGCGTGGTGGGGCGATTCGGTCATGATGGCTCCAGGGCTGGGGACAGCGGGGTCGCGTCATGGTGCCGTCTCGTGATTACGGCGTCAATGGCGGACGGTTCCATGATGCCCATCACTCACTGACCATGTATGATGTCAGGAGCGAGTTCTCTGATCCCGATCCGAAAGGCCGCCCATGCTTTCACGGACCTGTCGTCCCTTTGCCCTGCTGATCCTGATGGCCTTCATTGCCAATCCATTATCATCATTCGCCAGCGGAGACAGCGAGGACGGATTCGAGCAGTTCGGCGACATCATGCAGTTCGTCCTGCCCATCGGGGCGGCACTTTCCACCGTTGTGGCCGGCGACGGGCAGGGGAACATGTGGGACAAGGAAGGCACGAAGCAGTATGCCCTCAGCTTCGGCACGGCCTGGTCCGCCACCTACCTGCTCAAGATCTCCGTGCAGAAGATGCGGCCCAACCAAGGTGCCCGGGCATCGTTCCCGTCGGGTCACACCATGGCCGCGTTCTCGGGCGCCTCGTTCTTCGGGGCGCGCTATGGTTGGAAGTACGGATTGCCAGCCTACACCCTGGCCACTCTGACCGGTGTCAGTAGGGTCTACAGTTCCTGGCACTACGCCGACGATGTGGTGGCCGGCGCCAGCATCTCCATGCTCTCGACTTGGCTCTACACGACGCCCCATCACAGCCGGTTGCAGGTGCGTCCGACCTACGGGGCGGACGGCATGGGCGTGGCGGTGACCATCAACGGTCCCGGGCGCGGTCGAAGCGAAATGGCCGAAGATCAGCTGGACTACCTCCCCATGGAGGACCGCCGCTTCCAGTATGGCTTCCAGTTCGGCCCGGCCTATCTCATTCGCAACGAGATCAGCTCACCGGCCGATGGAGGCACCGAGTTCGACCTCAATGATTTCGAGAAGCGCGACGACCCGACGACCACAGCCGCCGTTGGATTCGACTGGTTCGTCGGTGATCGTTGGACCCTCCAGTTCTTTTACGGTCCCTTCGAGAGCCAGGACAACGGCCAGTTCAGCGAGACCGTGGAATTTGCCGGTGAGACCTTCCCCGCCGAGACCGACATCCAATCAGCCTGGCGTCTGCACGACATGAGAGCCCGGGCCAGCTACCACTGGCTGCGAGGTGAGAGGTTCAATCTCGGCGTCGGCGCCGGAGTCATCGGTCAACACCATTACATCCGACTCACCGCACCAGATGTGGAGAGTCGGGTGGACGACCTGGTCATCCTGCCCTATGCCCATGCGCGGGCGTCCTACACGCTCTTCAAACGCTGGTCCCTGGTGGCGGATGTAGACTGGATGGACTTCCAATCGGACAAGATGCTCAATGGGGCGGCCGGCGTGCTGTGGCAGGTGGATCCTCGCTGGCAGATGCTGGCGGGATACCAGTTTTATGACCGGGACATCAAGACCGACAAGCTGGCGAATCGGGTGAGCTACGACATGCTCCTATTAGGTTTTGCCCATAGCTGGAAGTAGATCCTTATTAGGAAGTTAGGGTGATGGCCCCGGAGATTTTTCCGGGGCCTTTCCTCATTCAGAGCCATGATCAGTCGGGTGGAGACGTTCTGAATTCCGGAATAAGTGAACATTTCAAGCTTCATTGACGAAATAATCCCTCAACGATCCCTGGTAGATACCGAATCAACAATCAGAGAAGACGAGAACAGTCTGATAGTGAAAACTATGTTCATTCTTTATGACGGGGAGGGACCATGCAACTCCGGGAGAAAATCGTAGGCCTGATGATCGCCTGTCTGGTCATCGTCCTGGGCGGGGTCGCAGCCTATACGCTTCAGGGATTCTCGCGCATGGGCGATCAGTCTCGCCGCGCCAAGGCTTCGCTCGTGGCCGAGAGCATCACGCATTCCATGGAAGTCTTCGGTGAACTCGGGGACATGGATGCCCAGGACGCCTTCGTGGCCAGTGTCATGGACGAACCTGGTATCGAGCTGGTGCACGCCGTGCGGGCGCCCTCGGTGGTGGATGAGTATGACGAGCGCGAAGCCGCCCTGCCCCAGGACGAGTGGGAGAAGAAGGTCCTCGAGACCGGCCAGATGCTGGTCCACATCGACGACGAGGCCCATACCATCAGGCAGGTCAGCCCACTCATGGCCAAGGCCAGTTGCCTGGATTGCCATACGGTCAAGGAGGGGGAAATCCTCGGTGCGGCAAGCGTGGTGATCAGCACGGCAGCGGATGATGCCATGGCGGCATCCTATGGACGCAACGTCCTGTTAGCCATGGTCGGTTCCCTGATCGGAATCGGCGCCCTGCTTGCCTTCATCATCACCCGTGGTGTGATCTCGCCGGTGCGCAAGGCCGCTCAGGAGATCATCCTGGGGGCCCGCCGTACCCTGGCCGCTTCCAGTGAGTTCAAGGCGGCCGGCGACCAGATCGCCACCAACACCACCGAGCAGGCCGGAAGCCTGCAGCAGACCACGGCTGCGCTGGAAGAAGTCACGGCCCAGGCCAAGGTCTTCACCAAGAGTGCCAGTGATGCCAATCAGACTGCCGGTGAGGCCAGTGAGTCTGCCCGTTCCGGGCATGAGGTCGTGGAGCGCATGACCTCGGCCATGGAGTCGATCAAGCAGAATGCCGACGACACGAGCCGCATCGTCAAGACCATCGACGAGATCGCATTCCAGACCAATCTGCTGGCCCTGAACGCCGCTGTGGAAGCGGCCCGAGCCGGAGACGCCGGCAAGGGATTCGCTGTGGTGGCCGAAGAGGTGCGCAACCTGGCCCAGCGGTCGGCCGAGGCGGCGCGCAATACGGCTGACCTTCTGGAGGGCTCCCAACTGCATGCGGATCAGGGTGTGGCCGTGGTCCAGGATGTGGCCGAGATCCTGGTGGAAATCGCTCAGCAAGCTGGCCAGACCAGTGAAGCCATCGGCAGTGTAACCAGTGGTAGTGATTCTCAAGCTCAGCACATCACGGAAATTGCCGAGTCCATGAATTTGCTGGATCGCATGACCCAGTCGACGGCTGCCAGTGCGGAGGAGTCGGCGGCGTCGAGTGCGGAGCTGACGAGCATGGCGGAGCAGTTGCAGGTGGTGGCTGATGAGCTAGGACACCTGGTCGGCGAGACCATATAGGTTGTGCCATCGAAATTGTGTCTAGGGCCTGGGCAGTCGCTCAGGCCTTTCTATTGGGTTATTGCTGCTCTTTTCTCCCTCTGAATCTCAGGATCACTCGCCTAATCACAGGCTTCCGTTTCGTCACTAGTCCGCTGGTTGACAGAACAGTCAAAACCAGACCCCATGGTTGACAGGGGGGTATGCTGGTCCCGGTCACGCTCTCCTGGGACCTGACCTCGTCAAGGAGTTGTAAGCGACCGTCATCAAACTGGTTGCGGATCAAGCCATATGGGCTGGATCTTCTGTGAATACATCCAATGGTTATCATTTTTGACTACAGGAGCACTTTCGGGGCCAGAAACAATTTCGATGGCATAACCCACATGCTATACTCCGGTTTCTTGATGGGGGCCTTTTGGAGCATGAAAACCAACATTCCCCAACTATTGAGCCCCCCAAAATCTACCCCGCTCATGCACACAACCGAGGGATGTCATGGGTAAGCCAGCAGCCAGATTGGGTGATTCGACTGCCCATGGCGGAGTCATCGTCGTGGGATGCCCGACCGTGCTCATCGGCGGCAAACCGGCGGCCCGGATCACCGACATGCACACCTGTCCCATGCAGACCCCGGCCCCGGTTCCTGTCCCGCATGTCGGCGGTCCCATTCTCCCTCCTGGTGTCCCCACGGTCTTGATCGGCGGTCTGCCGGCGGCCTGTGTGGGTGATATGTGTGTCTGTGTCGGTCCGCCCGATTCGATCCTTCCACCAGGTGAGCCGACAGTGCTGATCGGCAGTGGTGGCGGCGGTGCCGGCGGCGGCGGCGGGTTTGGTGGCGGCGGTGGTGGCGGCAGCGGCGGGGGGACTTCCGGGTCGGGCCGTGGTGCCACTGCGGAGGCCGAATCGTCCGCGTCCAGCGAGGCCGAGGGCGAAGGCGGAGAGTCCGATGACCATTATCTCGACGTCAAGTTCGTCGACAAGGGCGGTCGACCCATCGTGGGTCCCGGCTACCATCTCGAAGGCCCCGGGGATCTGGCCATGGATGGGAGCTTGAGGGGACGCATCAGCCAGGCCGGGCTCCAGTCCGGCGATGTCACCATCGAGTTGAAGGTGATCACCGAGGCCAAATGGTCCCAGCCCAGTGCCCGCGATGGCGAGACGATCCAGATCAAGGTCAGCCTTGATGGAATCGAGGACGGCACGCCGGCCAAGATCGAGATCCACGAGCGCAACCTCAACACGCCCGACACCTTGCTGCAGATCATCGAGGACGCCGAGGTTTCGGGAGGCTCCCTCGAGGTCGACTGGGCCTACGAATACGTTGATGAGGAGTTTGCCGAAGAGGGTAGCGATGAGGAGCGTCCTCGCTTCTACAGTCCATCTTTCTTCTTCAAAGTCTGGGTGGCCGGGTGCGAGGCTCAGTCGGATCTGCTCGAGTATCGGGATTTCATCGAGGTCTATCTGAAGAACGATGACGAGGACGCCATTGCCGATGCCGAGTATCTGGTGTTCCTGTCCAATGGCGAGGTCCGTTCGGGGCAGCTCGATGGCGATGGTTATGCCAAGATCGAACAGGTTCCGCCGGGACCATGGAGCGTGGAGTTTCCGAATCACGGAAGCTTGGAGGAGTTGTAGGGCATGGTCCACCAAGGGGCGACTCGCTGATGTCGGACAGGCGCGCTGATCACGGCAAGGTCAAGTCACGAACATTCGTGGCCCTTCCTCCTGGGCATCTGTCCCTGATCCTGCTCAGCAATTCGGGCCAGGTGCCGCTGGCCGAGGTGAACTATCGCATCCGGCTGTCGCCCGGCAACGTCATCGACGGGACCACCGATGCCGAGGGCAAGGTCCAGCATGACGACATCGCCCTCGGGGAGTACGAACTCTCGGTCGAGGGGCCCA
>Ga0209692_10004723_pt1 | contig 12125 bp, 8 predicted proteins | sample tdDd472_FD_187129 | JGI IMG/M metagenome (GOLD analysis project Ga0209692, IMG submission 187129) | Marine sediment microbial communities from the Atlantic coast under amendment with organic carbon and nitrate - tdDd47.2 (SPAdes)... | ecosystem: Environmental > Aquatic > Marine > Coastal >...
TGTCGAGCTTCCAGGCCGCCTGGTAGAGGAACACCCGCGACGCCTGCAATTCGGTCTCCATGTCGGCGAGGCGGAACTGCAACGCCTGGAACGAGTCGAGCGTCTTGCCGAAGGCCTTGCGCTCGCCCATGTATTGCAGCGCCTTGTCGAGCGCCGCCTGGGCGGCTCCGAGCGCGGAGGCGGCGATGTTGAGCCGGCCGCCGTCGAGGCCGACCATGGCGTATTTGAAGCCGTCGCCCTCGCGGCCGAGCAGGTTCTCCGCCGGCACCGCGCAATCGTCGAACTGCACCTGCGCGGTCGGCTGCGAGCGCCAGCCCATCTTCTTCTCCTGCGCGCCGAAGCTGAGGCCTTCCGCGCCGCTCTCCACCAGCAGGGTCGAGATGCCGCCCGCGCCCTGATCGCCGGTGCGGCACATGACCACGTAGAGGTCGGAGAAGTCGCCGCCGGAGATGAATGCCTTGGTGCCGTTGAGCACGTAGTTCGCATTGCCCTCGCGCCGCGCCGAGGTCCTCAGCGCCGCCGCGTCCGATCCCGCGCCGGGCTCTGTCAGGCAATAGCTGGCGACCGTCTCCATGGTGCACAGCTTCGGCAGCCAGCGGGTTCTGAGCTCGTCGGAGCCGAAGCGGTCGATCATCGCCGCGCACATGTTGTGGATCGAGATGAAGGAGGCGACGGAGGGGCAGCCGTGCGACAGCGCCTCGAAGATCATCGCCGCGTCGAGGCGCGAAAGCCCGGAGCCGCCGACCGCCTCGTCGACATAGATGCCGCCGAAGCCGAGCGCCGCCGCCTCGCGCAGCACCTCGCGGGGGATCGTCCGCTGTTCCTCCCATTCCGCCGCGTGGGGCGCGATGCGCTCCATGGCGAAATCGCGCGCCATTTGGAAGATGGCCGCCTGTTCCTCGCTCGGCGCGAAATCCATGGTCCGGTTCCGTCCCTCGTTTCCTCTTCGTTTGGCCTGCTGTTTAGCCGATCGACCGGGCGCTTGTCATTTCGATTGTCGGTTCCCTCCGCGCCGGCGGCCCGCCGATGCTTGCAATTGGCGGTTCGCCACCCAATTTCCGTCGTATTCCCCGAGCAGTCTTGCGCCGAACGACCGTTGGCGCCGCGATTGCGGAAGGGGGCAAGCGGAAGGGCATCTCATGTACGTGCGTAGGCCCGATGGCAGCGAAGGCCCGGACTCCTTGATCCACGGTGGACGACAGAAAATCGTAAACGCAAAATTAACGAAGATCGGTTGCATTGGTGGCAACCGGGAGTTTGCCACCATGATCAGGTTTCTTGCGTTGGCCAGCCTGTTGTGCGTCTGCGGCCCGGCACTGGCCGCCGAGCGCGGGGTCGATCCGACGATCACCGGCAGCGTGACGAAAACGGAAACGCGGACCGTTTCGCGGGACGGCGACCGCTCGCGCAACAACGCGATCTACAAGCGCGCCTTCGAAAAGAAGAAGCGCCTGGCGGCCTGCCGCGAGAAGGGTCCGCTTGCCGACATCGACCGGACGATCAAGGCGGATCTGCGCCAGAAGATCGGCCAGATCCTCGTCGCCGGTTTCAAGGGCCGGTCGATCGACGACCCCGGTTTTCGGGAAATGCTTGGTCTCGCCGAACGCGGCCGGCTGGGCGGTTTGCTGTTCCTCAGGCGCAATGTCGGCCATCGCGACGACCTGCGGCAGATGATCAGCCGCTTCCGGAAGCTGGCGAAATTCGCCGCGCCGATTATCTCGGTCGACCAGGAGGGTGGCATCATTTCCCGCCTCGGACGCCGCGTCCGCGTCCGGCCGGTCCCTTCGGCGGCGACGGTCGCCCGCACCCTGTCGCCTGCACAGGCGGAAGCGGTTTATCGTCGTATGGCGTCGGATCTCGCTTTTTTCGGCTTCAATTTCAATTTCGGACCGGTCGTTGACGTCAACCTCAACCCCCAGAACCCGATCATCGGCAAGCTCGGCCGCAGCTTCTCCAGCGATCCGAAGAAGGTCGATGCCTATGCGCGGGCCTTCATCCGCGCCCATCGCGACGCGGGTATCTGGACGTCTTTGAAACATTTCCCCGGTCATGGCAGCAGTCGCGGCGACAGCCACAAGGGTCCTGTCGACGTCTCCGGCATCTGGAACGGCAGGATTGAACTGCGCCCCTACCGCGATCTGGTTCGGTCCTGCGACGCGGATTCGGTGATGGTCGGCCATATCCAGATCGCACCCGGAACCAAACCGGCCTCGATCAACAGTTCGATCATTGAAAAGATGCTGCGCACCGATATCGGTTTCCAAGGCCTGGTGATCACTGACGATATCCGCATGGACGCGCTGATGGCGGAAGGATTGTTCTCGCGTCGCGCGGCGCTGGCGCTCAAGGCCGGCAACGACCTCCTGATCCTGTCTTCGAAGAAGGACGACAAGCCGCTGCTGATCACCCGCTTCATCGAGGCGCTGGCGAAGGCGGCCGAAAAGGACGAGGACCTGCGCCGCCGTATCGACGAGGCCTTCTTCCGCGTCGTAGCGTTCCGCAAGTCGCTGAGCAGTCGCGACGGCGGCTCCGAAAAGCGGGTCGGCCGGGCCTCCGGACCCGCGACCGAACGCGCCGAGGCCGACGACGGCGAATTGGCGCCCGCCGCCACGGGCGTCGCCACAGACCGGACGCGCGAGAAGATCGCGACCGGCGACAAGCCCGAATCCTGGCAGGTCGCCCTCAGGATTCTCGCCAAAGAGCACAAGCGGCAGTTGGCGCGTACGCGCCCGGCGAAGACCGACTGAGGCCTATTTCCAGGGCCTGACGGCGAAGGGCCGGAAGTTCCGGTAGATCTTCTTGCCGCTGATATAGACTTTGCGTCCCCGGCGGTATCTGTATTCGGGCGAACCCAGCCATCCCTTCAGCCAGCAGGCATTGCGCGCGCTGACGCCGCGCACGAAAGTGAAACCGGCACAGCGGCTGTTGGCGATGCATTGCAGGCGGCACAGGTTGAAATTGCCGGTGATCGAATATTCGCTGCGGCTGAGATCGCCGCCGGGGAAGTCGGTGTTCGTCATCCGGCCGTCTTCGTAGTCGATGACGCCGAGCCGATCGAAGACCGGCGCCTTCTCGCCCGGCTGCAGGATGAGCCCCGAAATCGCGTATTTGTTGCCGTCGGGAACGCCGCGCCCCGATTTGATGAAGCAATTGGCCTTCGGATAGCGGACGCGGCGGTCGGAATTGAAGGTGAAGGCGCGGCAGCCGCTGTTGTTGCGGCACCGTAGCGCGCACTGCTCCACGTCGGACGTGTGATAGGAGGCGAGGTCGCTACCCCGCGCCAGCCAGAAGTCGAGCTGGTTGTAGAGCGCCACCTGCGGCACCTTCGGCGTCCGGCAGCTGCGCTGCTGGGACTCGGCCTCGCGGACATGCAGGCCGCCGGGGAATTCGTTGATATAGGTGTCGAACTGGCTGCAGACGCTGGATCCGTTTATCCGCTGCCACATGTCGTTGTCGAGCCGGGTGATCAGCGCCCGTGCCTCGTTCACGTGCCGCCCGTCGCCGAACAGACGGATATAGTCGCGCGGCAGCGAGGGGATCGTGGCGTGGCGGACCCCGGCCCAGCGCTGGTCGTCGAGGTCGTCGTAGCGCTGTCGCGCCCGCCGGGCGTACAGGCCCTCGGGATAGTTGCGGATGAAGTCGCGCAGTTGCGGCGGATCGATGGAGAACTCGATGCGCCGCCAGTCCTCGATTTCGCGGATGCGCATGCGCGCCGTGTTCAATAGCTGCGTCGTCCGAGGCGAGCCGGCACTCTGGCCGTGCCGCTCGACGAAGCCGCGATAGTCCGACGCCCGGGTCGAGCGGTCGATGTCGGTCCAGTCGATCTCCATGATCCGCGCCCGCGCCGTTTCCAGAATGCGGCGCTGGTCCGGCGTGCGCGCGATCTGCCGGTAGGTTTCGATGAACTGCCGGATCCGCGTCCGGTCGTTCGAGGCGCTGAGCGGCGCCCAGGCCTTGTCCATCGGCGGCGGGCCGGCCTTGAAGGTCCAGGCGACTTCCGAAGGCCGGGGCAGTCCGGGGATCTGTTCCTCGCCGGAGGTGACGCCCGACAGCCGCGGCACCTCGCGGCCGAGATAGGCGACCAGCTCGCTGCCGCTCACCACCCGGTCGCGCACGCCATCGACGGCGCCGTCGGCGGCGCCGTTGACGCCGTCGAGGAAGACGCGGGTGAACAGGCCCAGCTTCTCCCGCCGGTCCCACAGGGCGAACTGGGTCCGGGTGGCAGCGGAGAAGCGGACGATCTCGCCGCCCTCGTCGGGCAGTTGCGGAACGATCGCGGGCGAGCTCGAAAGCACCGGCCCGCCGGCCGAGCGGCCGGAAAAGCACGCTTCCAGCATCAGCGTGACCGATCGCCCGCCTCCGATATGGCGCTTCAGTTCCTTGAGATTGATGTCGAGCCAGTCGACCGGGTAGTTGCCGCTGGGGAAATTCGGATCATTGTCGACCGGCACCAGCAGGGCGTGTCTGGAATCGGCGCTCGGCACCCCGTGGCCCGAATAGTAGACGAAGATGTTGGAGCGTCCCTGCCGTGCCTTGAACCACAGCCGGCCCTTGCTGTTGCCCCCGTCCCCGAGCCAGATCCGCATGACGTTGTAGGTCGCGTCCTTGACCATCGCGATGTTCTCGTCGCGGTAGCACAGCTTGTCGACGAGGAAGGCGCGGATGCGGTCGACGTCGTTATGGGCGAACAGCACCGGATTGTCGTTGAGGAAATCGTAGGTCTTGTTGCCGATCAGCAGCGCCTGGCTGTCGCGGTTTTCCCGGCACAACGCGGCGCGGTCGTCGGTGGCGACCGGACCGGGGCCGCCTTGACCGTCACGCTGGCCGCCGCCCGCGCTTCCGCTTCCTTGCGAGCTCGATTGCGCACAAGCCGTCCCGGTCGCCGCGAGGAGCGCGGCAAGCACGAGAAGTGTTCTTGTGATCTGCAACGCGACGTCCTCCCAGACCGTCACCGTCGGATTTCCGCCATTTCGGAACGGTTGCGCCTCATTACCACCCGAAGAGGAAACCGAGTCAACCGCCGACGGCCGCGTGTGCCGGCGCGCGGTCCGGCGCCGGCTCTCACACAGAGGCTTGGAAATGCTGGAGCGGTTCCGGGACTCTTTTCAGTTCTCCGGCGGGTTCAGCCGGCCGTCGCGACCCGGCGGATCTCGAGCGCCGTCATCACGTCGAGATGCGCCCCGCCGCCGTTCTTGAACAGGGTGATCTCGTCGTCGCCCCCGCGCCCCGGCGCGCCGTTGCACAGGTCGTAGAAGTCGCCCAGCACATTGCTCTCGGCGATCAGGCCCTGTTTCAGCGGGATGCCGAGTTCGCCGATATCGTGCATCGCCGTCTCGCGCGCGTCGACGAAGATCCGCGCCTTGGCGACCAGCTCGTCGTCGCCCTCGCGCATGTCCGGACGGAACGCGCCGATCATGTCCACATGGGTGCCCGGTCCGATCCATGCGCCCTTGAGCACCGGCTCGGTCGACATCGTCGCGGTGGTGACGATATCGGCGTTTGCCGCGGCGCCGGCGAGATCGGCGGTCGCCTCGCAGGGGTGGCCCTCGGCCCGCATGTCGGCGGCAAGCGCTTCGGCCCGTTCGCCGCGCCGGTTCCAGATGCGGATCTCCTCGAGGCCGGGGAAAATTTCCCGATAGGCGCCGACCAAAACCCGCGCCATGGTTCCCGCGCCCACCACCAGCAGCGATTTCGAGCCCGGCCGCGCCAGCAGTTTCGCCCCGAGCACGGAATCGCCCGCCGTCTTCCAGCGGGTGACGAGCGAACCGTCGAGGATCGCCGAGGGCGCACCATGATCGGGATCGAACAGCACCATCACCCCTTGCGTCGAAGGCATCGGCGGATCGCGGTCGGGATTTTTTGGAAACACCGAGACCGATTTCAGCCCGATCGCCATGCCGTCGATCCACGAGGCGCGGCTGAGCAGCGAGCACGGTTCGTTGACCAGAAGCAGATCCCCCAGGATTGCCCGTTTGCGCCGATGCCCGGCGATCAGGGCGTCGGCGAGGCCGGTCCAGGTCATGTTCGGGTCGGCCATTTCAGCGGTGATGAAGGGGATCTGGGGCATTGTCGGGCTTTCGTCTTTCAGCGTTTTACGATTGAGACGAAAGCATAGGCCAAGTGTCGGACAACTTGTAGCCGTCCGGCCAGGGATCGTCCGGGTCGAGCATGATCTGGTGGGTGCCGGTGATCCAGGCCCGTCCGGAAATGGTCGGCACGATCGCCGGGCGGCCGCCGACTTGCGTCTCGGCGGCGATGGCGCCATCGAAGCGCGAGCCGATAATCGAGCGGCCGACCAGCCGGTCGCCGGTTTTCATCTCTCCTCGCGCGTGCATCAGCGCCATCCGGGCGCTAAGCCCGGTGCCGCAGGGCGAGCGGTCGAGCTTGCCCGGCTTGACCACCACCGTGTTGAGCCCGTGGAGGAGGCCGTCCGCGCCGTCCTCCGGCGGCATGGTGAACTGGCAGAACGAGATGTGCCGCCAGTCGGGATTGTCAGGGTGCTCGAAGCCGAGCTGCCCATTGGCCGCATCGACGATGCGGATGCCGGTCTCGACCAGATCGCGCGCTTCCTCGGCGCGGATCGAAAAGCCGAGCGAGGGCGCGTCGACGACGACGAAACTGTCGCCGCCATAGGCGGTGTCCACCTTCAGCGTGCCGAGCCCTTCGACTTCGAGCGCCGCGTCGAGGCGGCTGGCGAAGCTGGCGACGTTTTGCGTCGTCACCCGTTCGACCTTGCCGTTCTTCACCTCGGCCTCGATCCGCACCAGCCCGGCCGGCGCTTCCAGCGTTAGCCGCGTGACCGGCTCCACCGCTTCGAGGATGCCGGTCTCGAGCAGCACGGTCGCCACGCACATGGAGTTCGAGCCCGACATCGGCGGCGTGTCCTCGGGCTCCATGACGATGAAGCCCATGGCCGCCTGAGGGTCGACCGCCGGCACCAGCAGGTTGACGTGCCGGTAGACGCCGCCGCGCGGTTCGTTGAGCAGGAAGTTCCGAAGGCGGCCGTCCTCGGCGATGAAGCGGGATTGCCGCCACAGGGTCTCGCCGGGCGGCGGCGCCACGCCGCCGACGACCACGTCGCCGACCTCGCCCTCCGCGTGGCAGCCGACGACGTGGATCAGGCGGTTGGAGCGCATCGGCCCCGTCACTCTTTCCGCGCGCCCTCGAACCAGCCGACGAATTGCTGGAACAGGCCCTTGTCGCCTTCGATCGTCAGCGATCCCCCGACCACGGAGAGGGCCGCGCTGGTCTGCCTGGCGAGAATCTGTTTCCACAACAGGCTGGCACAGCTCACCGTGGCGGCGGCCTCGACGTCGTCGAGGCTGTCGACCTTGCTCAGCGCGGCGACGCCGCGACGGATATGCATGACGTAATTCTCGCCCACGTCGGTGAAGCGGAAGGCGACGATCACGTCCTTGTCGAGCACCTCCTCGGCCTTAAGCGCCACCGGCATCGCCGACATGTAGTTGCCGATCGGCGTCGCTTCGAGCATCCGCTGCGGCACCGCATTGGTGACGGAGGGCGGGATGACGAAGCCGTCGGCTTCCTGCGCCTGGGTCAGGAGGTAGTTGCGGCCGGCGGCGCTGGGCTGCTTTTCCGCCATCTTGCGCAGCGACTTGATGCGCAGCGCCTTGCTCGCTTCGGGATTGTCCGGGCCGATGACCCGCGCCAGCCACAGGCTCAGCGCCGGGTTCTCCTCGAGCGCGTCCTCGGCCGCCTGCAGGGTTGTCTTGCCGGCTTCGACCGCCGTGAACGCCGAGCGGATATCCGCCGTCGAGGGCGGGAACAGGTCGGCGGCGTCGCCTGAGAACCAGCCGAGATTGCCCTGGAAGATCTCCCGCACCGACCAGTCGACCCGACCATAGAACGGTTGCAGGTAGGGATTGTTCGCCAGGTGCGGCGGCAGTGCCACCCGCTTGACGATCTCGTCGGGCACCAGACCCTTGTTCATCCAGCGGATCGTCTGGTCGTGCACGTACTGGATCGCGTCGCGATAGTCGGTCAGGACCGAGGCGACGGTGTCGCGGCCGGTCACCGGACGGCCGTGCTGCGGGATCAGCCGTTCCGCCTTCAGCGCCCGCATCTCGTCGATCGACTTCACCCAGGACGAGACGTCGCGGTATTTCGTGCCGCGAATGGCGTAGAGATTGGGGAAGCTCTTGTAGAAATTGTCCGCCGCGATCACCGCGTCCTGGTCGGGCAGGTAGATCTCGATCGTGTCGTCGGTTTCGCCCGGCGCCTGCAGCACCGTCATCCGTACCCCGTCGATGGTCAGCTCCGTCTTCGGCTTGTCGAAGGTCACGTTCGGCGGAACGAAATCGACCAGGCCGCGATGGTCGAGCTTCAGTTCCGGGCCGATGCCCGCGTTCGGCCGGTCGGCGGCGGGCAGGTAGACGCCGAACTGCCGCATCGACCTGAGGTGCAGGATCGGCCTGAGCGGCCCGACCACCCGGGCGACGTTGGCGGCGAGGTCCTTGTGGCCGTAGAAGGTCACCTGGCTGAGATCGTCGCCGACCAGCGCGCCCGCGCCCATCACGTGATCGGCGTGGTTGTGGGTGTAGATGACGTGCCGGATCGGCTTGGTGCTGAATTTGGCGATGTCTTCCTTCAGCGCCGCCGCCGCTTCCCGGCTTTCGAGCGTGTCGAACACGATCAGCGAGGTCAGTCCCTCGAGGATGGTGACGTTGGCGAGCCCGTATCCGACGGCGACGTGCAGGCCGTCGGCGACCTCGACGATCTCCTTCCTGAATTCCTTGGAATGGGCGGCGAGATCGGTTGCCGTCGCCGTGCCGCTGGCCACCGGCAGGCGGGTCTTCTCCGCCGGCTTCGACGACCATGGATTGAGCATGTCGTGATAGAACGGATAGACGAGGCCGACGATGATCGCCCCGTTGAGGAGGCTCGAAACGAATCTGATTAGCGTTTTCACTCTCTCGCCCATCCCGAACAGGTTGCCGAAAAGCTAGATGGAAGCCGCTCCGGCTTCGGATTCGCCAGAACTGTCGCCAGACCGTCAGAAGACCAGCCGGAGCGGCCGGGAGCAAGGCCCGATCCAGTATTCCCCGATTATTGCGGATTCTCGCCGCGATCAAGGCTGCATTAGGGCCGCTGGAAATTCAGCAGTGCGGCATCGGGCCGGCGAGGGAACAGAATGCTTCAAATTGCCGTCGTCTCGCACTAGTCTGCGGCAAAACCAGACGGTCAGGGAGCGAAATCAATGGACATGAGCTATTCGCCCGAGGAGCAGGCCTTCCGCGAGGAGGTCCGGCAATTCCTGCGTGACGACTTGCCCAGACGCCTTTCGGACAAGGTCCGGGGAGCCAGGAAACTCACCAGGCAGGACATGGAGGAATGGCATGCCATCCTCAACCGGCGCGGCTGGCTCGCCAATCACTGGCCGGTCGAATATGGCGGTACCGGCTGGACGCCGGTCCAGCGCCATATCTTCGAGGAGGAATGCTCCGCCGCCGGCGCGCCGCGGGTCATCCCCTTCGGCATCAGCATGCTCGCTCCGGTGCTGCTGAAATACGGCACCGAGGAACAGAGGCAACATTACCTGCCGCGCATCCTCGACGGCACCGACTGGTGGTGCCAGGGCTATTCCGAGCCCGGCGCCGGCTCCGACCTCGCCTCGCTCAAGACCCGCGCCGTCCGCGATGGCGACCATTACGTGGTCAACGGCCAGAAGACCTGGACGACACTGGGCCACTTCGCCGACTGGATGTTCTGCCTGGTGCGCACCGATACCGAGGTCAAGGCGCAGGAGGGCATCTCCTTCCTGCTCATCGACATGAAGACGCCGGGCATCGAGATCCGGCCGATCATCACCATCGAGGGCGGCCACGAGGTCAACGAGGTGTTCCTCGACGACGTGCGGGTGCCGGTCGCCAACCGGGTCGGCGAGGAAAACAAGGGCTGGACCTACGCCAAGTACCTGCTCACCTACGAGCGCACCAATATCGCCGGCGTCGGCGCCTCGGCCGCGGCCCTCGATCACCTCAAGGACATCGCCCGCCACCAGAAGAAGAGCGGCCGGCCGCTGATCGACGATCCCTATTTCGCCGCCCGCCTCGCCCAGGTCGAGATCGACCTCGACGCAATGCGCACCACCGACATGCGGGTGCTCGCCTCGGTCGCCGGCGGCGGCGCGCCGGGCGCGGAAAGCTCGATGCTGAAGATCAAGGGTACCGTCATCCGCCAGGAGATCAACGACCTCACCCGGCGGGCGCTCGGCCCCTATGCCGCGCCGTTCGTCTCCGAGGCGCTCGAGGACGGCTACAACGAGCCGCCGATCGGCCCCGACTACGCCAATCCGGTCGCCTCCAGCTACTTCAACAACCGCAAGCTTTCGATCTTCGGCGGATCCAACGAGATCCAGAAGAACATCATCTCGAAAATGATCCTGGGTCTCTAGAGCGTGTCCCTGACTTGGATTGCGGTGTCAGTTTGGCCGGAATTGTTCAGGTTCGTTTCTTAAGGAGGAAGGACATGCTTGCGCATATTCGACGACGAAAGGAGCGAAGCTGGGCAATTCCGGTCAAATCCTTCGGACGCGGTCCATTTCGCCCCTGGAGGCGCCATCAACCGCTGGAAGTGGATCCGCACTACGGCGCGATTGCTGACACCACCAGCGACGAAATGGGCCACGCTGACACCACAATCCAATTCAGGGACACGCTCTAAGGACAACGAAAACATGGACTTCAATCACACCGAAGAACGGCGCATGCTCGCCGAGACCATCGGCCGCGTCGTTCGCGACGAGTACGATATCGAGACCCGCCACGCCAACGCCAAGGCGCCGACCGGCTTCTCCCCCGAAATGTGGGGCAAGTTCGCCGAACTCGGCATGATCGGCGCCCTGTTCGACGAGGCCGACGGCGGCTTCGGCGGCGCCGGTTACGACATCGCCGTGGTGTTCGAGGAACTCGGCCGCGGACTGGTGGTCGAGCCGTTCCTGGCGAGCGCCGTCCTCGGCGGCGGCCTGTTGAGCATGCTCGGCAACGACGCCCAGAAGGCGATGATCGAGGAGATCATCGCCGGCGGCCGGCTGGTCGCCTTCGCCCATGGCGAACCCGGCGGCTTCTACGACCTCGCCGAGGTCACCGCGACCGCGGTGCGCCACGGCGAGGGATGGGAGCTCAACGGCGACAAGGCGGTGGTGATCAACGGCGACAGCGCCGACACCCTGATCGTCTCCGCCCGCATCGAGGGCGACCGCGACGACGAGGACGGCATCGGCCTGTTCCTGGTCGATCCGTCCGCCTCCGGCGTCACCGTCCGCGGCTACGGCACCGTCGACGGCGGCCGGGCGGCGGAGATTTCCCTGCGCGACGTGCATGTCGGCGACGACGCGGTGCTAGGCGCCCCCGGCGGCGCCTATCCGGCGATAGAGGCGGTCGTCGGCCGCGCGATCGTCGCGCTCTGCGCGGAAGCGGTGGGGGCGATGGAGGTCGCCAAGGACATGACGCTCGAATATCTCAGGACCCGCAAGCAGTTCGGTGTCGCCATCGGCCGCTTCCAGGCCCTGCAACATCGCATGGCGGAAGTGCTGATCGAGATCGAGCAGGCCCGCTCCGCGGTGATCAACGCCGCCGCCGCCCTGACCGCCGACCGCACCACCCGCGAGCGTGCCCTGTCGGCGGCCAAGAACATGATCGGCCGGGTCGGGCGGCTGGTGTCCGAGGAATCGATCCAGATGCATGGCGGCATCGGCATGACCTGGGAATACGCGCTGCCGCATTTCGCCAAGCGCATCGTCATGATCGACCACCAGTTCGGCGATACCGACCACCATCTCGAACGCTTCATCCGCTTCAATCGCGGCGCGGCCTGAGGGGCGGCTAGAGCGTGGCCCTGACTTGGATTGTGGCGCTGGTTTGATCAGATTTTTTCAGTTTCGTCCGCAGAGGAGGAAGGACATGCCGGGCATATTCGACGACGAAGGGGGCGAAAATGGAGAAATCTGATCAAATCCTGTCGGACAGCCCCCATTTTTCCCCTGGCTGCGTTCCACAAGCCTTGAAGTGGCCCGCACTACGGCGGCTTGTGCGCCTTGCCAGCGAAAAAATGGGGGCTGCCAGCACCGCAATCCAAGTCAGGGACACGCTCTAAGGCATGGCTGC
>Ga0209692_10004725_pt1 | contig 12121 bp, 10 predicted proteins | sample tdDd472_FD_187129 | JGI IMG/M metagenome (GOLD analysis project Ga0209692, IMG submission 187129) | Marine sediment microbial communities from the Atlantic coast under amendment with organic carbon and nitrate - tdDd47.2 (SPAdes)... | ecosystem: Environmental > Aquatic > Marine > Coastal >...
CGTTTAACGTTTGGAGTTGAGCGTTTGGCGTTGAGCGTTTGGCGTTGAGCGTTTGGCGTTTTTAAAATAATTCACCATTTACAATTCATTAATCACTTTTAACCATTAACTACAAAATCAATGATTTCAGAAGATAAAATACTACTCAGTCATGGAAGTGGCGGAAAACTTTCTCACGAACTGATCAGCAATATTTTTGTAAAGTATTTCAGCAACGAAACCCTCGAAGCTCAAACCGATTCCGCTGTCCTGAGCCTTTCAGGTCATCAAATTTCATTTACAACCGATTCATATGTTGTTGATCCCATCTTTTTCCAGGGTGGTAATATTGGTAAACTGGCTGTATGTGGTACGGTAAACGACCTGGCAGTTTCGGGTGCTAAGCCATTGTACCTGAGTTGCGGATTTATTATCGAAGAAGGTTTTGAACTAGCCCATCTCGAAACCATTGTAAAAACTATGGCTGAGGAAGCAAAAAAAGCCGGAGTAAAAATCGTTACCGGCGACACAAAAATCGTTAATAAGGGAAAATGTGATAAGGTATTTATAAATACAGCGGGAATCGGTGTTCTTGAGCCGGAAAGAAAAAATATAAGCTTTGGCACTCATATTGGGCCGGGAGATAAAATAATTGTAAGTGGTTCGATCGGTGATCATGGAATAGCAATTCTTGCAGCCCGTGAGTCACTCAGTTTTCAGGCTGATATACAATCTGATTGCGCCCCGTTAAATTACCTGATTGAAACCTGCCTTAAGGTTTCACCTAACATAAAATTTATGAGAGATGCCACGCGTGGTGGAATCGCAACCGTTTTATGTGAACTTGCAGAAAATAAAAACCTGGGAATTAACATCAATGAAACCGAAATTCCTTTAAAAAATATAGTAAAAGGAACTTGCGAAGTGTTTGGATTCGATCCGCTTTACCTAGCCAACGAAGGAAAGTTCATTTTGGTTGCAGCAAAAGATGATGCGGATAACATCCTGAATACAATGAAAAGGCATCCGCTTGGACAGGAAGCCCGTATCATTGGTGAGGTTGTAGAAGACCATCCAACCAAAGTTTTAATGCAAACTGAGGTAGGTGGAAGAAGGATAGTTGATATGCTTGCCGGTGAAATGTTACCGAGGATTTGCTGATTGGTGTAAAGCGTGAAGGAAAAGTACTATAGCCTAACCGGCTAATTCTATTTTCACGGTCAGCTGTTGCAGGACTCAGATTGAATATTGTTGGGTGGACAAATTGTAATTTTTAAAATACAACCTGCAATCACACCATCATTCCATTTTAAAAGATAAATCCTGATAACAATCAAGGATATCAAAAAATGGATTTTAACCGCTGGTACCTAATTCGTGGTAGAATTTATTGATAGCTCCGGCAAGGTCGTCAAATACAACATAATGATTTTCGCAACCACTACGCGAGCACACATTTACTTTTCCTCCAGCTTTAATATTCAGGCCTACCATGGGCGCTTCACAAATCTGGCACTTTATCTCCCTTGAAAGGGCTTTATTGCAATGTGGGCAGAAAAATTGAACTACATCTCCCTTATTGAATTCGATGTTGCTCTCATGGTCATAGCATCCGTACAATGAACACAACCACAATACACCACGCTCACTTTCACCAACAATATTGACTTTCACACTGGGTTTACCATGAAGTTGATGTTCTTCATCCATCAATGATTTGTCGCAGTGTGGACATTTTAAGAATAATGTTATAACGTTACTCATATCTATGCTCCTATAAATTAGATGATTAAAAATTTATTTCAATAAACGCTTATAAATATACAAATTTAATTCTAAAAAAGTCAAGTTTCATTAAAAATTCGGTGCTAAAATATTAAAATTTACAGATATTTTCACTACAACTTTTTACCAATAAATAACACCTTTAATTTCTAAACATGTTGTGAGTCTTTTTAACTTTGCAGCCCAAAGATATATTTATTAAGTAATAGACTAATTTATTTTTACTTTTAAAATGCACGAATTTTCTATAGCAGTAAGCATGGTCGATATAGCCCTTGAGTATGCCGATAATTCAAGCGCAACACGGGTTAACAATATTGAACTCGAAATCGGTGAACTTTCAGGTGTTGTAATTGATGCAATGACTTTTGCTATGGAGGCAGCGACAAAAGGAACACTTCTTGAAAATGCCAGGCTAAATATTGTACAAGTTCAAGCCAGAGCCAGTTGCCGATTGTGCAGTAATGAATTTAAAATAGAAAATATGTTTGATGCATGCCCAAAATGTGGAGCATACAACCCCTCTATTATCAGTGGAAAGGAATTGCGTGTAAAATCACTCAATATCGATTAATAGAAAACGTTATTTTTGCCCATTCTAAATTATTAAAATAAAACCCAATTATTATGTGCGGAACTTGTGGCTGCGGACAATCTGAAGAGTCGGTTAAAATTTTAAAACCAGGCGAAGAAGAACATTCACACAATTATACACATGCTCATGACCATGAACATGAGACTGAGAAGCATACCCATGATCATAAGCATTCTTATATGCATTCACATCAATCAGATGGGGCTGAACACAACCATCACCATGAAAAAGAGCATGATCAGCACGATCACAGCCATCAACATTTACATGGCCATGATCACCACCACCATGATGGTGAAGATGGATGTGGTGATAATTGCGGATGCAATCATGACCATGAACATCATGATCATGATCATCCCAGCCACCACCATGGCCACGATCATCAACACGATCACTCACACGGACGGCAACTCATTATTGAAGAAGATGCGCTCTCAAAAAATAAATTAACTGCCGAAAGAAACCGAGGATACTTTGAGGCCAAAAAACTTCTTGCACTCAACCTAGTAAGTTCTCCGGGATCAGGGAAGACCAGTTTGCTTGAAAAGACAATCAAAGCACTCAAAGGAAAAACCGATATCTATGTTATTGAAGGTGACCAGCAAACCATGAATGATGCCAACAGGATTGACCAGGCCGGAGCACCAGTTGTCCAGGTAAACACAGGGAACGGCTGCCATCTAGATGCAGATATGGTAATCAGGGCATTGAAAAAGCTGGATATAAAAAACGAAGGTATTTTAATGATCGAAAATGTTGGGAACCTGGTATGCCCGTCATTATTTGACCTCGGCGAAAGCAAGCGGGTTGTTATTATCAGCGTTACCGAAGGCGATGACAAACCACTAAAATACCCTACTATGTTCGAAACCTCCCATATTTGTATCATCAACAAGACAGATTTGCTGCCCTATGTGGATTTTGATGTTAAACAGGCAAAAGAGTATGCTTTGCGGGTGAATCCAAATTTGATATTTTTTGAACTTTCAGTGAAAACTGGTGAAGGCATGGAAGCATGGCAGGAGTTTTTAATTGAAGAAGGCAAGAGGTTTTAAGAAGAGGTTGGAATTATATCAGTAGAGTAATTTAAGTTCGGAGTTAATTGCGAACCTGAAGTTATTGAACTTTATCGGAAAATCTTTTGTCGAGAAACAAGAGATTAAAATTTAACCAATTAAAATTCTCTGGTCAACAATCACTTGTTTAAGGTTTCCCTACCCTTCTCAGTGATAAACAAATAAAACTTTTGTTTTTCGATGACACCTTCATGTGTGAAAATAGTAATAAGTACCTGAACCATTTTTTTGGTTCCATCAATGAGCAGGCGAAACTCTTTTTCGTTGATGCCTCTTTCTTTGCCCAATAATTCGGTGAGCAGTTTCTTTCGCATCGTATCCAGAAAGGTGATATGTAAAAATTCCTCACCATTAAAATAAATCTTCCCTTCACCGGCAAGAAAACTCAACAACATTTTAAGTTTGCCTTTGTTGATTTTTTCCTGGTTGGCCACGGCCTCTAACTCTTTTAAGGTTGGCCTTTGCATTCCAAAACCATGAATTTTGTCCTCCAACCATTCGAGTTGATCCTTTGTCCTGGGATCAATTTTTACTTTATGATCCATCAGTGACCATGTTGGCCCCACCTTTTTTAATTTCTTATCATCCAACATCAACTCAAGTTGATTTTGCAGGAACTGCAATCCAAAGGCAGTAACCAGGCTGGTTTTACCTGATAATTCTTTTAATTCATATCCTCTGGCAAACAATGGATTATTCTTATGCCATTCAGTCAGAATTTCAATAATTCTATCAGCAATTTGATGTCGGTACTTTTCAGAAACCAGGTAATCAATACCATCCAGACCTAAAATTTCCAAGCCAGAAATTTGCCCATCAGTAATCATGTCCTTGATTTCTTGAGCAGGGACATCAATCTTTTCTGATAAAGTTTTTAGTTGAAATGTTTTTTCATTCTTCTCGACTTCGAACAAAATCAAGCCCTGAAGGTTTTCCTCATCAAGCATGGCATCAACTAATTGCTGAAGACTTTGGGCAAGTTTATCGGTTCTGCGCTTATGGTGCAGAGGATTCTCGTCAACAATGGTACCTCCGCCCAGTGTCAAATCATTGGATGAATTTCTTATGATGAACTTATCTTTGGTTAACAAGATCGAGGGTTTTTCAAGGTGAACCTGAACAATCCCAGACTCCCCACCCTTCAACACATCCTTATCCAGCAAATGAATACGAGCCTTGCTATAAAAAGTTCCGGTATGAAAAATAACATGTGACCATATTCCCAGATTGACATGGCCATCAAAAAGTTCAAGACGGGCATCAACCATGTCTACTGCTTCCATTTGTTTTCCAAGCAACAGCATTCCCCGTTCAAAATCAGCCTGTTTCATTCCAGCTATGTTCAGTGCTGCACGGTCACCGGCATCTACCTGTTCAACTGATTCTCCATGGCGTTCAATACTTCTGACCTTTAACTTTTCACCCTTACCTGGAAAAGGATACAAATCACTTCCAACAGAAATTTTACCATTAAGTACCGATCCGGTTACAACCAATCCGTGACCTTTTACATTAAAATACCTGTCAATATACATCCTAAAAACATTGCCAGCTTTTTTCGCTGACGTTTGTTGAGCAATTGCATTTATCTCACTTTTCAATTCAGCAATTCCTTCACCGGTAACAGAGGAAACAGGAACAATAGCAGCATCCTTTAGGGAGGTCTTATCAAGGTAATCCATGATCTCCATTTTGGCCAGTTCTTGCATTTCTTCATCCACAAGGTCGGTTTTCGTCAATGCCACAAGGCCTTGCCTCACACCCAACATTTGAAGAATATTGAGATGCTCCCTGGTTTGTGGCATGATCCCACTATCGGAAGCAATTACCAATAAAACAAAATCAATTCCGTAAGCACCGGCAACCATAGTTTTAATAAAGTCCTTGTGACCGGGAACATCTACAATTCCCAAGGAAATATCTCCATCTAGTTCTAGATGGGCAAAACCCAGGTTTATAGTAATCCCGCGGGCTTTTTCTTCTTTATGCGTATCACACTCAATACCGGTAAGCGCCGCAATTAAAGCAGTCTTCCCATGATCAACATGGCCTGCAGTGCCCATGATCAGATGCTTAATCATTTGATGTCACCTCCTTATACATTTTCGACATAATTTCTGCAACAAGCTCTAACTGATTATCATCAATGGCCAGGATATCAAAAATCAACTTTCCTTTTCGCAATACACCAAGAACTGGCTTTTCATGTTTTAAAAGCTTTTGGTACATAGCTTCAGCAAATTCGGTTTTTTCCTTTCTCGATCCCTCTTCCAAACTTACCTGAACGGCAAAACTTTCAATTGTTTCATCAGGGAGGGATCCACCACCTGGCTGTCCACAACTATCTACAACTTGTGTGTGTAATCCACCATTTGACAAAAGCGTATTAAGACGCTCGGCCTTTGCCTTTAGATCTGTCAATGAAGCTGTCATCATTTGATAGATTGGGCTGTATTTGAAAAAGTCCTGCTCATCAAGGTATCGAACACAAAGAGATTCCAAAAGCGCTAGGGTTTCTTTTCCGACACGCAAGGCACGGGTCATCGGTTCGTTTTTAAGTTTCTTGATAAATTCAGCTTTCCCGGCAATGATTCCTGCCTGTGGCCCACCAAGCAATTTATCTCCACTGAAAGTAACCAGATCAATGCCAGTGGCCAGGGTTGTTCTTACATCGGGTTCATCCTTCAAAACCGCTAATTGAGGTTTTCGTAATAAACCAGAGCCCATATCATAAACCACCGGAACACCGGTTTCTTTGTTCAATTTAACAAGGTCTGTAAGTGAAGCTTCGTGGGTAAATCCTTTTATTACATAATTCGACTGATGAACTTTTAATAAAAGGGCAGTATTTTTGTTAACAGCATTTTTATAATCAGTAATGCTCGTTTTGTTTGTGGTCCCCACTTCTATCATCTCACAATCCGAGGTTTTCATAATATCCGGCATCCTGAAGGATCCGCCAATTTCAATCAATTCACCACGTGATATTACCACCTCGCGATCCTTTGCAAAGGCACGTAAAACCAGCATGATGGCTGCAGCATTGTTATTTACAACAAGTACATCTTCAGCTCCTGTCAAATATTTCAGAATTTCCGTTACATGAACATATCGCGAGCCCCTCTTTGCATTATCCAAATCATATTCAAGGTTACTGTAGCCGTTAAGAATTTCACTGGCATCGTCCAACAAGGCTTTTCCAAAAGGAGACCTGCCCAGGTTTGTATGGATGATTACACCCGTGGCATTGATCACCGGTTTCAGGCTCTTGTTCCTGATTGCATTTAACCTTGTTGTAACCAAAGCGATGATCTCATCCCGGTTAGATACAGTTTCTCCCTCAGCAACTGAACTACGAACCTGCTTTAAAACATCTTTAATTAGAAAAGAAATTAATTCAGATGGATTTTTTTGCAATAAAAACTTAACCTTTTCATCTGCAAGTAGGGTATCCACACCGGGAAGCTTACTAAAATTATAGTTAACAGGCCGGTTTGGTTTTTTTGAATCTTTCAATTGAACAGTAGGTTTGGTTAATAAACTTATTCACGCAGAGTGATAGCGGAACCTATGCAAAATATCCATTTTTAAACCGCAAAAGGTAATTGTAATCTTATTTATCCCGATTCGCTCCGCTATTTGTGATTCCTGCCTGCTGCCAGGCAGAAGTGAAACTTACAAATTTCCCCATGGGATTCCTTCGGACAACACACTCATGCTTGAAATTTGAGTCTCACAAAAAAGCAGAGAGAGCAGGAATCGAACCTGCCACAGCCGGTGTTATCCGTCTGTTATTGGTTTTGAAGACCAACTGAAACACCAGTTCCATCCTCTCTGTAACAAATGTGCATCCGGATTCAAATGTGCATCCGGATTCAATAGTGACCTTATGTTAATGCATTTTAAAAGGCGCACTAAAGTATTATTTTTTCAGAAAACATGGTTGTATTGATTGCGATTTTTTAAAAAAATATTCCCCAAACAAAAAGGGAAGCCAAAACAGCTTCCCTTAACAATACATCAAATTTTCTATTTTTTACCTGGTTAATAAAATTTTACCAGATTTGGATTTACCATTGATAACAAGACTATAAAAATAAACTCCATTGTTTACCCTGTCACCAAATTGTGAATTACCTGCCCAGGCAAATGAATGGTTTCCATTTGAAAGGTTACCTTCAAACAGATTGTTGACCATCCGTCCTGTTTCGTCAAAAATACGAATGCTAACATCGGCAGTTTTGTCAAGGTCAAATGAAATATTAATATTCTCAGTAAATGGATTAGGATAGGCTTTTACTTCCATTCCATCTATACCGGTAAAAAATTCCTGAATGTCGGTTATCGTTGTTATCCCAAGGAAATAGTTTACAATTTCTGCCATTAAATAGACTTTCATTGCCAGACTATCGCTATCCTTAAAGGCTCCCAATGCTACCGATGATGAAATGGCTTTGTAAGCATCAATTTCCAGGTAAAACATTCTGGAAATATCATCTTCACAATTATAGAGTGGAGTAGCCGTGTTTCCTAACAGTTCATCAACACTGTAATGGGCATCATCACCACCTCCGTAATTAAAATCAATATCCTTAACCAAAGTTTCTGATTGAGAAGTTAATGTGGCCACCTCTCCAAAATCGCCATCATTCTTGTATTTGATTCCTAATGTCTCAAGGAAATCCGTTCCAAAATGATCAACACCAATATTCACACTTTCAATATACAATTTACCACCATTGTTTTCGAGGTAATCGATAAGCTTTGCCTGGTCTGCTGAATTTACAGAACCCGGCGGGGTCATACCTCAACTGAGGCAATACGTCCCCATCGTGCTGATGACAAGGTCGTACCCAGATAAATCGTTTGGTAATGACTGAACCAAATCATATGGAATGCCAGCAATATTCAATGCCCTCACCAAACTCTTATGAGCTTGTTCTTTAATACCGGTTTCAGGATTAAAAATGGTTTCAATTCCATTGTCATTATTCCATAATAAAACAATGTAATCATATTCAGGTTCAATTCTGAGGAAATGATCCTCGGTTCGGTTATTTACCAGATATTCATCCGTTTCAGAAATAATATCTGCATACATACAAGTATTATGCAGCACCTCTGAAGACCATGTAAAATCAACACTTACAGTTTCTCCAGGACTTATTGTCTGGTCAAACTCCACCATTGCTACATCTCCTTCTTCTTTGTAGCTGTATAGTTTTACCATAAACCCATTCTCTGTTTCAAGGCCGATATTTTTTACTTCAACCTGCCAGTTGCCATCAACGTTGGGATAGAGGTTTGTTGGGCCTGAAATCTCAACTGCCGTCAATTCATGGTCAAAAGTTGCCAGCAAGTTAACGGAATAAATATACCAGCCCCATAATGAACCGGTTGTTGCTCCCCATGACCTGAACTTTAGCTTAACAGTTTCTCCTGCATAAGCTTCCATATCAAATGAAAGATCAACACCACCATAGCTTCCCCATGCACCGTTCAACAATTCGTAAGTCCAGAGAACATCTTCTCCGCCCGAATGAGTTATAGTAATTTCTGTTTTTTCATTGGTGACATGGCTGAGATAAACATCCACAAACTGACTGATCGTCAATTCACCGCCATTTGCAGGGATATCCACTTCATAAGACTCTGCATGAAAATCAAAGTTTTCTGTAATAGGGTAGTAATAAAGCAACAGGTTTGAATTTTCAACGCCCCAGTTCCCTTCAAAGTCCCATCCGGGAGGCATTTCGAGGAACTCTTCATCCCAGATCATCGTCTGGCCAAAACCAGGTAAGATCAGGAGGATGAAAAATGTTAGTAATAAAAGCAGTTTTTTCATAGTATTTGAGTTTTCTTGATTTAAAGAATGCACAAATCTAATTATATAAATACTCGCTAATCAAATATTAACACTTTTTTAAGAAAAAACTTTGAAATAATCGTCAAAAAATTTGGTCAGTAAAAAATAATATTATCTTTGCAACCGCTTTAGCGAGATAGTTCTTCAAAAAAAGTTGGTCCGGTAGTTCAGTTGGTTAGAATACCTGCCTGTCACGCAGGGGGTCGCGAGTTCGAGTCTCGTCCGGACCGCTTAAGCTACGCAAATTGCGTGGCTTTTTTTATGTCTATCCGTTTCCAATCTTTCCATCCGCTTTTTGTAAAAAAAACATTACCTTTACTTCAAGCTAATGTCCCGATTTTGAGTAAAAACCCGGTTAAAAAATCCAAACCATGGCAAAAAACAAAAAATTTAAAACAGGTATTGTTAACTCTTATTTGTGGGTAATGAATGCTTTCGTTAAGAAGAAAAAACTTATTCAACCCGGTAATTACAAATTCCGTGAAACATTTGATAATTCTGAAGGATTCTGGGAGCGATGGAACAATGGATGGTTTGTTAATAAAGGGAGTGATGAAAGAAACAGATACTCGTACGATGCAAAGAATGTTCACCCGAAAAATGGAAAACTTGAACTCAACCTTGTGGCACAATATACTCAGGGCACGGATCCTTTTGCGGTGACTTATCCCTTTTCAGGCGTAATGTTTTACTCCAAGGAAACCTATAAATTTGGAAGATTCCGGATCAGCTTTAAGGTGGACAATGTAAAGCAAACTACTTTTGCTGCCTGGTTAAAAGACCCAATAAAAGACATTAACGAAACTGATATTTTCGAGCTTTTTAACACCAGAAAAAAAATCAAAGCTGAATTTACGAATCACTGGGGCACCAATTACGTTAAAGACCATTATAAAAATACCAGTTCCAGGAAATCAAAAATGACTCAACGCTTAACAACCATCGAACTGGAATGGAAACCTGATAAGCTGACGTGGTTTGTGGATGGAGTACCTGTAAAGATTCTGTATAGCAACATCCCACAGGTAGAAATGATTTTTATTATCAATTTTGGTACTTTTCAAAATACACCTGATGGCGGTAAAAAGCTTCCTGCACATGGGAACTACAGTGCAGAGTTTCATGAAATTTCAGTATTTTAATCTGTTTTTTATGAGTCGTTTACGGGCGCACAATTTCAAAATCCCCGTTGTTCTTCACACGAATAATCCTTGATGCTTTCATCGACCGTACCCTGCTGTGGTAAAGGTTAACGATATAGTCGACCCGGTTTTTAATTTCATCAGAAATCTGGTTGTACAAAACTGGGGCATGTTCCCCCGACAGGTTTGCTGAAGTGGAGACAATGGCTTTCCCAAATTTTTTGATCAAAGTCTGGCAAAATTCATCCTTCGCTACTCTGATACCAATGCTATTATCTTCAGCAGCAACACGCCTGGCCACATTTTTGGCCCTTGGATAAATTACGGTTAATGGCCTATCGTAACTAGCTACAAGATCAACAATCCGGGGATCGACATCCTTCACATATTCATGTATCATATCAATACTATCGACAAGAATCAATAAACTTTTACCGGCTACCCTGCCCTTTAATTTGTAAATCTTATCCACTGCACGCTGATTGGTTGCATCACAACCTACTCCCCAAATAGTATCGGTGGGATATAATATTACACCCCCTGATTTAATTACCTTTATTGAATTGTCAATCTCCTGCTGCATAATTTAAAAAACTGGATTTTCATAAGAAAACCAAGATAGATTCTCAATAATTAAGCACAACAAAATTACTGTTATTTTAGCTGATGCGCGCAAGTAATTTTTCCTTTTTTATTGTCAGAGCACACTTATAATGTTTTTTTGGGCAGGAGTTGAATCCATGAAGTCCACAAGGTTTGCAGTCCAGATTTTCATCTGTTTCAATCACGAGTGAATTGTCGGATAAGGGACCGAATCCAAAGGCAGGTACGGTTGAACAGAATATTGAGGTTACCGGTGCATTCATTGCTGAAGCAAAATGTTGTGGTGCTGAATCGTTTACAAAGTTCATGAAAGCATCTTTCATTAATGCTGCAGATTCGAGAAATGATAACTTTCCTGACAAGTTTAACGAATTTGTATGCCCGGATTCCCGGATGATATTACCACAGGCTTCACTATCCTTTGCAGATCCCAAAAAATAAACCATCAGGTCTTTGTCAACTTCACTCAGAAACTCCACCCACTTTTCGGGAGGATATTGTTTGGTGAACCACAACGAAGTCGGGGCCAGGCAAATATATTTTTTGGTTTTGTATTGCGACACTTTCGCAAAATCGGTTTGGGAGGGATAAAGTTTTAGTGGATAGTTCCTTGATCCATCCGTTATCGAATCGATTACCGAAAGGTTTCTGTCTGTTTCATGTTCACTTTTTGATGGATCAACTGAGATTTTGTGCTTTACAGATTTGGTAAAGAAAATTGAAAACGGGTTTTTACGGAAACCCAAGCTTATATCTGCCCCAGAAAAGGCAGTAACTAAACCGCTGGATGCAAACCGTTGAAGGTTAACCACAGCATCATAATTTCTTTCTTTGATCACAGTGATCAATTGATTGAGATGCTTGTATTTCTCACTTGATTTATCCCATACCAGCACCCGCTTGATTTTAGGATGGGAGGTTAAGAGACTTTCGATGCCATTTTTTACAAGGAAATCTATTTTTGCTTCCGGATAAAAATCCTTGAGTTTCTCAACTACAGGGGTGGCAAGTACCACATCACCAATCGAAGCAGTTTGAATAACAAGAATTCTTTTTAGCTCTTTCTTTATTT
>Ga0209692_10004729_pt1 | contig 12115 bp, 9 predicted proteins | sample tdDd472_FD_187129 | JGI IMG/M metagenome (GOLD analysis project Ga0209692, IMG submission 187129) | Marine sediment microbial communities from the Atlantic coast under amendment with organic carbon and nitrate - tdDd47.2 (SPAdes)... | ecosystem: Environmental > Aquatic > Marine > Coastal >...
GCGGTGACGGCGGTGCTGAACGCGCGGTTGATCGGCATGATCGACCGGCTGATCGGGCGCGCCGGCGATGTGCTGGCCGAGATCGGGGTGACCGCGCCGCTGATGGTGGTGCGCGGCGACGGCGCGCTGATGAGCGCGGACCAGGCCCGCGCGCGACCGATCGAGACGATCCTGAGCGGCCCGGCGGCCTCGATCGTCGGAGCGCGCTGGCTGACCGGGGCCGAGGAGGCGCTGGTCTCGGACATCGGCGGAACCACCACGGATGTGGCCCTGATCCGGGGCGGACGGCCCGCCATCGACCCGGACGGCGCGCAGGTCGGCGGGCATCGAACCATGGTCGAGGCGGTGGCGATGCGCACCAGCGGCCTGGGCGGCGACAGCGAGGTGCGGCCGCGGACCGCCGGGCTGGAGGGCGGCGTCACGCTGGGCCCGCGCCGGGTGCTGCCGATCGCGCTGATCTCGGCCGAGGGCGGTGCCGGGGTGCGCGCGGCCTTGGAGGCACAGCTGCGAAACCCGGTGCCGGGCGAGCATGACGCGCGCTTTGCCCGGGCGGTGCCGGGGCTGGTGCCCGATGGGCTGGCCCCGCGTGAGGCGGCGCTGCTGGACCGGCTGGGCGAAGAGGTGCAACCACTGGCACTTGTGCTGCGGGCGCGGACCGACCGGGGCGGTCTGGACCGGCTGGTGAGCCGGGGGCTGGTGCAACTGGCCGGCGTGACGCCCACGGATGCAAGCCACGGCCTGGGGCTGCTCGACACCTGGGATGGCGTGGCGGCGGGGATGGCGCTGGAGCTGATGGCGCGCAAGCGCACCGGCAGCGGCGGGCCGCTCGCCGCCGGGGCCGATGAACTGGCCCGGATGATCATCGACCAGCTGACCGAACAGACCGTATTGGCCTTGTTAGAGACCGCTTTCGCCGAGGAGGGCGAGGGTTTTGACCTGCCCCCGTCCGAGCTGGCGCGGCATGTCCTGCTGCGCCGGGGGCTGGAGGGGCACCGCGGCTTGCTGGCGCTGGACGCGGCGCTGAACGTAGATGTGGTGGGGCTGGGGGCCTCGGCCGCCAGCTATTATCCGGCGGTGGGCGCGCGGCTGCGCTGCCAAATGATCCTGCCGCCGCATGCCGGGGTTGCCAACGCCATCGGCGCGGTGGTTGGCCGGGTGACGGTGCGGCGCAGCGGGACGGTGACCTCGCCCTCGGAGGGGAGGTTCCGCGCCCATCTGGAGCACGGCCCGGAGGATTTTCCCGACCCGGAGGCGGCGATGGCCCGGCTGGAGGCGAGCCTGCGCGGGGAGGCCGAGGCCGAGGCCCGCGCTGCCGGAGCCGAGGGGATCCATGTGACCGCAACACGGGACCTGCGGACCGCGAGCGTCGAGGCGCGGGCGGTGTTCGTGGAAGCGGCGCTGACGGTCGAGGCCAGCGGGCGGCCACGGGTGGCGGTGGAGCAACCCGCCTGAAAAGGAAAAACCCCCGCCGGTCAGGCGGGGGTTCTCGATGTCACATCGTCATGACCCCGATCACGCCTCGTAGCGTTTACCCTTGATCGGCGCCCAGAGACGCTTGTTAGTCAGGTACAAGAGCACCGACAGGATCGTCAGGAACAGCACACCGACAAGGCCGGCCTGCTTGCGCGCCATCATCTTGGGCTCGGCAGCCCACATCAGGAAGGCGGAGACATCCTGCGCCATGTGATGCACGCTGTTGTCGTGACCGTCGGCGAACTCCACCAGCTCATCCGACAGCGGCGGCGCCATGGCGATCCAGCCACCCGGGAAGGCGTGGTTTTCATAGAACAGCGTACCCGCCTCTTCCTTTTCCTCGCCGGTGTAGCCGGTGAGGATCGAGGCGATGTACTCTGGCCCGCCGATGCCGTTGAACAGCTGGCTCAGACCGGTGCCGTAGGGGCCGTGGAACCCGGCGCGGGCTTTGGCCATCATGCTGAGATCGGGCGCGCCGGCCGAAGTGTTGGCCGGGAAGTGATCGACCGGCTTGGCGGGACGGAAATCGTCCAGTTCGGCGTCGAACACCTCGAAGTTTTGCTCGGCATAGGCAAGAACCTGATCCGCCGGCAGGTGCGGGCCACCCTCGTCGGCCAGCGACCGGAGCGGCACCTGTTTCATCCCGTGGCAGGCCGAGCAGACTTCGGTATAGATCTGCAGACCGCGCTGGAGCTGGTTCTGATCATAGGTTCCGAATGGACCCTCGAAGGAGAACGAGAAGTCCTCCACGTGACCGCCGGCGCCCGCCGCGAAGGAGGCCGCCGGGGCCGTGAGGCCCAGCGCAACGACGGCACCGATTGCAAGTTTCTTGAACATCTTATCCGTCCCTTTTCTTACTCGGCCGGGGTGGCTTCGGGCGCGGAGGCGTCCGAGGTCTTACCGTAATGGGCCTCGAAATCCTCTTCGATAGTCGCGGGGATCTCGGTCGGCTTCTCGATCACGCCGAGGATCGGCAGGATGATCAGGAAATAGCCGAACCAATAGGCCGAGGCGACCAGGGCAAAGCTCTTGTACGGCTCTTCCGCCGGCTGCGCCCCCAGCCACATCAGGACGATGAAGTCGATCACCAGCAGGTAGAACCACCATTTGAACATCGGGCGGAACTTGCCCGAACGTACCGAGGAGGTATCCAGCCAGGGCACCAGCGCCATCACCAGGATCGAACCGAACATCGCCAGCACGCCGAAGAACTTGGCATCGACGATACCACCGGTGATGAAGGAGGCGAACTGCACCACCCAGACCTCGGAGGTGAAGGCCCGCAGGATCGCGTAGAACGGCAGGAAGTACCATTCAGGCACGATATGCGCCGGCGTGACCAGAGGATTGGCCTCGACGTAGTTGTCGGGGTGGCCCAGGTAGTTCGGCATGAAACCGACGATCGCCCAGAACACCGCCAGCACCACGGCCAGCGCGAACAGATCCTTGATCACGAAGTAGGGCCAGAACGGCAGCGTGTCCTTCTTGGCCTCTTCCTTGGAGCCGCGGCGCACGTCGACCCCGGTGGGGTTGTTGTTGCCGGTGGTGTGGAAGGCCCAGATATGCACCACGACCAGCGCCGCAATCACGAAGGGCAGCAGGTAGTGCAGCGAGAAGAAGCGGTTCAGCGTGGCGTTGTCCACCGCCGGTCCGCCCAGCAGCCAGGTCTGGATCGGCTCGCCGATGAAGGGGATCGCGCCGAACAGGCCGGTGATCACCGTGGCGCCCCAGAACGACATCTGGCCCCAGGGCAGCACGTAGCCCATAAAGGCGGTGCCCATCATGCACAGGTAGATCAGCATGCCGATGATCCAGGTGATCTCGCGCGGGGCCTTGTACGAGCCGTAGAACAGACCGCGGAAGATGTGGATATAGACGGCGACGAAGAACAGCGAGGCACCGTTGGCGTGCAGGTAACGCAGCATGTGCCCGCCGTTGACGTCGCGCATGATGTGCTCGACGCTGGCAAAGGCCATGTCGACATGCGGGGTGTAATGCATCACCAGAACGATGCCGGTGGCGATTTGCAGCACCAGGCAGAAGGCCAGGACGATGCCCCAGATCCACCACCAGTTCAGGTTCTTCGGCGTGGGGATCATGATGGTGTCGTAGAGCAACCCGATGATCGGCAGGCGGCTGTTCAGCCACTTTTCGCCGCCGGTCTTGGGCTCATAATGATCGTGCGGAATTCCGGACATGTAAGAGCCTCCTCAACCCAGCTTGATTGTTGTTTCGTCGGTGAACTCGGCGACCGGCACCGGCAGGTTCTCGGGGGCCGGACCTTTGCGGATACGGCCGGCGGTGTCGTAGTGCGACCCGTGGCAGGGGCAGAACCAGCCGTTGAAATCGCCCGAGTTGTTGCCCAGCGGCACACAGCCGAGGTGGGTGCAGACGCCCCACATCACCAGCCATTCGCCGGCCTCGTCCATGCTGCGGTTCTCGTCGGTGGCGGGAAGACCTTCGCCCTTGTTGGTGTTGCGCGCGAACCGGTCGGGCAGATCGTCCATCTCGACGGCGCGGGCCTGGGCGATCTCTTCCTCGGTGCGGCGGCGGATGAACACCGGCTTGCCAAGGAATTTCACGCTGATCTGGGTGCCGGACTCGACACCGCTGACATCAACGAGGATCGACGACAGCGCCTGCACGTCGGCCGAGGGGTTCATTTGGTTGACCAGCGGCCAGATGGCGGCCCCGGCGGTCACGGCACCTGCGCCGGCAGTGGCGTAGTAGAGGAAATCCCTCCTGGTGCCTTCGTGGTCTTCTGCGTGGGACACGAGGTTTGCTCCGTTTCCTGCGCCCGCAAGGGGCAAATATGCACGTACACCGCTGCATACGCGCGGTGCCTCACGGCGGGTATCTATCGTTGTGAACCGGCTTCGTCCAGCGGCTTTGACGGTTCAAGGAGTCGCAGCCGTGGCCGTTTGACGCAGTTTGGTCACACCTGCGCGACCCCGCCTTGCCGATCCCGACGACGACACCATCGGTGCCGGCGCGGGTCAGCCGGGGTCCGGGGGGTTCGGGATCTGGGTGCTGTGTTCGACCAGGCCGGGCAGACGTCCGGCCCCAAGCACGAGAACCGGACAGCGCGCCGCGCCCAAAAGCGCGCGGATCTGCGCGGGACTACGGAACGGTCCGGTGGCGGCATCGATGACCACGGCTGCGGCATGCAGCCGGCCCAGCCGCGACAGAATGTCCACCTCGGGCGTGGTATCGGGAATCAGCTCGGCGCCGCTGCGCAGCGATTGCGCCAGGGCCGCGGTCAGCTCGGCGACGCCGTCCTGGCCGCCGTCCTCGTGGGCGACGCCCACCACCTTGCCGGATTGCCGCCCCGAAGGCAGGTGGCCGATCAGCAGCCAGTCCCAGCTTTGCGCCGCGCCGCAGAGATCGGCCACCGGATCGCCCGGCAGCCGCTCGAAACTCCAGCGCAGGCGGCGGCGCGCGGCAAGCTGCATCAGCTGTTCGCGAAAGGCACGCGCGTCGCTTTGCCACATCAGCCGCAGCCCCTGCCGCGACGGCATCCCTCGGATCGCGCCGCGCGGGCTGACCAGCGCGCTCATCCGCGGCGCCGCAGCCTCCATCATGCCGCGGTCCTCAAGAAACAGCCCGCCGATGTCGCTGATGCCGAAACCGGCCAGGCGGTCGAGGATGGCCAGCGCCGCGCGGGCGTCGGCGAAACTGCCGGCGCCGACAAGGATGCGCTTGTGCCCGGTCCCCCGTGCCGCCACGCTCAGCCCCCCTGTTCCGTCGGTTTGGCGGCCTGGGCGAATTTCAACCGCTGTTCGGCAAAGCCGCGCAGCCGCGCCTCGGCCAGCCCGTTCACCGAAACCGCCGGATAAGCGCCGTCCTCGCCGCGCGCCCCGGGATCGCGCCCGGTCAGCACCGCCAGCCCCTCGTCGATGCTGCGAATCGCGATCACCCGGAACTTGCCGTCGCGCACCGCATCGACCACGTCCTGGCGCAGCATCAGGTGGTCGATGTTGGCAGCCGGGATGATCACCCCCTGCCTGCCTGTCAGCCCCCGGTCGGCGCAGGTCTCGAAGAACCCCTCGATCTTCTCGTTGACGCCGCCGATGGCCTGCACCTCGCCGTTCTGGTTGACCGAGCCGGTGACGCCGAACCCCTGGTCAAGCGGCAGCCCGGACAACGAGGAGATCAGCGCGAAAAGCTCCGCCGCCGAGGCGCTGTCGCCATCGACGCCGCCATAACTCTGCTCGAACACGAGGCTGGCCTGGAGCGAGAACGGCACATCCAGCGCATAGGTCGAACTCAGATAGCCCGACAGGATCAGCACCCCCTTGGAATGCAGCGGGCCGCCAAGCTCGACCTCGCGCTCGATGTCGATCAGCTTGCCGCTGCCCATGCGGGTGCGGGCGGTGATCCGCGCCGGTCGGCCGAAGCGATAGCCGCCCAACCCGATCACCGAGAGCCCGTTGACCTGGCCGACCTGCGCCCCCTCGGTGTCGATCAGGATGGTCTTGCGTGTCACCATCTCGCGCATCCGGTCCTTGATGCGCGAGGCGCGGCGATCAGCCTGGCGCACCGTCCGCTCCACATCCTCGGCCTCGATCGTATCGCGCCGGTTCTGTTCAGCGTAGTGATCCGCCTCGCGCAGCAGATCGCGCAGCGCGCCCAGGTGCAGCGAGAGCTTGCTGGCGTCCTCGGCCAGGCGCACGGCCTCGTCCAGCAGCCGGGCCACGCCGCCAGCCGAGACCGGGCGCAACCCGTCCCTTTTCGCGCGCTCCCCGAGGACGCGGGCGAACAGCGCCTGGCTCTCATCACTGCGCTCGATGCTCTCCTCGAAATCGGCCTGCAACTTGAACAAATCCCCGAAATCCGGGTCGAGCGTGACCAGCAGCGCATAAAGCATCCGGTCGCCGATCAGCACCACCCGCAGGTTCATCGGGATCGGGTCCGGCTCCAGCGAGGTGGTCGAGACCAGGCTGAGCCGCTCGCCCATCGAGGTGATGGTGATCGATTCGCTTTGGAGGCACTGCTTGAGCGCGGGCCAGGCCATCGGCTCGGACAGCAGCCGGCGCGCATCCAGCACCAGAAATCCGCCGTTGGCCCGGTGCAGCGCACCAGGCTTGATCATCATGAAGTTGGTGATCAGCGCGCCCATCTGCTGGGCGTGCTCGATCCGTCCGGTCAGCCGGTCGAGGGTTGGCAGATCCTCGGTTTCAAGCGGGGCGCCGCGCGCATCGTCTTCCCCACGGGTCACCATGACGTTGACCATGTAACGCTGGAACATCGGGTTGCCGTGCGCCTTGTGCACCGATTCGGGAAACGGCCCGTCGGCCTGCTGCTGTTGCTGCATCACGGCCAGGAACATCTCGGCGTTGCCGGTCATGTCCTCCTCGACCGTGGCGAGGTACTCCTGCACCGGGTCAAGCCCGGCAAAGGCGTCGCGCGCCTCGCGCAGGCGGGATGAGACCACCTCGCCCACCATCTCGGCGTTCAGCGCCTCGATCCGGCGGCGACGCTCGCGGTCGAGCTTGGGGGCATTGCGCAGGATCTCGGACAGCTCGGACTGCAGCCGGCCGATCTTTTCCTCGATCTCCTTCTGCTCGGCCTCCGGCAAGGTTTCGAAACGGTCGGTCTTGACCACCTCGCCGTCCTTGATCGCGGCCAGCATGATGCCCATCGGCGTGCGCATCAGCGCGACATTCTCCGCCTTGGCCTTGTCGCCAAACTCCGACATGGCGTGTTCCTGCTGCTCGCCGAACTCCTCGTTGATGGTGCGGTTCGCCGCCTGATAATCGTCGGATTCGAACAGCGCTGCGATGTCGATCGCCAGGTCGTCGACCACGTCCTCCATCTCGTCCTTCAGCCTGCGGGCCACACCCGGCGGCAGCCGCAGCGCGCGCGGCCGGTGCGGCGCGTCGAAGTTGTTCACATAGGCCCAGTCGTCGGGCTCAGGCAGGGTGGCCGCGTGACTGCTCAGAAAGGTATCGACCGAGGCGCGCCGCCCGGTGCCCGGCGGCCCCTGCACGAAGAGGTTGAAATCGGCCGCGCGCATCCCCGCGGCCAGCCCGATCGCCTCCATCGCGCGATCCTGCCCGATTAGCCCTTCGAGCGGCTCCAGCTCCGCCGTGGTGGCAAACCCGAGGCTGGCCGGATCGCAGGCCTGCCGCAGCCTGTCGGTGGCGATCGGCTCGATCCGGTTAGCGGGGTCGGTTTGCGCGCTGTCGGTCATCGGCATCCTCTCCTGTCTTCCCGCATCCTGGGCCCGGCGGCCCCGGCGGGAACATGATCTGCGTCAAACACCCTGGATCCCGCCGGGGTCAGTCGGGGGGGCGGGTTGCCACCATCGCGGGGCGTTGCTCGAAACTGGCGTACCAGTCGGCCAGATCCGGCGCCGCTTCGCGCCAGTCGCGAGCCCCGTGGCGGAAATCAAGATAGCCCAGCGCGCAGCCCACGGCGATCTGCGCCATGTCGAGCGGGCCGTCGAGCTGGTCGAGCCAGCGGTCGTTCACCGCCCGCACCGCCGTCATCGCCTTGGTCCACTGCGCCTCGACCCAGGGGGCGTAACGCACCTCCTCGGGGCGCACGCGGCCCTCGTAGACCATCAGAACGGCGGCCTCGAGGATACCGTCGGCGGTCGCCTCCAGCGTCAGCACATCCCAGAGCCGGTCCTCGGGATAGAGCCCGGCCTGCGCGCGGGCGTCGAGAAAGCGGGTGATCACCCGGCTGTCGTAAAGCGCGCGCCCGTCCTCCAGCACCAGCGCCGGGATCTTGCCCAGCGGGTTGGCGGCCCAGACCGCCTCGGCGGTGTTCACCGGGGTGGTGGAGACCTCCACCTCCTCGATATCGCCCTGCTGGCCGGTTTCCCGGATCAGCACCGCCACCTTGCGGACAAAGGGCGAGGCGGGGGACATGATCAGTTTCATTGGGGGCTCCATTCGCTGCTTTCGGCGGCAGCCTAGGGCCGGGCGCGGCGCCTGTCCATCATTCCTCCGATACCTCGCGCATGAGCCGGGCCAGGGTGGAAAGTTCGGCGCCGATTCCGTCCTGCGCCACCCCCTCGGCCGCCGCGATCCGGGCCGCCTCCGGCTTGTTCTGGGCCAGCTTCCAGGTGCCGTCGATGCCCTCGATCCGCAGGCGCACCGGCACGATCATCCGCATCAACCGCGCCAGCGCCTCCGCCTCCATCTTGTCGGCCCGCCATTCCGGCTTGGGCGCCAGCCGCGCCTCGAATTGTGCCGAGAGCCGGTCGAGGAAACCGCGCAGGTCCTCTTGCGGGCAAAGCTCCAGCCACCCGGTCAGATGCACGGCGACGTAATTCCAGGTCGGAACCTGGTTCACCATCCCGTACCGGTCGGGCGAGACATAGCCATCCGGCCCGCTGACCGCGATCCGCGCCGGCAAGGGCGCGGCCAGTGCCCGCGCGATGGGATTGGAGCGCACCAGGTGCAGCTCGGCGGTGGCGGCGTCCTCCGACAACACGAATGGCACGTGGCTCAGCATGGGCGCACCACCCTGCGGATCACTCACCGCCAGCACGCCGAAGCCGCGGGCGCGGGCGAACCCGATGTTCCGGGCGGCATCGGCGTTGCGATAGATCGGGTTGGGGTGCATCGGCCTCTCCTTCGTCGCGGCATGCTGGACCGGCGCCGCGCGGCTTGGCAAGGGCGCCGCCCCCGCTTCTTCTCGTCGCAAGCACTCCGGGGGTGAGGCCGCAGGCCGAGGGGGCAGCGCCCCTTACCCTTCCCCGAGGTAAGCCCGCAAAACCGGCGGCGGATTGTCGAGCAAGTCGATGGTGGGCCGCGGCGGATGCGCCACCCCCTCGGCCACAAGCACCGCCTGATCGGCGATCCGCCGCGCGTCGTCCGGATCATGGCTGATCATCAGCAGCGTGGCGCCGGTTTCCGCCGCCAGGTCCGCGACAAGATCGAGCATCTCGGCCTTGAGCGCGGGGCCCAGCGCGGCAAAGGGTTCGTCGAGCAGCAGCAGCGGCCGGTCCTGCAACAGCACCCGGGCCAGCGCCGCGCGGCTTTGCTGCCCGCCCGAAAGCGCCCCGGGCCTGCGGTCCTCCAGCCCCTCCAGCCCGACCCGGGCCAGCGCCGCCTTGACCCGCTCTTTCTGCTCCGCGCTCAGCCGCAGATCGGGGCGCAGACCCAGCCCGGCGTTTTGCGCCAGAGTAAGATGCGGAAACAGGTTTCCGTCCTGGAACAGCATGGCGACGGGGCGCGCACCGGGCGGATCGGCGGTGATGTCGCGCCCGTCCCAGACAAGGCGACCGGCCTCCAGTGGCCGGAACCCGGCGATGGCCTCGAGCAGGGTGGTCTTTCCCGCCCCCGACGGGCCGATCACGGCGACGCGTGCGCCGCGCTCCAACGCCAGATTGGCGCGAACGGTGAAATCGCCGTTGAGGATCACCGCCTTTTCAAACCTCAGCATGCCAGCGTCCTCCCCTGTCAAAAATCCAGAACGCCAGCATAGACAGCGCCAGAAGCAGCAGCGCCGCGCCCGCCGCCGCCTCCATCCGGTAGGCACCCATCAGCCGGTAGATCTGCAAGGGCAGCGTCGCGACCTCGGGATCTGCGAACAGCGCGATCACCCCGAGATCCCCCATCGAGAGCGCGGCGCCAAGCCCGGCGGCAAAGCCGATCTGCGGCCGCATCCGCGGCAGCAGCACCAGCCGGACGAAAGGCAGGCCGCCCATGTTCAGGCTGAGACCCAGCCGCCCGAAATCCCCGAGCACCGCGCGGGCGCGCGGCACCAGGATGCGCAGCGCAAAGGGCAGCGCCGAGATCGCGTTGACCAGCGCCGTCACCGGCAGGGCCAGCGCGAAGGGATCGGCAAAGGGATAGACCACGATGAACAGCCCGGTGCCGATCACCAGCGGCGAGACCGCGAGCCCCAGAAGCCCGGCCAGCTCGATCCAGCCGGTCCGCCGGGCCATGGCGATGCTGGCCGCCATCGGCACCGCCAGAACCAGCAAGGTCGCGGTGCTGGCCGCCGCAATCACGATGGACGTTCCCGCGGCCCGAAACACGCTGGCCGGTAGGCTCGTGACCCCGGCCAGCCCGTTCACCGCGATCGCCGCCAGCGGCAGCAGCAGGAACAGCGCCGCAAGCGTGATCGCCGCGCCGTCCTGCGCCCGCAGCAACCCGCTTTGCGCATCCCAGCGGCGCAGGGGCCGGTCCAGCCCGGCGCCAAAGCCGCCGCCGGGCGCCGCGCGCAGGGCCAGGCCCGCCGCCAACACGGTCAGCGCGATCTGGATGCACGCCAGCAGCGCCGCGCGGCCGAGGTCGAAATCAAATCGGAACGCCTGGTAGATCGCCAGTTCGACCGTGGTCGCGCGCGGACCGCCCCCCAGGGTCAGCGCCACCGCAAAGGAGGTCAGGCAGATCGCGAAGACCACCGCCAGCGCGGCAGGCACGCTGCGCGCCAGCATCGGCGCCTCCAGCAACCGCCAGATCGCCCCGGCATCGGCGCCCAGGTGGGCGGCCAGCCGGAACCGCTCGGCCGGGATCTCCTGCCAGCCCTGCAGGATCAGCCGGGTCGCCAGCGGCAGGTTGAAAAAGACATGCGCCAGCACCACCCCGTGCAGCCCGTAGATGCGCAAGGGCTCCAACCCCGCCGCGCCCAGCGCCTGGCTGACCCAGCCGGCGCGGCCGAACACCGTCAGCAGGCCGAGAACCGCCACGATCACCGGCAGGATGAAGGGCGCGCCCAGCAGCGTGATCAGCGCCGACCGCCCGGCAAAGCGCCGCCGCGCCAGCGCGCGCGCCACCGGCACCGCCAGCGCCACGCTGATCGCCGCCGAAAGTGCGGCCTGCATGAGGGTAAAACGTACCGCCTGCCAATCGGCCGGGCCCAGCCCGGTGCCGGGCTGGGCCCGCAGGGCCACGGCGGCGAGCGATCCCAGGATCAGCGCGGCGACGATAGCCGCCGCGCCGATCCCCGGACCCGCGCCTATCGGCTGAGCGCGGTCAGCCATTCAGCCAGCGCCGGATCGCGCAATTCAGCGGCCTCACCGGGCGGCAAGAGCAGCGCCTTGCCCGGCGCGATCAGCGTCTCGAACCCCTGCGGCAACCCGGCCTCGGGCGTCACCGCCGGGTACATCCAGTTGGTAGTGGGCAGCACCGATTGCACCGCGTCGGAGACCATGAACTGCAGGAACGCGTCGGCCAGCTCGGGCTGGTCGCTGGCGGCCAGCTTCCCGGCCACCTCGACCTGCATGTAATGGCCCTCGCCGAACCGCGCGGCGGTCTTGCTGCCGTCCTCCTCCGCGATCAGGTGATAGGCCGGCGAGGTGGTGTAGGAGAGCACCATGTCGGCCTCGCCCTCAAGAAACAGCCCATAGGCCTCGGACCAGCCCTTGGTCACGGTGACGATATTGTCCGACAGCCCCGCCCAGATCTCCGGCGCCTGATCGCCATAGGCGGATTTGACCCACATCAGCAGGCCCAGTCCGGGGGTGGAGCTGCGCGGATCCTGGATCACGATCTTCAGCTCGCTGTCAGCCAGCGCGCGGAAATCGGCGGGCGCCTCCAGCCCCCTGTCGTGCACGAAGGCGAAATAGCCCCAGTCATAAGGCACGAACTCCGCATCCGCCCAATCGACCGGCAGGTCATAGGCGGCCTTTACCGCGTGCGGGGCGAACAGCCCGGTGTCGCGCGCCGCCTGGATCAGGTTG
>Ga0209692_10004746_pt1 | contig 12063 bp, 8 predicted proteins | sample tdDd472_FD_187129 | JGI IMG/M metagenome (GOLD analysis project Ga0209692, IMG submission 187129) | Marine sediment microbial communities from the Atlantic coast under amendment with organic carbon and nitrate - tdDd47.2 (SPAdes)... | ecosystem: Environmental > Aquatic > Marine > Coastal >...
AAAGACTGATTCAAGATTACCTCTTTATGATTGCTTTAAAGCACCTTGCAAAGAAGGAGGCTGTCCAATAGAGCAACAAATACCAGAATATCTAAAACTGGTATCTGAAAATAAGATGGATGAAGCATTTGAAGTTATAGTTACTGATAATGCAACACCAAGCATAACTGGGCAGATATGTAATCATGCATGTCAAGGAAAATGTACGCGTATTGATTATGAAAGTCCACTTAAAATTCGTAATGCCAAAAAGTTAGCAGTGCAAGGAGCACAACAAAAATACATAGATAATATTAAACCAATACCATTAAAAACAGACAAGAAAGCTGTTGTTATAGGTGCAGGCCCTGCAGGAATAGCAGCGGGTTTATACTTGCGTAGAAATGGTATGGATGTAACAATACTTGAAAAACGTGATGAGCCTATGGGTATAGTTAGATACATAATACCAGAATTCCGCATTGATCAGCATGCAATGGATTTAGATGTTGATTTGGCAAAAAAAACTGGTGTTAAGTTTAAGTTTGGTGTAGATAAAGATTATAATGTTGAACAACTTAAACATGAATATGATTATGTGATAATTGCAACAGGTGCATGGAAAGAAGGTTTCTGCCCTGTTAAAGAGGGTGGAGAACATATAATTGATGCCCTACAATTTCTAGAAGAGTCTAAAGTAGCTGATTGCAAACTGAATCTAGGAAAGCGAGTAGCTGTAATCGGTGGTGGCGATGTTGCCATGGACTGCGCTCGTGCTGCTATACGTGCAAAAGATGTTGAAAAGGTTCAAATTGTATATAGACGAACAAAAGAATTTATGCCTGCTGAAATTGAAGAACAGAATCTAGCTCTTTCAGATGGTGTGGAATTTATTGAGTTACTATCACCTTTAACCTATGATGGCAAGATACTGACAGTAGAAGAGATGGAATTGGGTGATAGAGGTAGTGATGGACGTAGAAAAGTAATAGCTACTGGAAGAACAAAGACTCTAGAATTTGATACGATTATCAGTGCTATAGGTGCAAGAGTGGATACAGAACATCTTATAAGTAATGGCATAGAAATGAATAGTAGTGGTTATGCAAAGTTTAATAGTAATTATCAAACAAATGTTGAAAATGTGTACATAGCAGGTGATGGTCGAAATGGTGCAGCTACTATTGTTCAAGCATTAGCTGACAGCAAAAAAATAACTATAGATATACTTAATAAGTGTAGTATAACTCATGACTTTATTCGCCATGATATTGATATAGAAGATTCAAAGATTAGAACAAGAAAAGCTGTATTAAGAGATGCAAGCCATGATAAAAGAGATTGTGCAAGGTGCTTAAACTGTGATGATATTTGTGAGATTTGCTGCGAGGTATGTCCTAATAGAGCAAACGTAAGCATTGTTGTTAAAGGAAGACCACAAATTATCCATGTGGATGGTATGTGCAATGAATGTGGAAACTGTTCAATATTTTGCCCACATATTGGTGATCCTGCAAAGGATAAAGCTACAGTCTTTTGGAGCAACGAAGGTTTTAAAGATAGTAGTAATACAGGGTTTATGTTCACTGATAAGTCGACTGTTAAAGTACGAGATGAGCATGGTAGTGAGTTTGAATGTAGTATGGATGATGAACGCATATCTGATGAGCTAATAGCAATAATGAATGCTGTTAAAGAACACTATGGTTACCTGATATTATAAGGAGCAGCTATGGTACAATTTCAATTAAATGGGGCTAAGATTCAAACAGATGTTGAGAAAAATCTGCTTAGTTTCCTACGAAATGATATGGGCATTAAGTCAGTTAAAGATGGTTGCAGTGAAGGTGCATGTGGTACTTGCAGTGTTCTAATTAATGGTGCATCGAAAAGAGCGTGTACTCAAAAGGTGCAAAAGCTAGATGGCAAACAGATAATTACTATCGAAGGACTATCTGATTATGAAAAACAGGTATATGCATACTGTTTTGCTAAGGCTGGAGCTGTGCAATGTGGTTTTTGCATCCCTGGTATGGTTATAAGTGCTAAAGCATTGATTGATAAAAACTCTAATCCTACCGAATCTGAAATTGCTAAAGCTCTTGTAGGTAATATTTGCAGGTGTACTGGATACAAGAAAATAATTGAAGCTATTAAAAATGTTGCTCATTTTGTAAGAGAAGAAAAACCAGTTATAAAGAATAAAACAAGTGCAAAAATACTTGAAGATATACTCCGCCCAGATTCATATTCAAAAACATTAGGTACTGGAAAATACACAGACGATTTAGAATTGCCTGATATGTTATATGCAAGTGCTGTGAGAAGTAAATACCCTAGGGCTATAGTTGAAGATTTTGATTTAACAGAAGCGCTTCAGCACCCAGATACCATAAAAATTATTACTGCTCATGATGTTCCAGGAAACAATAAAGCTGGTCATATAGTTAAAGATTGGGATACGCTTATTGCTAAAGGAGATACCACAAGATACGTTGGTGATGCTATTGTGCTTGTTGTATCTAAAAAAGAGGAATCTTTAGATGAAATCAAACATTTGGTAAAGATTAAATATACCGAACTTAAACCTATTGCTAACCCACAAATGGCACTTGAAGAAAATGCACCAAAGATTCATGAAACTGGTAATGTATTAAGACATGACCGCGTTGTGAGAGGGAAAAATATAGAGGATATATTTGAAAAGTCCAAGTATGTAGTCAGTCATACATATCATACACCTTTTACAGAACATGCATATATGGAACCAGAGTGTGCAGTGTGCAAGTATGATAGTGATGATTTAACCCTTTATACATCTGGACAGAATATATTTGATGAGCAAAGGGAAGTTGCACATATTCTAGGATTGGATGTAGATAGGATACACGTTATAAGTATGCTAGTAGGTGGAGGATTCGGTGGAAAAGAAGACATGAGTGTACAGCATCATGCTGCACTTGCATCCTATCTAACTAAGCGTAATGTGAAAGTGAGATTGACACGGCAAGAAAGCATTAATGTATCAACTAAACGCCATGCTATGACAATAGAAATGACTACTGCATGTGATGAAGATGGTAAATTGACTGGTATGAAAGCAAGTATTTTATCAGACACTGGTGCTTATGCTTCTTTGGGTGGTCCAGTGGTACAGAGAGCTTGTACCCATGCAGGTGGACCATATAAATATGACAGTGTGGACATTGACGGTAAAGCAGTGTATACAAACAATCCTCCAGGTGGAGCATTCCGTGGCTTTGGAGTAACTCAAAGTTGCTTTGCGACAGAGAGTAATATAAATCTTCTAGCTGAAATGGTCGGAATCTCTCCTTGGGAATTACGATATAAAAATGCTATTGAACCAAAGGGCATATTACCTAATGGTCAGAAAGCAGATGAGTCTACAGCATTTAAAGAGTGTTTGATGGCTGTGAAGGATATATATGAAAATAATGATGGTGCAGGTATTGCCGCTGCACTTAAGAATACTGGATTAGGTGTAGGAGTACCTGATACTGGACGGTGTATTGCATCTATTAGTGATGGCAAAGTTCACATAAGAACTGGTGCCGCCCGTATAGGTCAGGGATTGGATTCTGTTATTCTACAGATGACCTGTCATACTCTGGATATTGAGCCAGATTTGATTGTGATTGAGTCGCCTAATACAAAACGCACACCTAATTCTGGAACAACAACAGCATCTAGGCAGACCATGTTTACTGGTCATGCAGTAGTGGAAGCTTGCAGCAAGATTAAAGAGTTATTAAATAAAGGTAAAACTCTAATGGAGTTGGATGGACAGGAATTCTATGGTGAATACATCTGCGTAACTGACCTTATAACATCAACGAAAGAACATCCATATAGCCACGCTGGCTACAGTTATGGTGTGCAAGTGGTTGAGCTTGATGATAAAGGTAAAGTTGAAAAAGTTCACGCTGTATACGATGTAGGGCAATTAATAAACCGTAAAAATGCTGAAGGACAGGTGGAAGGCGGAATTGTAATGGGACTTGGTTATGCATTAACTGAGGATTTCCCATTGGAAGGCTGTGTACCTAAGGTTAAGTATGGTACTTTAGGATTATTTAGAGCCACACAGATGCCTGAGATGTATGTAGATTTTGTTAGTCGTGATTTCCGATCAGATATAGCGTATGGCGCAAAGGGACTAGGGGAGATTGCTACTATTCCTACTGCACCAGCTGTTGCAGGAGCTTACTACAAAAGAGATAGCAAGCATAGAACTAAATTACCTCTTGAAGATACAGCGTACAGGAAGTAACTATGGGATTGGTAATAAAAAACGGAAAAGTAGTCACTGAAAGTGATGTTATAGAAGCTGATGTTTTAATTGAAAATGGACTTATTGTAAAAATTGATAAGAACATAACAGCTGATGATGTAATAGATGCATCAGGAAAATACGTGTTACCAGGGGGAATTGATGTTCACACTCATTTAGATTTGGATGTGGGTATAGCTGTTGCTCAAGATGATTTCTATACTGGTACTGTTGCCGCTGCCTGTGGTGGTACTACTGCTATAGTAGATCATATAGCTTTTGGACCTAAAGGATGTCCTCTAGAGCATCAGATTAACCATTATCATGAATTAGCGAAGGATAAAGCTGTAATTGATTATGGATTTCATGGTGTGATACAGCATGCAGATGATGATGTGTTAGACAAGATGAGAGCTCTAATAGATGATGGAATAACAAGCTATAAAATATATATGACCTATGATTATAGGCTTGAGGATGAAGATATTTACTCTATCTTAAAAAGAGCTAAGGAGCTAGGTATTATAATTGCTGTACATCCCGAGAATGATGGTGTTGTAAATAAAAGACGAAATGATTTAATAAAAGAATATAAAACAGCACCTATCTACCATGCTCTAAGTAGACCAGAACAGTGTGAAGCAGAGGCAATTAATCGTATAATGCAGATATCTACAATGGCAGGAGATGCACCTCTTTATATAGTACATCTTTCTAATCATCTTGGTATGAAATACATAGAATTGGGTAAACAGAATGGTATAGAAAACGTATTTGTAGAAACATGCCCTCAATACTTGATGCTAGATGAGGAATATTATAAAAGAAATGATGGTTTGAAATACGTGTTAAGTCCACCACTTAGGGCAAAGGAAAACAACGTATTGCTGTGGGACGACATAATAGATGGTAAAGTGGACATAATTGGTACAGATCATTGTCCGTTTGACTTCAAACTTAAAACAAAGATGGGAGAGAATGATTTCACTAAGTGTCCGAATGGGATGCCAGGTGTAGAAACCAGGATGTCCATAATGTTTTCGGAAGGTGTGCTAAAGGGACGTATATCACCAAATCGATTTGCAGATATCTGCTCCACTAATCCTGCTAAGCTTTTTGGAATGTATCCTAAAAAAGGCGTAATAAAAGAAGGCAGTGATGCAGATATTGTAATTATAGATCCTGAAAGACCTAGTACAATTACTCATCAAAAGCTACATGAAAATGTAGATTATACACCATATGATGGAATAGAACTTATGTGTAGCATTGATTGTGTGCTATCTCGTGGTGAGATAATAGTAGAAGATAATAACTATATTGGCTTAAAAGGTAGAGGGAAATACATAAACCGTAACAAACCCATACTTAAATATAACAATATTAAATAAATAGGAGATATAAGGAGTGGCTATGAAGAAGTATAATTTAATAGACTTAACAGTTAAAAAAGATAGACAAGAAAAGGCTGTTAAGCGAGCCAAAGCTAAAGGCTTGGTAATACCAACATTTGAACAGATGAAAAATCCAGAGACTGTAGATGCTAGCATAAAAGAACAATTAAAGGATGTAGGGCTTTGGGATATTAATCCTCTCAACCTTTTTCGAATTACATGGAAGAATGAGCCTATAGAAAGTGGTGGTGGATTTGGTGATGTTAACTATATTGAGTTGCCTAAAGAAATAACTGGTGTTAAAGCAAAGATTATTGCTATAAGTGGTAAGTATTTCCCTACTGGTGCACACAAAGTAGGTGCTGCTTTTGGGTGTTTAGTTCCACGATTAGTGACTGGTCAGTTTGACCCAACATCACAAAAAGCAGTATGGCCATCTACAGGTAATTATTGCAGAGGAGGAGCATATGATTCAGCATTATTATCTTGCGAATCTATTGCTATACTTCCAGAAGGAATGAGCCAAGAGCGCTTTGAATGGTTAAGTAAAGTAGCTGGGGAAACAATAAAGACTCCAGGCTCTGAAAGTAATGTTAAAGAAATTTTTGATAAGTGTTGGGAGTTACGCAATTCCGGACAAGATTTAATGATTTTTAACCAGTTTGAGGAATTTGGGAACTATTTATGGCATCACGAAGTAACTGGTAGTGCAATTGAGGAAGTGCTAAATAGTGTTATGGATGATGATGACAATTACCATGGTCTTATTAGCTGTACTGGCTCAGGCGGTACAATAGCAGCTGGGGATTATATGAAGAAAGTATTCCCAAAAAGCAAAATTGTTGCATCGGAAGCATTGCAATGTCCAACTATTTATCAAAATGGATTCGGTGCTCATAGAATTGAAGGTATTGGTGATAAGCATATTCCATGGATTCACAACGTTAAAAACACAGATGTTGCTATTGCTGTTGATGATGAGATACCAATGCAATGGATTAGAATGTTTAATGAAAAAGAGGGCATTAAACTACTAAAAGACAAGGGTGTTAAGCAGGAGTTCATTGATAAGCTTGATTTGATTGGCATTTCTGGTGCTGCAAACATTATCGCTGCAATAAAATATGCTAAGTATTTTGAACTTAATGAAAATGATGTAGTTGTTACAATATTAACTGATTCTATGGAAATGTATGAGAGCCGTGTAAAAGAGATGAATGAAGAAAAAGGCAAGCTTACAGACTATAATGCACATGAAATTAATGCAAGATACTTTGATGGAATAAGTATGGACTATGTTAAAGAACTTAACTATTATGACAGGAAAGCTGTTCATAACCTAAAATACTATACATGGGTGGAACAACAAGGTAAGACATATGAAGAGATTATGGCACAATGGGAAGATGACAGCTACTGGACAGATATTCCAAAGCATGTTGATGAAATAGATGAGTTGATTCGTGAATTTAATAAAAAGGTAGGAGAGTTGTAGAATAAAGATGAAGCAAATTAAATATGCACCTAATACTATGCAAAACAATGAGTTTAATAAAGAGACAGAGCTGTTTTGTGAAGAAGAAGTGCAGAAGATCTATACATTCCACAAGTCCATGGGAGATGCATACAACGAGACACCCTTAGTTGAGCTGAAGTCCTTTGCCCAAAATGTTGAAATATCAAAGATGTTTGTTAAGGATGAGAGTAAAAGAGGTAATTTAAAAGCTTTTAAATTGCTTGGCGGTGCTTACTCTGTGGCTAATTGCATATGTAGAAAACTTGGAAAGAAAATTACAGATGTTGACTTTGAGTATCTTAAATCTGATATTGTTAAACAAGAGCTAGGCGACCTTGTATTTGCTGCAGCATCTGATGGAAACCATGGTAAGTCTGTGGCGTGGGCTGCAAATGAATTTAACCAGAAATCAATTGTATACATGCCAAAAGGTACTGTGCAGGACAGAATAGATGCAATTGAAAATCTTAATGGCACAGTTGTGGTATCTGATTATACATATGACTGGTGTGTTGGTGAAGTTAATCGCCTAGCTGACGAAAAGGGCTGGGATATTGTTCTTGATACTGCAAGTGAAGGCGATGCAGAGGTTGCAACATGGGTTATGCAAGGTTATGCTACTATGGCATATGAGGCGATAGAACAGCTTGGAGATACTATACCTACGCACATGTTTTTGCAAGCAGGTGTTGGTTCTATGGCAGCTGCTATGACTGCTGTGTTTGCAAACCACTATAAGAGCAAATGTCCAAAGATATACATACTAGAACCACATCAAGCAGCTTGCTTTTATGAGTCAGGAATTAAAGGTGATGGTAAATCAGCTAGTGTAGAAGGTGATTTAGATAGCATAATGGCAGGATTATCCTGTGGTGTACCTAATCCTATTGCTTGGGAAATAATAAGAAACTTTGCAAGTGGTTTTTTCTCATGTGACGATACACTCACTGCAAATGGAATGCGCATACTTGGAAATCCTATGCAAGGAGATACAAAGATTGTAGCAGGAGAATCTGGTGCAGTTGGTGCAGGCTTTGTTGACTATATAATGAAACATCAAATAGAAATGGCACAGAAAATAAAGCTTAAAAAAGATTCTGTTGTGATAATGTTTAACACTGAAGGTGATACGGATTCACACAACTATAGAGAAGTTGTATGGTATGGTAAGCATTGTTCACGGTAGGACAACTAATACAATAATAAACATGGGCAGATGCTAAATCTGCCCATGTTCTATTTAAGTTTGTTCATTTTACTAACTAAGATATCAAATTGTTGATTAGCTGCTTTATTTACGCTGTATTCAAATGTTTTATATTCTTGCATTAGTATATGGGCATTAGGTGTAAGTATTGAGCCACCGCCAGATGCACCACCAGTTTGCCTATCAAGCAAGGGATAGCCTAAGCTTTGCTCAGCTGTCTTTATTATTTTCAAAGCTTTAGTATACGCTAATGACATTCTTTTGCTGGCTTTAGACAGTGAGTGTGTTTGATCCACATGCTCAAGTAATGTAACAACGCCAGGGCCAAAGAATTTTGTTTCTTTATACAGTGTAAGCTTTAAAGAATAGCGCAAATCCTCTGTCTTATCTTTATCTAACTTCATTGGTCAAGTAATTCTTGTAATTGATCATCAGTTAAATCTGTGTGATAGAAGAGTGTATAGAATTCCTTTATATCCTCATTAGTAAAAGTATAGTGTTCAGGGTAAAGAATACTGCCAAGCCAATTTATTCCGATAAGTCGATTTATACTCCTAGGTCTATCTAGCCATGCAAAAGGTGATTTAGGGATACTGATGACATTGCCATCTATAACTGCTTGAACATTGGCATACTGTGGATTATTAATGATTTCTTCAGCAGCACTAGAACCAGAAAGACTTTCTGTTGGTTCTCCATTTACAAAGATATATGATGGATTCCAGTCGATTACATGCTCAGGGGTCACCTGTATACGATCCCCTGAATCTGATGGTAAACTGCATACGTTGTCAGCATACACTATATCAAAAATTTGAGATGCAGGACTTCCTTTTGATGAAGTATTTAGAGAGTCAATGCCGTTTGCGTAGTAAATGCTTAAACGCTCACTTTCAGGTATTTCAATTATTCCGTCTAATGTCTTTTTTGCATAATTGCTTAATGCATTACCTTGCTCTATATCACCTGTTACATTTCCTATAAAGGCATAGATATCGGGTGCACTGAACAGTTTATTATCTAGAATGATTACTGGTATACCAAGGCGTTCCTGCATTTTATCAGCTTTTTCAGATAGTGCATCATTAATTGTACCAGTGAGTAAAGCTATGTCAGGCTCTGCTGAAATAACTGCTTCATAATTGATATTATCTTTCATACCGAATACTGGGAGATCGCGGTAGTCTTCCAATATATAAGATGCTTCATTATCATTTAAAGGATAACACCAACCAAGTAATTTCTCAGGTGCCAATGTATAGAATGTGATGGCACTCATAGGATCTGCACAATAAACTTTATCTACTTTTGATGGCACTTCAATAAACCTTCCAGCCATGTCGGTGGTGGTTATTAAGTTAGTTTCTGTATTAGTTGCATTACATCCTATTGAGAGAAAAAGTAGTGTTAATACAATGAAAAAAAGTAAAAATGGTCTAATTTTAACAGTCATAATCATTATTTCTCCTGTTTCTATTGACTTTTTTCAGAAAAAGCGTTATGTTTACAAAACAACAACGATTAAAGAGTACCATGCTTGGTAAGAGTTGTCAACAGGAGTGATGATGAAATTAATAGATAACCATCCATTAAAACATTATAAAACATTAAATATTGTATTGCTTTTAGCTAGCGTTGTATTAATTATTTTATCATTTGGATTAGGGTATTATAATATGAGGTTAGGTGATGTGCTAAAGGTGCTTTTAGGCAGAAGTACAGATCAAAATGGATGGATTATTCTAGGTATCAGGTTTCCTCGTATTATTGCGGCTTACTTGATTGGTGCAGCTTTATCAGTATCTGGAGCAGCTTATCAAGGTGTGCTTAAGAATCCATTAGTATCGCATGATATTTTAGGCGTTGCATCTGGCGCAGGAATGGGTGCAGCAATTGCCATTATGTTAGGATTGAGTAGTTTATATGTACAGTTATTTGCATTTTCATCAGGTATAGTTGCTGTATTTGTAGCTTATTCAATAGCAAAGCATGTGATGTTCGATAAGAGAGTCAGTCTTATTCTATCAGGTGTATTAGTTGGAAGCCTTTCATTCTCAGTAACCAGCATGCTTAAATATATGGCAGATACCTCGGATCAACTTCCAGAGATAACTTATTGGCTTATGGGTAGTCTATCTAAGGTTGATATGGAATCTGTACTATTTTCACTACCATTTATGATAGTTGGATTTATAGTAATATTTATTATGCGGTGGCGCATTAATGTACTTACATTAAGTGATATTGAAGCAAGTACTATGGGTATAAATACTAAACAGTCTATGCTGATAGTTATTATTGGGGCAACTATGTTAAGTTCTGCTGCGGTTTGCCTAGGAGGACTAATTGGTTGGATTGGGCTAATGATTCCTCATATGACAAGAGCATTAACTGGCCCTCAGTATACAAAGTTGATGCCAACATCAGCTTTGATGGGAGGTATATTCCTGCTTTTAATGGACAATATTGTACGATCAATATCTATTATGGAAATTCCTATAGGGCTTATGATAGCGTTTATAGGAGCACCTTTTTTCTATGTACTAATTCGTAAAGGAAAACGTAGAGATGTTTATTAATGTAGATAGACTAAAAGGTGGTTACCATAATAATACAGTGTTTAGTGACATATCTTTTAATGCAAAAGAAGGCGAAATGATATACGTGCTTGGTGCAAATGGATGCGGTAAAACCACTTTGTTTAATATTGTAGTTGGTTACAAAGATAGAATGGATGGTAACATTAGTATTAACAATCAGGATATTACTAATCTATCAAAACAGGAAAAAGCAAAGCTAATAGCATACATACCTCAACATCATACACCAGCATTTAACTATAGTGTTAAAGATATTGTTGTGATGGGAAGAGCTTCTCATTTAAGTATGGCTGAAGTTCCTCATAAAGGGGACTATGACATTGTCATGAATACATTAGATATGCTAGGAATTAAAGACCTTGCCTACAATGAGTACAAAGAACTAAGTGGTGGTCAAAGACAGCTTGTTTTAATAGCTAGAGCTATATGTCAACAGTCTAAAATTATTGTTATGGATGAACCATTACAAAATCTTGATTTTGTTAATCAAGCTATGGTAACACAAACATTAAGATATCTAGTTAAGAAAGGTTATATTATTATTATGTCAACTCATACTGCTATAAATAGCTATTCTCAAAAAGATAAAGTGCTTTTAATGAGTAAGGATGGAAAAGGTAGCTTTGGTTTTATTGAAGAAATAGTAAACAATGATACAATGAACGCGGCATATGGCATGCCAGTACAAACTATATTTGGAGAGGTTGAAAATGGAGGCAAATATTTATTTTGTCTACCAAAGTAAGGATGAATATTTTACTAACGGGAGAAATAAATACAGGTAAATCAACAATTGTAAATCGCTATCTACAAACTTATTCAGGTACTGTTGGTGGTTTCAGAACTATACGTATACAAACAGATGATGATGCATTTTTCGGTGTGTATATTTTAGATATTAATGATAAAGAGAAGATACTGTCAAAGAAAAATAAAGTAGGTGACTGCTTTGCAGATAAATCTTTAGTGCGATATTGTGAAGTATTCGATACACTTGGCATTAAGGTAATGACTTTTAACAATCTACCTAATTTAATTGTCATGGACGAATTAGGAGTTATAGAAAAGAACTCATT
>Ga0209692_10004748_pt1 | contig 12059 bp, 9 predicted proteins | sample tdDd472_FD_187129 | JGI IMG/M metagenome (GOLD analysis project Ga0209692, IMG submission 187129) | Marine sediment microbial communities from the Atlantic coast under amendment with organic carbon and nitrate - tdDd47.2 (SPAdes)... | ecosystem: Environmental > Aquatic > Marine > Coastal >...
TGTGATAATTTTGTCCATAGTATTTTACAATGTAGGCCAGATCACCTGCAACATTGATTGAATAGATTCTGGAGCCTGCATTGAATGCTACAATAAGTTGCGGGTTTTGTGGATCAGTAAGATCAACAACGTCAAAGGTGTATTTATAATTGTAGGTGATGTATGCCTTGTGATTGCTGATGGCAATGTCTTGTATATTATCTTCTGTTTCGTATTTGCCTAGCAGAGTAGGGGCGTTCAAATCCGAGATGTCTAAAATTTCTATGGTCTTGTTTCCGGCTTGAAGATAGACAGTATCGTTGTTCAGGAAAATTCGCTCGGCATAAGTAGTTGAAAGATATTCTCCTATAAGTACAGGTTTGGGGTAGGAGCAGTCGCAGACGGCATAACCTGAAGAATCGTCGCAGTTATAGTTGCCACAAATATTACTGTTTTCGCATGTGGGTTCACAGCTACCATTTGAGTCATTGTCCTGAAAACCTTCAGCGCATTGCTCGCAGTTCTCACCCGTATAACCTTCGGCACATTGATCGCAGGCGGGAAAATTGCCAAAACCTGTAATGCATTTATCACAACGCTTGCCTGTAACGCCTGCTGTGCAGGGGCAGGTTTTAACATTTAGAATCAGCAAGCCTGAATCATCGTTGGCAATATATGCCTTGTGTCCTTGTACAATTACCTCCTGTGTCCAATTTCCAGTTTGGTAGCTTGTGACAAAAAAAGGCTCAGCAGGATCGGATACGTCGTATATCTGCAGGCCTTCATTTTGGTAGCTGAAGTAAACCGTCTGGTCGGATACTTCAATGTTGTCTGCTTCCATAGCAGTTGTTTTGCGATCGAGTATGACAGGCTTTTCAGGACTTGACACATCAAGCGTAATGAAACCTTTTTCATTCATTGCCAGGTAAACAATGTCATCTTCAACTGCATAATCGTAGATTTTATCTGCATAATCATCAAAGTCGAAGCTGCCCAAAAGTAGAGGTTTTTCTCTGTCGGTAATGTCCACAATCTGGATGCCATCGTACTTATCCATCAGGTATGCTTTTTGATGTTTGACAATTATGTTTCGGCAGTCAGACTCCAGTGGCAGATGCCCGGTGACAACCGGTGTGGAAGTGTCGGAAACATCCAATGTATATAGACCATTGTCAATACAGGCAAGGTAAGCCGTATCGCCAATAACTGAAATGTCGGTACAAATTATCTGTTTTCCCTTTTCGTTAAGAGGCATTTTAAAATGGTTTTTCACTACCGGTTCAGCAGGTTTGGAAAAATCCATAATCAGTATTTCATATTCACGATCTTGTATTTCTTCATTATACAATTCTGTTATGATGTAGGCCGTCTGCTCACTTACGAAAATCTTTTTGAGATAACCGACATCAAAATACGCGCCGAGCTTTTTGGGGATCTTGGGGTTTGAAACATCAAGGACAAGGAAGCCATCCCACGAGGCATACATGTAGACAGTTGTACCAGAGACAAATATATTTTGTGCGTAGTAGTCTACATCATAGCTGCCAAGGTAGTAGGGATCTGAACTGGAACACTGACAGACTGCTTTTCCTGTGGAGTCATCGCAGGCGAACTGAGCGCAGGCAGCAGGGTGGGCGCAGGCATATTCGCAGCTACCGTTGTTGTCCTTATCCTGATAGAGCTCGGCACATTCGCTGCAATTTGCACCCTGATATCCATCTGCACATTGATCGCAGGCGGGGTAATTGGAAAATCCGGTTTTGCATTTGTTGCAAAAGTTTCCGGCGAAGTTCTCGTTGCAGTCGCAGTAGTCCAGCTCCGGGTTGCAAGTACCGCTGTCCGCGCAGGAATAGGTGATACCGACACAGGTATCTTCCACGCAGGCATCGTAGCGGGTGCAATCTTCGCCATCGTTACATAGAGTTCCTGGTGGCATAAGCTGATCCGGCGGGCAATCTTCGTTGATGCCGTCGCAGACTTCGGCCTTGTCACACTGATGGTTTGAGGCACGACATTCGTAGTAGGCCGGGCGAGGTGACCAGCCATACTTGTATTTTGCAGAATCGCAGACAGAACATTTATGCATCAGATGGGCAGTGCCATCGGCAATGCAGGAACCACCAATATCACAAAAACCTTCGTCGCAGATGCAGGTGTCGCTTTCGATGTCACAAACTTTATGTTCGGAAGCATTGCAGGGATTTGCCGCGCAGGGGCCTTGTTCCTCTTCAATTTCCACCTGTTCGCTAAGATCAATATCATCATCGCCGTCTATCAAAGTGTTGCTATTGCCACAGGCAAAAGTCAGCCAGCTAACCAGCAGTATCGTGATAAAGATAAATGTATGGCAAAACTTCATTGTCCAATCCCCAATCGCTGTTACAAAGGTGATACAAGTAAGTGCAGCCATACTTTAATGTGGAGATTCAAGTAATGCAAGAAATAATTTCAGTTGTGTTGCCATACAAAATCTGGACAAAAACAATGGGCGAAAAAAATCGTCTGTTGGAGATTGTCGACAAAGTAAAATCTCTTGATATTATTCAAAAATCACTGCTGTACATTTCTTCTGCGTGACTTATAATGCATACGATTCAGTCTTTTCGTTATTCCCTCGAAAGCGGTTGTCTACATAGCTATGTTGTTGAAAATATAAATTATTTGTTTCGAGTTATAATAATCTGACTACAAACACCAACAAGCTGTGACATTGTTTCCAAATCCTGGATGTCTGTTTTTGCAGGTATGACGTATGTTGATGGTTGCTTTGTCAAACAACACCACTTTGGAACAAAAAAGACGAGCCACAAACGGCCCGTCTTTTTTATCTACATAAAGTAAACAATCAATATCTGTTAAAAGCCAGTCTCTTCTTTATCTCGGAGAAATGCCAGGTCAGATTGATATCTTTGGGGCAGGCTTCCACACAGTTGAAAATGGTGTAACACTTGAAAATGCCCTTTTTGTTGTCCAGAATATTCAAACGTTCCTCTCCCGCATGGTCACGGGAATCAAAGATAAAGCGATAAGCTTTAAGCATGGCCGCAGGGCCCAAATATTCCGGGTCGGTCCATTTTGAGGGGCAGCTATAGGTGCAGGCACCGCACAAAACGCATTTGGTGGACTCCTCAATTTTGTCGAAGTCCTCAGGCGATTGCAAGCGTTCTGTCGAAGGTGGTGGATCATCGTTAATCAGATAAGGCTTGACCTTGACATACATTTCCCAGAAATTGTCCTGGTTAATGGCCAAATCCTTGTCAATCTCTGCACCCGGCAATGGCTCTATTTTAACTTTATCGCTGCCAAGGTCTTCCACCAGCGTCATGCAGGCCAGGCGGTTTTCACCGTTGATCATCATGGCACATGAACCACATACACCGTGACCGCAGGACTTGCGATAGGTCAGCGAGCCATCTTTGGTACCTTTGATAGTGTTAAGCACGTCCAAAAGACGTTCTTTAGGATCGACATCAAGCGAATAGTCTTTCCAGTATGGTCTGTCATCTTTTTCGGGATCGAATTTTCTAACAGTGACTTCCAGTTTCATTGAATCCTCCGCCACCAGGTTTAATATTTGCGTTCTTTGGGTTGATAACGAGTAATGCAAACCGGACGGAACTTGAACTCCGGTTTTCCATTCTCACCTTTAAAAGCCAGCGTGTGTTTGAGCCAGTTTACATCATCTCTATCGGGGAAATCGTCTCTGGCGTGTGCGCCACGACTTTCTTTCCTTAATCTGGCACTAGCAGCAATCACTTCAGCCGTATCAATAATGTGACGTGTTTCAAGGGCATCCATCAAATCGGTATTCATGGCTTTGGCCTTGTCCTGCACCATTATCTTGTCCACTCTTTTGCGAATAACATCAAGTTTGTCCAGGCCCTCTTTCATGGTTTCTTCGGTACGATAAACCGAAACATGCGTCATCATGGTTTCTGCAATTGCATCCCTGACCTCAAAGTGAGCCTCGCCCTCTTTGCGATCAAGTATTTCCTGCATCTGCTGTTCAAGTTTTTCGGCAGGCTTATCAGGCAAGGGTGGGAATACGGCATCGGGAATTGTCTCTAGCAGTTTCTTGCCGCATCTTCTGCCAAATACCACCAGATCAAGCAGCGAGTTGGTTCCAAGTCTATTTCCGCCATGAACAGAAACACAGGCACATTCACCGGCTGCAAAAAAGCCGTTTACTGGAGTTGCATCTTCATCCATTATTACCTGTCCATCTTTATTGGTGGGAATACCTCCCATGGCATAATGGGCAGTTGGTGCAACCGGAATCGGTTTTTCTGAAGGATCGAAACCAAAGAAGGTTCTGACAAACTGGGCAATTTCGGGGATCTTCTTCTCAATTCCTTCTTTGCCAAGGCTTGAGACATCCAGATGCACATAGTCTTTGCCATCAATACCACGGCCAGCCGCAACTTCCTGATGAATCGCCCGGCTAACCATGTCACGAGGTGCCAGATCCTTGATTCTCGGTGCATATCGCTCCATGAATCGCTCGCCGTCATTGTTAAGGAGAATTCCGCCCTCACCTCTGGCGGCCTCGGTAATCAATACACCAATGCGATACATGCCTGTCGGGTGGAACTGTACAAACTCCATATCCTGCAAGGGTAAACCTGCATTATAAACCAGAGCCATGCCATCACCGGTATAGGCAAAAGCATTAGAGGTAGTTTTAAAGGCTCTGCCATAACCACCGGTAGCAAACATTACAGCTTTTGCATGGAAGGTAATCAGGCCACCTTTGCGAATATCATAAGCCACCACGCCTGAAACGGTGTTGCTTTCTTTATTGTATATCAGGTCGTGAACCTGAACTTCATCGTAAAAATGCACCCCGTGGTGTATGCACTGTTCATACATAGTATGCAAAATAGCGTGTCCGGTTCGGTCGGCTGCATGACAGGCACGCATGACAGGACGCTCACCAAACTCTGCTGTGTGTCCGCCAAACCTGCGTTGAGAGATTTTGCCACTTTCAAGACGAGAGAACGGCACACCAAAATGCTCCAGCTCAATAATGGCTCTGGGGGCATCGTAGCATAAAACCTCAATGGCATCCTGATCGCCCAGATAGTCGCCACCTTTGATAGTGTCGTACATGTGCCATTCGGGATTATCTTCTTCCACGTTGCCTAAAGCAGCAGAAATACCACCCTGCGCCGCACCGGAATGGGATCTTGAAGGATATAGTTTTGATATAACCGCTACATCCATAGTTCCGGACAAAGCAGCCTCCAGTGCGGCTCTTAGTCCGGCTATTCCTGCACCAACTATAACAACATCGTGTTGAATTATCATACGCGTCACCTCTTATGCGGTTGATCAGTCAAACAATCAAACCAGTGTAAACATGCCCCAGATAAATACCACCAACCCTAAAGCCCAGGCGGCCCAGGTAAAGACCATCCGCAAACCATCCTTGCGAATATAATCATCAATCGCATTTAAAACGCCATTGACACCGTGGGGGATGGCCATAAGCAGGAACATCGCGTAAAAAAGTTTCATGAAGGGGTCGTTGAATCTGCTGGCAACATCTTCAGCTTTCAGTCCAACCGCTTCAAATTCAGCCAGATTGAAATGAATCATCAACATGTGACCAAGCAGAGTAATCAGCAGAATAACGCCGCTGAATCTCTGAAAGACCCACCAGAAAGTATATGATCTTTTGGCTTCGGCTCCTCTCATGCTGCACCTCCCGCATTGTGGAAGACATGCATAAGCATCATGCCGCCAAAAACGATCATCAGCAGGGCGTATACCACCATCAGACCAAACCAGAGTTTCTTGTGATATCTCGCGCCGCCTGCAAAATCGACAAGCAAAACCCGGATACCGTTAATGGCGTGGTATAGCACAGCACCTAATAGTGCTATTTCCAGCAGACCAAAAAACGGGTGAGTCAGAAGCCCGTAGATTTCGGTAAATTGACTGGCACCTTCAACCTTGTCTGGATTTGTCGCCGCCACCTGAAATTGACGAGTGACAAAGATATGCAATGTCAGATAAAACATCAGACCAAGGCCGGTCAAACGATGCAGTACCCAGGCCAGCATACCAGTGCGCCACTTGTAACGAAGTAGAAAAATATTGCTACCCATTCAAGCGTCTCCCTATAAAAGAGGTCAAACAAAATGTACTTTAAGCGAAACTTTCGTTCTGAATTTTGATTACCACTTGTGTATTTTAATGTCAAGAGATTGCATTTTGAGTGTGGCTGAGTGGGTGTAGGAGGATTTTATCGGAAAACGTCTATTTCCGCTCCGCCTAAGTGAATTTCAAGTGATTTATCGCTTAAAAACATGTATCGAAGGTTTCATATCTCAATATAATTTGTAATTTGAAATACAAAACAACTTCACTCAATCAGTGTAGCAAGTTTTTGGTAGCCAATATTCAGGTGACTGATCATCACCCCGGTAAGATATTTTTGAAATCTGAAAGCGAAGGACTCACTCATTTCGAACATGCAATCAAAATCCCGTTTTTCAAGCTCAAGCAGAACTAGAGGTTCATGAGCAACACATGTGGCCATCCTGGCTTTGCCATCCAGCAAAGATATTTGGCCAAACATTTCTCCTACCCCCATATTATATAAAATTTCCATTTCATTTTCATCCTGCTCTTTTACCACTATCACCGAACCGGATGAGATTAAATAGCAACTATTTCCACTATCGTTCTTCCTGAAAACCACCTGACCCTCATCAAACTTCCGTTCTTTCAGATGCTGAGCCAAAATAAGCAGTTCATTTGAGTGAAAATCCTTAAACATTGGCAGATCTTTTAAAAAACCCACATATTGTTTATACTTCCTTACATGCATTTCAGTTTTCCACCCCAATATTAAACTGTTTCAGCAATTCTCCTACACGACTTATAATACTAAGGTTTTCTACACCCTTTTCAATTTTATATTCATTTTCAGAAAAGGGCTTCTCAATGCAATCCAACACCAGCGCATTAACCTTGCGGAGTCTGTCACAGCAATAAAGAGAGATGTTCATCAGGATCTTGTATGCAACTGGATCCATGTTAGCCACAAGAACATCAAAAGCAGCTTTGTCGACCCTGTACAAATTGCAGTTGGTCTCAGCAACCACTGTCATTGCACGACTCTTGTCAGACAACATTGAGATTTCACCCACCAGCATACCCCTGGACAACCTTCCAATAGTGTCTTTTCTACCCGCTAAAGAATCCAGTTTTATCTGAATTATCCCATTTTCTATGATGTAAAAACTGTCCGCAGTCGTGCCCTGCTCAAATAACACTTTGTTCTTTTCAAGCTTTATTCTACTAAGAAGAAAGGTGAATGATTCCAGTTCACTTTCCTTAAACCCCACAAATTGAGGTAAACCGGACAAAAATTTTACTACCTTATCACTACTCAACTTTACACCCTTTGCCTATTTTTTCATTTCTTGCATGTAAGTATTCGACAATACTAGCAATAAATTTAGCAAAAAATCATATTTATGGAAGTAACAGTAGCCAATTCCGACTTAAAATGTCACATTTGCTTACATTAAACCCACAATAGCACTTGCATTAAAATACCAATAGCGTAAAATATAGGCTTGGGGAAGTAACGTTCGAAAGACATAATGGTACAAGGTGAATCATGACAACTCAGGGACACAGAAAAACGATGGCGTTCGTGCTGATTTTTGCCACAATTTTGCTCTTCACAGCTTGTAGCTCTGGTAGTAACGGCGGAATCGGCGACTCCTGCAACAACAACGATGATTGCGACTCAGCACTGGTTTGCAACTCCTTAGGTCAATGCATCAGCGTAGAATGTAAAACTGCGGCTGATTGCAGTATCGGAAAAACCTGCTCCTCGGAGTACAAATGCGTTAACCCGGTCAACAATGGAGATTGCTCCAGCAATGTCGAGTGCGCAAATTTCGAGCAGTGCAATTCAGACGGACAATGCGAACCAAGGCCGGGATACTGTGCCGACATTTTTGATTGTCAGGCAGGCCAGGAATGTGTTGAGAATCAATGCACCGGTGGCCCAGATGGGGATACAGAAACCATTATGGATGGTGATACGGACCCCGATGAAGATCTTCAAGTTGACGGAGATCAGGAAGATTCAGAAGTTTCAGAGGAAGATACTGAAACAGTAGACCTGCCGGATACAGATAATGACGGTTTGCCGGATGAACTGGAAGACAGCAACGGAAACGGCGAATGGGACGAAGGCATTGAAACAGATTTCAATAATCCCGATACCGATGCAGACGGAATTCTAGACGGAATCGAAGATGCAAACCAAAACGGCAGATGGGATCTTAATGAGACCGATGCTTTAAGAACCGATACGGATTTTGACAAACTGCCGGATGGCGTGGAAGATGCCAACCAGAATGGCGTTATTGATCTCGGCGAAACCGATCCCATTGACGATGATACAGATGATGATGGCGTCATCGATGGCAACGAACTTTCAAACGGCTATTTCAACGGGGCTTCCTCCGATCCTTTAAGAAAAGATACCGATGGCGATACCATCCCGGATGGCGTGGAAGATGCCAATGGTGACGGCATTTATCAGCCGGAAACAGGCGAAACCGATCCTACGCTTGCAGATTCGGATTTGGATGGCACCCCGGATAACGAGGAAAGCGTAGCCACAATCTGTCAGGAAGATCAGGTGACTCTGGTAACCTTGCACGAAAACAACGATGGTGACTGGACTCTGGCGATGCTGCCGGATATCAGTTACACCCTGCTTGATCTGGTACCTGCAACTGGCGAACTTCTCTACGCTGCTGCAATTCAGGACACCACCAACAGCATTGCAGGCTTTATCCTCGCCAGAGATTTAACCGCAGCCGATCTTAACGAACAGGTTGCCAATGATAATGCTCTGGTTCTGGATATCCCAAGAAACGGCGTATTGAATCATCGTGGTCGACCTTACGAAACTGCCGATGAATATCAGGCCATGACCAGCCATTACACCATTAAAACCGCGAACTCTCAATCGGCAAGCACGCTGGCCAACGAAATTCTGGCACGTTTTTCAGGCAAAGCTGTGGGCGATATTTCAGGATTTCCGACAAACCTACTTGCCAGCGATGACGAGTTTGAGGTTGTTTTCGAAACCTTGATTCGACCCGACAGCGTTCTGGTTCTGCTGACAGTTACAACCGATAGCTTGTATAATAATCCAGGCACACCTGAAAGCAGGGTTCGCATGCTTGATATCACTGATGGTACAAGTATTCGAAAAAATCAGAAGGATACCACCAACGGTTGTGATCCTCTCAGAGGAAGCGAACCAAGTGTAGTGGATGTTGTCTGGGTTGTGGACGACTCTGGCTCTATGGATGAAGATCAGGCAGCCGTTGCTGCTGCTGCCGATTCATTTGCCGCAGTCATGACTGGTGCCGGAATCGACTTCAGAGTAGGCGTAACCTCCACCGGCTGCAAGAGCGCCTGCTGGGGTGGAACCTGTACTGATGCAGGTCTTCTCGGAGACCACGGCTTTACCTCAAACATGGATGAATTCAAGCAGGACGTGCAGGATCCTCCCTGCGGAGAGAAAGAATACGGTTTGAACTCGGGAATTTATGCCCTGCAAAGAGCCTTGGATTCCACCCAGAATGAAAACCGTCGTTTCAGACAGGATGCAAGCATTGTAGTGGTTTTCCTCTCCGATGAAGAAGATCAGGAATGCGAAGATGGCAATGCCACTAATGTGCTGAACTCCTATAAACCTTATTATGAAGGCTACGAAGCTACCTGCTTTGCCATTACTGGTGACAACCCCGATGGATGCGGTGCCGCTACTACTTCATCCGGTGAAGGCGCGCACGAAGCAGGCGCATGTTATACGGAAATGGCCTATCATACCGGTGGTTCATTTGGTTCCATCTGCTCGCCGGATCTTACCCCGACCATGCAGGAAATCGTCAGGGCAGCAGCCGGAGCAGCCTCAATCTATGAGCTGGAATACCGACCCATTACGGCCTCGATTCAGGTTATGATTGAAGCAGTGGCAATTCCAAGAAGCGCAGAAAACGGTTTTGAATACGACGCTGTTTCAAACACCGTAGTGTTCTATGGTAGCTTCCGCCCGGAAGATGGCGACGATGTTGTGATAAGCTACAAATACTTCAAGCAGGATTCAAAACCATAAGCTTAACAGCAAATATTTATCTGAAATGGGCGAATTTTTTCGCCCATTTTTTTTATGATTTAATATGGCAATATCAAGAGATTTTACTTTGTCAACAGTCTTAGACGGGCCGTTTGTGGCTCGTCTTTTTTGTGAAAAATTAAGTGTTTAAAACATTTGGTAGCTGCAATTCATGCAGGAGTCTGGTATACCATCGCAATCCACATCAAGCAGGGAGGAAAGGATTAGACCATTGTTGTCATAGACCATGCCCATGCAATATGCGTCTGCTATGCCATCACAATTGTGGTCATCTCCGGCTGTTAATTCTTTACCATCCTCGGTGAGGTTTTGAATGTAACATTGATCAGGTGTGCCATCGCAATCCTGATCTTGTTCTGTGGTTCTAACTGTGCCATCCGCATTCATGCTTTCGGTAGAACATCCATTGTCCATGGTTCCATCGCAGTCTAGATCTTCCTTGTGGGAAATCTTGTGTCCCATGTCGTCGTACTCATTAAAGGTGCAGGTTTGATCCGAGCTGCCGTCGCAATTGGAATCATGGCCGGATGCTATTTCGTTGCCTGAATCATCAAAGGTGAAATTATTGCAGAGATTAAAGGAGTCGGTGCAATTGGGGCCGATTTTCATGGATTTTATGTTGTTATTGCTGTCGTATTCCAGCACAACACACCCGTCTATTGTATCATCACAGTCATTGTTTATTTGTTCGATAATCTTGTTTCCATTGCTGTCATATGTGCAGGTGTTACAGTTGTTATCCGCTATTCCATCGCAATTGCCATCACCTTCAATGCTTAATCTGTTGCCATTGGCATCGTAGCTCTGGTATTTGCAGTTGCTTTCTGCTATTCCGTCGCAGTCTTTATCGAGCTTGTAAGTCAGTTCATTGTTGTTTTGGTCATAGGTACGAGAAGCACATTTTCTATCTGGAGTTCCATCGCAGTTTGTGTCTTCAAAATCTGCGAGGCGATTTCCATTATCATCGTAGCTGTATTCTATGCAGAGAATTGCCGGGCCACCACAATAATCTGATGATTTGAAAGTGAGTACGCGGCCGTTTTCATCGTAAGTACGCGATTTGCAGAATTCTGCTTTTCCGTCGCAATCCGAATCCGGTTCAAAAGTCAGTTCGTTGTTGTTTTCGTCGTAGGTTGAAGTGCGACAATGTTTGTCAGGCGTACCATCGCAATCCTCATCCATCTGGTAGCTCAATTCGTTGCCGTTTTCGTCGTAGGTGTAAGAGTAGCAATCTGTATCAGGACTGTCGTCACAGCCATTGTCATTATTGCATTTTACATTTTTGCAGAAGTCAATCTGGACTGATTCATCCTCGTTTTCTGCATCATCAATATCTCCGTCTTCCAATTCGGTGATGTCGTCTTCTGTTGTTTCACTTGTTTCTGCCTCGCTTGTGTCTCCATCAATTACAACTGAATTATGACTCTCCGTGCATGCTACAAAAAACAAAGCTGTTGATATTATGTAAATGCAATTCATAAAGTTTCTCATAATTATTCCCTCCAGATGAAACCTGCACTTTATATTTGTGGCGAGCTGAGATCACATGGATAAATTAATATCACACGAATGATGCCCTTGCAAACATTAAGTTGGCTAGGCTGGGCATCAAATCAGATGTTGGCGGAAAAGTCATTTTAGCTTCAGAATGATATACAGATTTCGGGATGTTTTGTTGAAATTGGAGAAAACCTTTTCCTGTGGTATATTCGGCTGGCATATAAACATTGTACTTTTTGTACATTGAGTTTGCTGACAAAGTAATGTTGTTTGAAAAATCAACCTTCAACATCCGTCATACCTGCGAAAGCAGGTATCCAGAATTTGGAATCAATAGCATTGGTTTGTCGGAATTTTGCAATTTTTGGGTTGTAGATAAAAATATATTCTGAATTAT
>Ga0209692_10004749_pt1 | contig 12059 bp, 8 predicted proteins | sample tdDd472_FD_187129 | JGI IMG/M metagenome (GOLD analysis project Ga0209692, IMG submission 187129) | Marine sediment microbial communities from the Atlantic coast under amendment with organic carbon and nitrate - tdDd47.2 (SPAdes)... | ecosystem: Environmental > Aquatic > Marine > Coastal >...
GTCTTCAACCTGGGCCACGGCATCCTCACCGAGACACCCCCCGAAAACCTGGCCCTGCTGGTGGAAACCGTGCACGGACATCAGGTGGAGGCGTGAACATGAGTACTCCTGTCACCCAGGAACTGCTTGAGAAGCTCGATCGACCGGGCCCGCGATACACCAGTTATCCCACGGTTCCGGCCTGGTCGCCGGAATTCAGCCAGGACGACTGGCAGGAGGCTCTGGCCGAGTTCGCCGCCACCCCCGGTCGGGAGACCAGTCTCTACGCGCATCTGCCCTACTGCGTGAAACGCTGCCATTACTGCGGCTGCAACGCTGCCGTGCCCGACAAGCGCGGTGATGTCGACCGTTACCTCGATCACCTCGAACAAGAGCTGGATCTTCTGGCCGGCCAGGTGGGACGCCCCAAGGTCATCCAGATGCACTGGGGCGGCGGCACGCCCAATTTCCAGACCGAGGCCCAGTTGCGGCGGACCTGGCAGCTCATGGCCGATCGCTTCGATCTGGACGGCGAGATGTCCCTGGAGTGCGACCCGCGGGCGGCCAAGGCCGAGCAGGTGTTCCTGTTGCGCGAGGTGGGCTTCAATCGCATCAGCATGGGCGTGCAGGATTTCAATCCCGAGGTGCAGGAAGCCATCGGCCGCAAGCAGCCCGAGTCGGTCACCCGGCGCTGGGTGGAGAACGCGCGGGAAGCGGGCTTCGAGAGCATCAACCTGGACATGGTGTACGGCTTGCCGCACCAGACACCCGAGAGCTTCGGCGATTCCCTGGACCGGGTCATCGGCCTGGACCCAGACCGGCTGGCCGTCTTCGGCTACGCCCACGTGCCGTGGTCCAAACCCAACCAGAGCGTCATCGACACCAGCACCTTGCCCTCGGGCCCCGAGCGCTTCGTGCTCTACCAGCTGGCCGTGGAAAAACTCACGGCCGCAGGATACGTGTGGATCGGCCTGGATCATTTCGCCCGGCCGGACGACGAGCTGGCCGTGGCCCTGTCGGAGAAACGCCTGCACCGAAACTTCATGGGCTACAGCACCCGCCCGGCCCTGGACATGCTGGCCGCGGGCAACAGCGCCATCGGCGATGTCTGCAATCGTTTCGCCCAGACCGCACCCCTGGTCGGCTCCTACGAGGAAGCTCTGGGTCAGGGACGGCTACCCGTGGTTCGCGGCATGAAGCTGTCCGACGACGACCGCATGCGACGCGCCGTGATCCTGCACCTGATGTGCAACCTGGAGCTACCCTGGCACCTCACCACAGGGGCTTACGGCCGCTCGGTCCAGGACCTCGTTCCCGGCGCCATGAACGCCCTGGCCCCCCTGGCGATCGACGGCCTGATCACCCTCGACGAGGAGGGGTTGAAGGTCACGGAGCTGGGCCGCTGGTTCCTGCGCAACGTGGCCATGGTCTTCGATGCCTACCTCGAGACCGACGGCGACAAGCCCCGATATTCGCGCACCGTCTAGGAGGATCCCGTGCGTTTCGCACCGCCCCTGCAACCGGCCACACAACTGAATCCGGCGCGACGCACGGGATTGTTGTACCTGGGACTCGGCGGCCCTGACGGCCAGGACGCCGTGGAACCCTTCCTTCGCAATCTCTTCGCAGACCCCATGGTGCTGCCGTTGCCGGCCTGGCTGTCCCATCCGCTGGGACGGATCATCGTCAAGCGACGGCTGGACGAGGTCAAGACCCGGTATCGGGAGCTGGGATTCGGCGGCGGTTCGCCGCAGCTGGACTGGACGACCAAACAGGCGGCAGAACTGGCGCGCCGACTGGGCCAGCAGGGCCTGGACGTGGTGCCGGCGGTGGCCATGCGCTACTGGCATCCCTTCACCGACGAGGCCCTGGAGCAGCTGCGTGAATCTGAGGTCGAGCAGTTGCTGGTCGTGCCCACGTACCCGCAGTACAGCGTGGCCACCACCGGCTCGAGCCTGAGAGAAATGGAACGCGTGCTGGACCGGATCCCATGGCGCCCACCGATTCACGTGCTCCGCGAGTGGCCGCTGCTCAGCGGCTATGTCCAACTCCTGGCCCGTCAGGCCGGCGAGGTCCTGCAGACCTGGCGCGACGAGGATCGCGACCCGCGGCAGTGCGCCCTGGTCTTCACGGCACATTCTCTGCCCGAACGATTCCATCAGCGCGGCGATGCCTACGTGCGCCAGACCCGGGCCACCGTGGCGGCCGTGCACCGTCGGCTCGCCGCCACCGCGAGTCTGGCTGAGCTCGGCGCCGGCGGCGACGCGCCCCTGCTGCTATACCAGAGCAAGGTCGGCCCGGTGCGCTGGATCGGCCCGCCCACCGAGGCCACCTGCCTGGAGCTGACCCGGAGCGGGTTGAAGCATCTGGCGGTGGTGCCGGTGAGCTTCAACTGCGAACACATCGAAACCCTGGACGAACTGGACAATGAGCTGGCCGAGGCCGTGGCGGAGGCCGGCGCCGAGAGTTTCATCAGGACGCCGGCCCTCAATCTGGACGACGCCTGGCTGCAGTCCCTGGCCGACCGATTGGCCTTCCGGGCCTATGGGCTCGGCACCAGCACGGAGGTCTGCCATGGCTGACCGGCAACCGCGGGTAGCCGTGATCGGCGGTGGTGTGGGCGGATTGGCGGTGGCGTGGCGGCTGGAGCACTCTCCGAATGGAGATGCCCCGTGCCCCGAGGTGACCGTGTTCGAGGCCCGCCCCGACGTGGGCGGCAATCTGCAGACCACGGTCGACGGCGAGTACCGTGTCGAATGGGGCCCCAACGGTTTCCTGAACAGCGAGCCCACCACCCTGGAGTTGACGACCGCCGCGGGCATCGATGATCAGCTCCTGCGTTCCAGCGACCTCGCGCGCCGCCGGTTCCTCTTCGTGCGTGACAGTTTGCGGGAGATCCCCACCAGCCCCGGGGCGTTCGTCCGCTCCGACCTCTTTTCGGCCCGAGCCAAGCTGCGCTGTTGCGGAGAGATCTTCGTGCCCGGTCGCCAGGACCTGGGGCTGGCGGCCGATGATCCGGCCACCGACGAGACGGTGTGGGCCTTCGCCAGGCGACGGCTCGGACAGGAGTTCGCCGACACCATGATGGACCCCATGGTGCGCGGCATCACCGGCGGCGACTGCCGCCGCGTGTCCCTGGCCGCGGCCTTCCCGCGCATGATGGAACTGGAGCGAGACCACGGCGGCCTCTTCCGCGCCCTCGTCGCCCTGGCCCGCAAGCGGCGACGCCGGGGAAAAGACGCCGGCGGCACCGGTGGACCATCCGGCGTGCTCACGGCTTTCCGCGACGGCATGCAATCGCTCCCTCGCGCCCTCGCGGCCGGCCTTCGCGGCCGGGTGCTCACCGGTCGTGCGGTCACGGACCTCGACATGGACGACAGGGGCTGGTGGCTCACCGCCGGCGGCGAATCCGAGGGACCGTTCGACGCCGTGGTGGATGCCGCTCCGGCCCACGTGGCGGCAACCTACCATCCCGATGCGGAGGCACGCCGCCTCCTGCGCAGCATCCGCTACAATCCCATGGTGGTGGTGGCGGTGGCCTTCCGTGACGAGGATGTCGTGCATGCCCTCGACGGCTTCGGCATGCTCACACCCAGCACCGAAGATCGCCCGTTGCTGGGGGTGCTCTGGACCAGCAGCATCTGGGAGGGGCGCGCGCCCGCAGGCATCAAGCTCATGCGCTGCATGAGCGGCGACCCGAAATGGCTCGACCTCGATGACGACGCCATCGTCAGCCGAACCTGTGACGAGTTGCACCACATCTACGGACTCCGTGGGCATCCGGTGCGGACCTGGGTCTTCCGCCATCCGGCAGCCATCGCCGAATACGAGGTGGGACATCTGGCACGGATGGACGCCCTGCAACGCGCCTTGAGCTGTTCGCCGGGATTGTTCCTGGCGGGGAGCAGCTACAACGGCGTGGCCGTGAACGCCTGCTTCAAGCATTCCGAGCCCGTGGCCGACGCCGTCCGTCAGTACCTCGTCAGGAGAAACTCGCCATGATCGCCGACCGTGACCTGCTGCGTCTCCTCGACCTCTGGCAGGCCACGGCCGCCCCCGACCCCGATCTGGCCCCCCATCTGGCGGCCGCGGCCACCGCAGCCCGGGCCGCCGACCTGGGCGATGCCGATCTATGGCGCCGATTCCTGGAGTTCACCGGCGAGTCGGCATTCCTGATCTCCCTGCCCGACATGGAATCGCGCCGCGCCTGGGCCGACCTGGCGTTCTGGGCCTTGCGGCGGGCAGACTTCGGCCTGAGCAGCCTCTTCGACTGGCGCCGGCGCACCCGTGGCGACACCATCTTCCTCCACGATCTCGGTCGTCCCGACGAGCCGACGCTGACCTATGCGCAGACCCACCAGCGTGCCCGCCTGGTGGCCGCCCATCTGCTGGGCCCGGCCACCCGCACCAGACCGCGACCGGGCGTGGCGTTGCTCAGCGCCAACACCCTGGACGGCGTGGTCTGCGACCTGGCCTGCCTGATCCATGACATCCCGGTGGCCCCGCTCAACATCCACGAGGACACCACCACCCTGGCCTGGATCTGTGATCGCCTGGCCATAGCCGACATGGTGGTCGACACTCCCGACCGCCTCCAACGCGCCCTCGAGATCCGCGATCGCACCCAGCTCCACTTCACCATCCACCTGCTCTCAGGGCAGGCCGCGCCGGGGGTGGACGACGTACGATCGCTCCTCCACGACGTGTCCGATCTCGCAACGGCGGAGATCGATCGTCGCCTGGCCGCCCGCCCCCGCCTGGCCCTGGACGAGCCCTGCACCGTGCTGTTCACCAGCGGTTCCACGGGCCGCCCCAAGGGCATCGGCTTCACTCCCTTCAATCTGGTGAGCAAACGATTCGCCCGGGCCGCCGCCCTGCCGGCCGTGGGCCGAGACGAGCTGCTCCTTTGCTACCTCCCTCTGTACCACACCTTCGGCCGCTACCTCGAACTCATGGGCATGATGTACTGGGGCGGCACCTACGCCATGGCTGGCAACCCCTCCCGGGGTACGCTGCTGGCCGGTATGCGCAAGCTGCGGCCCACCGGGCTGATCTCCGTGCCCATCCGCTGGCAGCAGATCCGCGAGCGAGTGGCCGACAGTCCGGGCCAGGACCTGGCCGACATCACCGGCGGACGCCTGCGCTGGGGCCTGTCGGCGGCGGGTTGGCTGGCCCCCGACACCTTCCGCTGGTTCCAGAATCAGGGCGTGGAACTGTGCAGCGGCTTCGGCATGACCGAGGGCACCGGCGGCCTCACCATGACGCCCCCCGGCGAGTACCGGGAAGAATCGGTGGGCCGTGCGTTACCGGGCACCGAAGTGCGTCTGGGCGAAGGCGGCGAGCTGCAGGTGTCCGGCCCGTACGTGGCCCGTTATCTCCCGGCCGAAGGCCCGGCCGGCGACTGGTCCCTGGCCGACCACGAGCACGGGAAATGGCTCGGCACAGGCGACCTCTTCGAGACCCTCGACGACGGACATCTCCGGATCGTCGACCGCCTCAAGGATATCTACAAGAACAACCGGGGCCAGACCGTCGCCCCGCGCAAGGTGGAGTCGCGTTTCGTCGGCGTACCCGGCATCAAGAGCACGTTCCTGGCCGGCGACGGCCGCCCGTTCAATGTGCTGCTCATGGTGCCCGATCTCGAGGATCCCGTGCTGCAGGGTCTGGACACGGCGGACCGCGAGGCCTACTTCCACCGCGTGGTGCGTCAGGCCAACCTCGATCTCACGGCTTACGAACGCGTGGTGGAATTCGCCGTGCTCGACCGGGAATTCTCCGCCGACCACGGCGAACTCACACCCAAGGGATCGTTCCGTCGCAAGGCCATCGCCGCCAATTTCGCCGACCTCCTCGACCAGCTTTACCGTCCCCGCACGCTGGTATGGCGTGATCGTGAACTGTCCCTGCCCGACTGGGTCCTGCGTGACCTGGGTCTGCTGGCTGACGAGATCGACGTCGATGGTGATGCCCTGGTGAACCGCCGCAACGGAGCCCGCCTCCCCCTGGCCAGGAGCGAGCGCGACGGCTGGCTGCAGATCGGTGACCTGGAATACCGCCCCACCACCGCCGACCGCCCCCTGGATCTGGGCCAGATGGCCCGCCAGCCACTGCTCTGGGTGGGCAACCCGACCCTGCAGAGCTTCCTGCCCTGTCGCGACGCCTGGGATGCTCGATTCCAGCTCTTCGAGGAGCAGGTCATCCTGCCGCCACGCACCGGCGCCGACGGCCTGAACCTGTGCCCCCCCCGTCGGGATGATCGTCTGGGCGAACTGGACGACCTCTGCCGCCGCGCCCTCTTCGCCGAACTCGACACCGCCCGAGAGGCCCTGAAGGCCCTGGAGGCCCGGCTGCCGGTGGCGTCGCCCCCCGAGGCCCTGCTCATTCGCCGCCGGCTGGAGGCCCTGGCCGGCCACCCGGAGCTGGCCGTGCGTTGCGAAGCCTACCGGATCCTGGTGCTCGACGATCCCGAACCCGACTACGGCCGTTACCTGCCGGCCTTCGTCAACTCGGAGCAACCGTTCCTGTGCCGCGACAGCATCGCCGCCATCGCCGGCGGAGCGAGCGAGCCACGGCGACTCCTGAGCTTCAGGCGTCGCCTCTACGCCTACCGTCAGCACCTGAACTGGCCCGTTTCCGACGCCGTGCGCCCCATCTTCCAGGATCTGCTCCAGCTCCTGGGCGATTTTGCGCGGCATCACCCCGAGAACGTGGCCACCGTGCGCCGCGAACTCATCTGCTGGCAGCTCTTCGAGGGCGACACCGATCTGTCCAACCATGCCGCAGAACAACGTCGGCAACTCACAGACTGGCACCTGGAGCGCCTGGAGCAGCATCTGGCCGACATCGACATCGGCGATCGCCTGAGCTTCCAGGAGGGCATGAACCCGGCGGAGATCGGCCGCCTCCGTCGCGTCCTGGTGGGCACGACCTTCCTGGCCGAATCGGTGGCTCTGGCCTTCGACACCCAGCTCGACCTCACCACCATCGCGCGCGGAGGCGTCTGGGTGAGCCGGACCCTCTCCCAGCCCTTCCCCTCGCGATATCGGGTGAGCATCAACACGGACACGGGCCGGCACTACGACCTGCTGGTGATCCTGCGTGACGATCTCGACCAACCCGAAGTCGCCCGCACCTTCAACCTGGTGGCCGCCATCCGCTCCTGGCCCGACGAGGCTCCGGTGCTGCCCCGGCTGGGCGCGGTGCGCGCCGATCTGGGAGCCGCCTCCCTGGCGTTCGCCAGCGGCCTGACGGTATGGGATCGGTTCCGTCAGCACGCGGGCGTCAACGTCGATGCCGGCAGCTATGGCCGCGACGAATGGCGCCGCCTGCTCATCGCCGGCATGGCCACCGTGCTCACGGCCTGGCGCCACGCCGAACGCAGTGTGGTGCCCGGCATGGTCACGCCGTCAAATGTCATCGTGCCGGATCGCGACTGGCAACGCGGGCGCCTGGTCATCAGCCTCGCGGGTTGGCGCCTCTACACCGGTCCGCTGGATCTGGTGCGGCCCCTGCTCAAGAATTTCCTGCGCCTGCCCGCCAGCCACTATCCCTCGCTCAAAGGTATGCTGGATGACACCTGGCTGCTGGAGGCCGTGGCCGAGGCGCTGGGCGCCAACGAAGGCGCCGATTTCCTGGACGAACTGGCCATCGCCCTCGTCGAGACACCCCTCGACGAAGCCAGGCCCGACTTCGCCGACGAGGTGAGCGCCTTCGCCGCCACGTTGCGCCATCGGTACCATCCCGGCCTGGTGGTCGAGGGCGCCGCCGCCCGCTTCCATAGCTGGCGACGCGCCAATCCCGAGGCCTCGGCCAAGGCCTGCAGCGACCAGCTCGAGTCGCTCATCCGCCTCTACCGCCTCGATCGCATCGGCGAGACCGCCGTGTTCACGCTGTTCCGCGAAACTTTCCTGCACACCGCGTCGGATTCCATCCGCGAGGCCTGCGATCGACTGCTGGTCAAGCTGTTCCGCCACCCCGGATTGCGGGCTGCCCGCACCGTGGAGTTGAGTGACCTGCAGGCCCTCCTGTCCCCCGGCGACCAGCGCGATGCCCTGGCTCATCTGGCCTTCCCCCGCGCCGCCGACCGGGCGCACCCGGCCGTCCAGGCCGTGGGTGATCGCGCCCGTGGCCACGTGGTGATTCAGACAGAGGTGAGTGATAACCGAGGCACGGCCTATGTCGTGCGCGAACCCCGGGACGCGGCCGAGATGGGACGCCTCTACCGGCTCTTCCTGCGTTCCAGCTTCCCCCTCGCCGTGAGCGAGGAGGACAGCCATCTGGTGATGGTGGATTGCGACGAGCAACTGGTCGGGGGGGTGGTGTGGCGTCTGGACGCCTCGGGCGAACCGCATCTCGACGGAGTGGTGGTGTCGGAGATGCTAAGAGGACGTGGCCTGGCCCGCACCCTGCTGGACGACTTCGTCCGCCGCCTGGCCGACGAGAGCCACACGGTGCTCCGCACTCACTTCAGCCTGCGAGGATTCTTCACCGGGCTGGGATTCGCCACCGACACCCAGCGCGGCGGGCTCGTCAAGAAGCTCTGAGGCTAGTCCCAGATGCCCAGTTCGGCCCGCGCATCCTCCGAGGCGTCCACCCGCGGGTCCCACATGGGCGACCAGACCAGGCTCACCTCGGCTCCCGTCACCCCGTCCACGCGCTCGGCCGCGAGCTTGGTGGCCGCCATGATCTCCGGGCCGAGGGGGCACATGGGGCTGGTCAGGGTGAGGTCGATGCCCACCTGGCCCGAGCCATCGTCCACGGTGACGCCGCGGACCAAGCCCAGCTCAACGATGCTCAGATTCATCTCCGGGTCCATGACGGGCTTCAGACCTTCCAGGACGGTCTGGGGCGTGGGCGCGCTCATCGGCGATCCTCCAGGGTAACGTTCATGGGCTCGGCGTCGTCGCGCAGCCCCTCGGTGCTGATGGTGTCGGGCTCGCGGCCCTGATGGTGAGCCAGCATGGCGTCCAGAAGGGTGACCCACGGCAGCAACGCGCACTTGATGCGCACCGGAAACTGCTTGACCCCTTCGAGGGCCTCCAGGTCGCCCAGATCCACATCGACAGGAAACTCGCCACCGTGCATGACGGCCTTGAACCGGTCAGCCACCTCCTGGGCTTGATCCACGGTGAGCCCTTCGATGACCTCGGCCATCATGCTGCCGCTGGCCGTGGAGATGGCGCAGCCGCGGCTGAGGACGCCGACGGCGGCGATGGTATCGGCGTCGAAGCGAACCTGCAGGGTGACCTCGTCGCCGCAGCTGGGATTCTTGCCGCTGGCCTGGACGTCGAAATTGTCCAGGGCGCTGGCCCCCCGCGGGCTGCGGTGATGATCCAGCACCACCTCGCGATAGAGTTCGTCCATCATCGTCCGAAGACCTTCCTGGCGGTGAGGATGCCATCGACCAGGGCGTCGATGTCATCGCGATTGGTGTAGAGTCCAAAGCTGGCCCGCGTGGTGGCCGGCACATCCAGGCGACGGTGCAGCGGTTGCGCGCAGTGGTGACCGGCGCGCACCATGACCCCGGCCTGGTCGAGGATGGTGCTCATGTCGTGGGGATGCACGGTGGGATCCCAGAACGACACCAACCCAGCCCGCCGGTTCGGATCGAGGGGTCCGAAGATGGTGAGGCCCCCCAGCTTCTGCAGGGCGTCCAGGGCATAGGCGGTCGCAGCTTCCTCGTGGCTTCTGACGACCGCGGCCCCCAGTTCGTCCAGCAGATCCAGGGCCGGCGGAAACGAAGCGGCCGCCGCCACGTTGGGGGTTCCAGCCTCGAAACGCCGGGGTACCTCCGCCCAGGTCGCGTTGTCCAGGTGCACCCACTCGATCATCTCGCCGCCGCCCTCCAGGGGCTCCATGCGCTCGAGCAATTCACGGCGAGCCACCAGAAATCCCAGCCCCATGGGTCCGTAAGCCTTGTGGGCCGAGAAGGCCAGAGCGTCACATTGCAGAGCCTCGAAATCCACCGGCTGATGGCCCACCGATTGGGCGGCATCCACCATCACCAGGGCGCCGTGCATATGGGCCGCTTCCGCCACCTGGGCCACGGGGTTGATGGTGCCCAGCACGTTGCTCACATGGACCAGGCTGACGATGCGCGTCCGTGCGGTGAGCAGATCCGGCAGTCGACTCAGGTCCAGGGCGCCGTGGTCATCCACGGGAATGAAACGCAAGTTGAGCTGGCGGCGCCGGGCCAGCATCTGCCAGGGCACCAGATTGGCGTGGTGTTCCATCTCGGTGAGCAGGATCTCGTCGCCGGCCTCGAGCTGCGTTTCGAGTCCGCGGGCCAGCAGGTTCAGAGACGACGTGGCGCCGCGGGTGATGACCACCTGTTCGGGCGCCACCGATCCCATGAGCCGGGCCACGCGCTCTCGACAGGCCTCGTAGGCCTCGGTGGCCTCGGAGGCCAGGGTGTTCAGGCCACGATGGACGTTGGCGTTGCTCAGACGATGGTAGCGATCCATGGCCGTCAGCACCGCGTCCGGCTTCTGAGCGGTGGCCGCCGTGTCCAGATAGTGAAGTGGCCGATCGCCGATACGGCGGGCCAGCAATGGGAACCGTTCGCGTGCCAGGCCGTCCGCCAGGGAGCCGATGTCAGGCGCCACAGCGCGATCCTGGTCGTGGTTGGTCGGTGTCATGGTCAGTCCTCCAGATCAACCTCGACCCAGTCGTCCTTGATGCGGGCTGGATACGTGTCGATACCCACGGGAGCCGGCGCGCGGCACGCAGCCCCCGTGGTGGCATCGAAACGCGCGCCGTGTGCCGGACAGGCCACCTGGCCGTCCTGCAAGTCCTGGTCGCCCAGAGGCACGTCCGCGTGACTGCAGCAGTTCTCCAGGGCCCGGAATTCTTCCTCGCCGGTACGGCAAACCAGGATCTCACCCTGCGCGCGGGCCGTTCCCAGAGGCAGTTCCGACAGGGGCATCACTCGTTGCCAGACCATGTCAGCCCTCTCCCGCGAGTCGCGACAGGCGCTCCTCCACGAGATCTTCCAGTTCCATGCGTAGCCCTTCGGGCACCTGCCGGAGAGTGGGCTCGACGAAACCACGCACCACCAGCCGCAAGCTCTCGTCCGCCGTGATGCCCCGACTCTGCAGGTAGAAGAGTTGCTCGGGATCCACCGGCGCGGCCGTGGCGCCGTGGCTGCAACTGACATCGTCGGTGAGGATCTCCAGTTCGGGGATGGTGTCGGCCCTGGCGCGATCGCTCAGCAGGAGGTTGCGGTTCTCCTGGAACGCTTCGCTGGCCGGAGCGTCAGCCTCGATGCGCAGCAGGCCGGTGTAGGCCGAGCGGGCGCGGCCGGCCACGGCGGCCTTGAAGTCGATATTGCTCCAGGTGTTGCCGCTGGTGTGTCGGTGCACGGTGTGGTGATCGAGTTGCTGACGGCGGTCGGGCAAGGTGACGCCCACCAGCTCGCTCCGCGCCCCCGGGCCGGCCAGAATACCGCCCAGGTCGGCCTTCACCACGTCGCCTCCGAAGCCGGCGGTGGCGCCCAGGAAACGGCCGTCGCGATCGACGCTGGCCCGCTGGGTGAGATGTCCCACGGCGCCGTCCTGCCAGCGCTGCACCAGCACATGGCGCACGTCGGCGTTGGCGCCGACGATGATCTCGGTGACGCCGACCACCACGGAATCCGGTCCGCCGCCCAGATGGTCTTCCACCACCGTGATCGACGCGCTCTCCTCGGCCACCACCAGCACCCGCGGCAGGAAGCTGCCATGGTTCGGCGCGGGAATCATCAGGCGCAGCGGGTCGGCCAGGGACACGCCCCGGGGAATTCGCACCTGCACCCCGGCATTGAAGGCCGCCGCGTTGAGGGCCTCGAAGTAGCCGTGATCGGCGGGCACAGCCCGGCCCAGCCAGTTCAGGTGCTCATCGCGACTCAGCAGCGCCTGGACCTCGATACCCGCGGCCAGTGCGGCCGGATTCAGACTCGGCGTCCGCCCGGGGCGAACCAGCACGGCCGGCGAATCGGGCATATCCAGGGGAATCTCGCCCGAAGGCTGCTGCGGCAGTGTCGTCCGGGGCTGGAGCCGGTCGGGATCGGTGTAGCGCCAAAGGTGGCGAACGCGGTCGGGATA
>Ga0209692_10004752_pt1 | contig 12056 bp, 9 predicted proteins | sample tdDd472_FD_187129 | JGI IMG/M metagenome (GOLD analysis project Ga0209692, IMG submission 187129) | Marine sediment microbial communities from the Atlantic coast under amendment with organic carbon and nitrate - tdDd47.2 (SPAdes)... | ecosystem: Environmental > Aquatic > Marine > Coastal >...
GAAAATTATCATCAGGCGACCAAACTTGTTGGTGCTGGAAAACTCGAAATTCATTCCCCAGCCCAGAAGTTTTGCAAAGCCGACCAAGAGGATTATGACCGCCACAATAAGACCAGTGGATTTTGTCAGGTCACGAAAAAGATTTTGCAACATTTGTCCACCCCATCCGGCGAGTGCCCCGGCGATGGCATATACCACGCTGCGACCGCTTTGATAGGCAGTAAGCGAAACAAGAGAATGGATTAGTCTGGAACTGCGGGATACATTTTCATCACCCTTGTATTTCAGGTTGCCACCAAGATCAAGACCTAAAACAATTGGCCCGCACATTCCGGCACAATGCAGGCTTATCCATAAAAAGCCTACCGCGAACAGTTGTATATACTGGGGGTAGTCGTTTAATATTTCCATCAGTCAGGCACCTCCATAGATAGTCTGGTAACATCAATGCAGTCAACTGGGCAAGCATTGAGGCATAGGCCACACCTGATGCAGGGTTCAGAATCAATGGCGATGCCTACAGGTTTTGTCAAGCATCGCCTTATCCAGCCTATAAAACCGCTGCTTTTAACACGGTAGATATATTCGATACATTGCTGTGGGCATTCCTCAATGCAAAGACCACAATAAATACAATCTTCACTGCGTATGGAGTATCTCAAGTCACAAAGATAGCAACGTTTGGATTCAGCAAGGGACAGTGCATCATTGTAACCAGTTTCAACTTCTGCGTCGGCCCATGATATTCTTTTATCAACCTCAAGTTTGGGTGGGGCTACTGCTTTGAGAAAATCCCATTCCCTTTTGCGTGTGGTGTTCTGGTCGTTATGCCAGATAAGCTTGATTTTATTTCTGTCTTCGCCCATTAGGTCTTTGTCTATTTGGCTGGCCATAGTTTTAGCGTGTCCAATTGCATCTATAACACTACTTGCACCAGTGGCGCAATCACCAGTCATGTATATTAAAGAAGACAAGTTATTACTTGAATGGCTTTCAGAATTCAGGCTGGCCGGGTCAAAGGATGAGCTGTCTACAACTTGACCGATTGCAGTGATGACTTGGCCGTAATGTTTGGAAAACTCTGTTCCGGCTATGTGTCGGGCAGTTCTTTTTCTGTTGTTTTTATCGGTGACGATTTCGTTTTCTGTGAATGTTACACATAGTTTATTATCGGTTTCGGTTATCTTGACTGGAGAAACAAGTTGCAGCAACTTAACGTTTTCTTCAAGTGTATCTTCCAGGTCTTCCTTTGCTATGCTCATGTCTTCAATGGTTCGGCGTATGGCCATGGTAACATTTTTGGAACCAAGTCTTTTGGCAATACGGGCGCAGTCAATTGCGGTAAAGCCACCGCCAATAACAAGAATGTTTTCTCCAGTATTTTTAATTTTTCCTTGTTTGGCCTGTTTAACAAAATCTAAGCCGGCAACACAGCCTTTAAGATCGCTGCCTTCGATGGCAAGTTCGCGACTATTCATACAGCCAATGGCAATAACAACCGCATCGTTATTGGCTTTAAGTGAATCCAGTGTGAAGTCGTGGCCCAGAGTTTTGTTGAAATAAGTTTTAATGTTAGCTGGAAGAATAGCATTGATATCTTCATCGCATATTTCTGGTGGCAGGCGAAAAATCGGGATCGCCTGAGTCAGCATTCCGCCGGGTGTGGATTCTTTTTCATACATTGTGACTTCATGACCAAGGTGGTGTAAAAGATGAGCGACTACCAAACCTGCAGGGCCAGAGCCAACTATGGAAACTTTCTTGTCGGTTTTCTTTAAAGTTTTGCGTTTGAAAACGTGGTGTTTATCCTTGTGGTCTGAGGCGTATCTTTTAAGTTGACAAATAGAAACTGATTCCCCCAGCTCTGGCAAACCGTGTCGACATGCTTGTTCACAGGGTTTGGTGCATATTCTCCCTAAAATTCCTGGAAAAAAATTGTCACGTAAATTTATGTCATGAGCGACATTGTAGTCACCATGATAGATGGCCCTGATATAAGCAGGGATTGAAGTTCCAGCAGGGCAAGCATATTGACAGGGAATGTTTGTTTTTATTTCAAGTGAATGTAAAGTCATAAAAATAATTTACCCGCATTCTTTATCGCTATTAAAATTGTAAACAAGAGTCGCCATTATACAATATCAATTCAGGAATACAATGCGAATTTGAGTTACTGAATTTTTGTTTCTACCGTCAATATGGCAACTAGGATAGAATTTATAGCTTTTATGTTAATGTTTTATAGGACAAATAAAAAACCTACCATTTAACTATATTATGAAATAAATTTGCAAGGCTTTTAATATAACATCAGCATACATGAAGATACATGAGCATACAGCAATATACTTTTAGGATACATTGAATAACATCAGAGTAAAACAAGCTACATGAAGTTTCACCAGGATATATGAGCTTACATGAGCATACATCAGGTAACAAAACCCGTCCCATGTTGATTGTGTAAAGCAGGTAAGTGTTTGAAAATACACGCAAAATACTTCGTCCAAAAAATTTTGCGTTTTAAAAATGCATGTGATATCAAATGTTTACGAAGGCAGATTCTAGCTGGTTTACGGTAAATATGGCCTATATAGAAATAATAGAAAAAAATTCTGTCCAAAATAAGCAGATATAAAACATTCAAAAAAAATATCGTGTAAATACAACAAGATAGAAACGTTTAAGCCGTCCAAAAAATATTTTTAAATGATATTTTTGTAAATTTCCAAAAAAATCACAATAGAATGAATCAATTATAAAACTTAGACGAAATTCCTAATGTAATAAAGAAACATCAGCCCAGGAAAGAACAGCTAATAACTTATAAAATGTAATGGTTACAAATAAATAGTCTTGACAAATACTTAGTAACAAGATAGCTTTTATTCGATTAAAAGAAATTAAGAAAAAAATCTTTTGCGAGATCAGACAGGGTGGAAAATGAACGGGTCAATGCAAACTTTTCGCTATGATGACAAAACGGTTCGATTGTTTCTTCTTGCCACGATTTTCTGGGGTGTGGTGGGAATGACCGTGGGTGTGCTAATCGCTGCTTTGCTATTTTTACCAGATTTGAATCTGGCACCTTACCTGACCTTTGGGCGTTTAAGGCCACTGCATACCAACGCGGTAATATTTGCCTTTGCGGGCAATATTATTTTTGGTGGTGCATATTATTCCACCCAAAGATTGTGCAAGGCTCGAACCTTCAGCGATTTTCTTTCAAAGTTCCATTTTTGGGGTTGGCAGCTTATCATTATATTAGGGGCGATTGCGCTTGTGACCGGACATACTCAGGCCAAAGAATATGCAGAGTTGCCATGGGTTCTGGACATTGCAATTGCGATTGTCTGGGTTGCTTTCGGCATCAATCTTATCGGCACGATGGTGGTCAGGCGTGAAGAGCATCTCTATGTAGCACTCTGGTTTTACATTGCGACAATTTTGGCTGTGGCCGGTCTGCATATCGGTAATTCCATTGCAATTCCGTACTCATTGTTCGACAGCTATTCGTTTTATGCGGGGGTCAAAGATGCGCTGATGCAGTGGTGGTACGGCCATAATGCCGTGGCCTTTTTTCTGACCACTCCTTTTTTAGGTTTGATGTATTACTATTTACCCAAGGCTGCCAATAGGCCGGTCTTTAGTTATAAACTTTCAATTTTCCATTTTTGGGGATTAGTTTTTATTTATATCTGGGCCGGGCCACATCATTTGCATTACACAGCGCTGCCGGATTGGGCCTCTACTTTGGGGATGCTGTTTTCCCTTATGCTCTGGGCTCCTAGCTGGGGCGGGATGATTAACGGCTTGTTTACTCTTCGTGGAGCCTGGGACAAGGTGCGTGAAGATCCGATCCTGAAATTCTTTGTGGTGGGTGTTACCTATTACGGAATGTCGACCTTTGAAGGGCCGATGATGTCGATTAAATCCGTTAACAGCCTTTCACATTATACCGACTGGACTATTGGTCATGTTCATGCCGGAACGCTTGGCTGGAATGCATTTATAACTTTCGGCGTGCTTTATTGGCTTGTGCCAAGGCTGTGGAAAACCGAGCTTTTCAGCAAGACTTTGGCTTCAACTCACTTCTGGTTCGGTACCATTGGCATTTTGTTTTATCAGATTTCTATGTGGGTCGCCGGTATCACTCAGGGGCTTATGTGGCGCGCCTTCGAACCGGATGGCCGTTTGACTTATCCCGATTTTATTGAAACAGTTTTGACATTGGTTCCATTGTACTGGGTGCGTCTGCTGGGTGGCTTGCTCTTTTTGACTGGCGTATTCATGATGGTTTACAACCTATATAAAACCGCTAAAACCGCGCCTGAAGATTTCAAGGACGAAGATTTGGTTCAGGCTGCTGCCAGAGTGAGAAAAGAAGTTGTGGCACCGGGGGCGACAACTGAGGAAAAAACCTACGATCACGCTCTTTACAGGTTCCAACATGCAATTGGTCATGGTTATCACAGGGCCTTGGAAAGATTGCCCATATTGCTTACGGTTCTTACATTACTGGCTCTTTCGGTTGGTTCCATTATTGAAATTGTACCGTTATTTGCCGACGATGATAATGTCAAGCCAATTGCAAGTGTGAAACCTTTTACTCCACTTGAGGTCATTGGAAAAGATATTTATGTGCGTGAAGGTTGCTACAATTGCCATTCGCAGATGATCAGGCCGTTTCGTCATGAAACCGAAAGATATGGCGAACATTCAAAGGGTGGCGAATTTATTTATGATCATCCCTTCCAGTGGGGTTCAAAGCGCACCGGGCCGGATCTGCACCGCGTTGGGAACAAGTATCCGCATTTGTGGCATGTTCGTCATATGGATATTCCTCCATCGACCACCCCGGGATCGGTGATGCCCAGCTTCCCGCACTTGCTGACAGACGATCTTGATCTTTCAAATATCCAGTCGAAACTAAAAGCATTGAGAATTGCTGGCGTACCTTATAGCGACTCTACTATTGCCAATGCAGAATCGCTGATTCTTAAACAGGCCAGATTGATAGACGAGGAACTGGTTTTGCAAAGCGGGCCGAAAGGACTTGGCGATAAAGAAATAATCGCCTTGGTTGCCTATTTGCAAAGGCTTGGTACAGATATCAAATGGGTCAGACCTGCTGAACAACAACTTGTTAATACAAACGCGGAGTGAAAGAAAAATGATACAAGAGCTAGCCCAGAATTCTGATGTTCAGCTAATGGCAATATTGAGCATGATGATATTTTTGACATTCTTCTGCTCTATGGCCGTCTTTGTATTAAGAGCCGATCCAGAAAAGTTGAGGCAATACGGCAGGATTCCACTACAGGATGATTTGCCTTCTGTTAAACAAACCAATTTAAAGAAGTCCGTTGTAAAGCGAGGGGCTGATGGCTGATTACGAAGATAAAATTTTACATGATGTTGACGGGATTGCCGAGTATGACAACCCCATGCCAATGTGGTGGCAAAGCACATTTTATGTGGCGGTAGTTTTTACCATACTGTATCTGGCCTTTTATGCTTTGAGTTTTGGCCCTGAAATGGAAGGCGAATATCGGGCAGAAATCATTGAGGATACGGAACAGATACAACGCTATTATAATGCGAATCCACTTGTTCCGCCTTCGACAGATGTTTTGCTGGCAGGAGCAAAGGATGAAAAAGTTCTTGCCATTGCCAAACCAAGATTCATGAAAACCTGTTCGCCCTGCCACGGTGATGCTGCTCAGGGATTGATCGGGCCAAACTTGACGGATAATCTCTGGATCAACGGAGGCAAGGTTACTGAAATATTCAACATCATTTCAAGAGGTGTTCCATCTAAAGGAATGCCTCCCTGGGGACGTACTTTGACACCTGAAGAATTATCTGCTCTGGTTTCGTATATTCGCAGTTTGCAAGGTTCCAATCCAGAAAACGCAAAACACCCGGAAGGTGTTACTGTGGATATGGAGCCAATACCGGAATAGATATATTATGTTTTTGAGATAGGCCACGAACCTGACCAGAAAGATGAGAATGAGTAGCAAAAAGAGACAATCAGTCTTTCCCGTTGCACCGCAGAATGAAATTCTTGCTACTCTGTCTGCCGATGGCGGTCGTCGCTGGTTGCATCCACAGATATCAAAGGGAAAATACTGGAAGCTACGCAGGAATTCGGCCTATATTCTGATAGGAATGTTTTTTCTTACTCCACACATATATATTGCTGGCAAACCTATGATCTTTCTGGATCTGACACACCGGCAGTTTACTTTTTTTGGCACAACCTTGCACCCTACGGATAACCTGATACTTGCAGCTTTTGGCGCAAGTTTGATTTTAGGGATTTTACTGGTTACTGCGATTTTCGGCAGACTTTGGTGTGGTTATGCCTGCCCTCAGACTGTCTATCTGGAATTCATTTTCAGACCGATAGAAGTTATGCTGGAAGGCCCGTCTCATATACGTAAACGTGATGAAAAACGAGATATCACTCCAGGGCGGTTTGTACGAAAATTCCTCAAGTGGCTGCTGTTTTCTGTGATTGCGTTTTTGATGTCATCCACCTTTATTGCATATTTCACCAGTTTTGAATTGCTCTACAGTCTTGCAGGATGGGAATTGTTTGAGCATTGGCACATTGTTTTTGCAATTATGTTTTTTACTGCTCTGATATTTTTTGATTTTACCATATTCAGAGAACAAATGTGCACCATCGCCTGTCCTTATGGTCGTTTGCAAAGTGTTTTGATTGACAAGGACTCGATGATTGTTGGCTACGACGTGACACGTGGTGAGCCACGTGGAAGATTGCAAAAAAATGGCGAACAACAGGTTTTGGGAGATTGTATAGATTGCAGACGTTGCATTACCGTTTGTCCCACGGGTATTGATATTCGCAGAGGTTTGCAGATGGAATGCATTGGTTGCGCTCAGTGCATAGATGCCTGTCATGACTCGATGCTCAAGGTCAATCGGCCCACGGGACTTATTCGCTATACATCGCTCAAACAACTTGAAGGTGGGCAAACCAAATGGTTAAGGCCGAGAGTTATTATTTATTCATTAATAGGATTTGTTATCATTTGCGTGTTGCTGTCTTTTCTTTTGTTTCGCAGCCCGGCCAACGTTGAAATTCTCAGAGCTGCGCAGGAAGCTTATAGGATTATGCCCAACGGTGATGTGGCAAACCAGATGCGCATCAGACTTACCAACAGAAAAGCAAGCGCGCAGTCTTTTACAATCAAACTGGTAGAACCAAAAGAGGCCAATCTAGTTGTAAGTATGCAACCGTTTGTATGCGGGCCAAATCAGGTTGATGCTGTCAATGTAGTTGTAACATCGCCAAGAAATGCTTTTACCAAAGGAAGTCAGAAAGCAATGTTTGAAATTGAATCGGATAAAGGATTTAAAGAAACCAAAGAGTTTATTTTACTTGGGCCTTACCGATAAAAGGTGGAAATAATGACAGCTTTTCAAAAAATTAAAAAATTCGTTTCTGACTATCGCTGGCCGATAATTTTGAGTTCATTGATACTTTTGTCAATCACTGCACAGGGGATGATTGTTTTGTTTGCAACAAGTTCTGAAGCTCCCATGCCGGAAAAAGATTTTTACGAGAAGTCTTTAAAGTGGGATGAAGTTTCGGCGCTTACCGAGTCAAGCAAAAAACTTGGCTGGAGTGTAGAATATTCGCTGCCCGAAGGAAATCAGTTTTTGCCCGGGATGGCCAGACCGCTTGATATCTGTGTAAAGGACGATGCCGGAAAGCCCGTTAGTGGTTTGGTTGGGAAAATGTTTGCAGTTCGTCCCTCGGAAACTCGTTTGAATACCAGCGGAATATTAACTGAGCTTTCGCATAAGCCAGGAAATTACAGAACGCTGATTACTTTCGGGGCTTATGGCTTATGGGAGATGGCGCTTGACGCCAATTATGGAAAACAAAGATTTGTTAACCGTACCAGAATAGACGTGAGGTCAGCAAAACCTGAAAATGAATAAGCAAGAGACCTTGAAAATGCCTAAGGTGGGGGAGTCGGCGGTATGCACTCATTGTGGTTTGAAAGTCTTGCCACATCTGGTGCGTCCGAACGATGATAAGCAGTTTTGCTGCTCCGGTTGCAGACAGGTTTATGCTATTTTAAATGAATGCGGACTTGAACAGTATTATAATCTTCGCGAGATGGAAGATGCTAAACCGCAATCTGCAAATGTCAGTGGTCGTGGGTTTGAAGATTTTGACGATCCGAGTTTTACCAGCAAATATGTGAAAAAAATATCTGAAACAAATAATACTGTAATCTTGTATCTGGAAGGTATTCATTGTGCTGCCTGTGTCTGGCTGGTTGAAAACCTGCCTCGCACGAATAAGGGATTGCTTTCCATCAGGCTGGATATGGCTCGCGCACAAGCCGTAATAGACTGGGACCCTTCACAGATATCGCTTAGTGCGATTGCCAGAAGTCTTGATCGTGTGGGCTATTTGCCGCATCCTTATAATTTGTCCGATGTCGGTCGTTTGCGCAAGGAAGAAGGGCGAGACATGCTGAAGCGTCTCGGTCTTGCCACGGCCTGCGCTATCAACATTATGGTTATTCAGGCTGCATTATATGCCGGTGAATACAGTGGTATCGACCCCAGGTTCGAATCGTTTTTCCGCTGGATCAGTTTTTTGTTGGCTATTCCTGTGGTAGTTTATTCGGCCAGAACCTTCTTTACCGCAGCGGCGGGCGGACTGATGCAAAAAGTGCCACATATGGATCTGCCAATTTCGATTGCCATTCTTGTAGGCTTTTCATACAGCGCAGTTAGTACAATTAAAGGTTTCGGGCATATATACTTTGACTCTATTACCGCCCTGGTTGCGCTGCTTCTGGCAGGACGCTATATACAGTTTCAGGTGCAGCGATCTGCGATGGATCTTTCGGAGAGAATGCGTGGTTCGACACTACCGGACTTTGCCCGCAAAAAGGATCAGGAAGGCAACTATGTTGAGACCCCGACCGATACTTTAAAGGCCGGGGATCATGTCGAAGTTCTCGTCGGTGAAACAATTCCGGTTGACGGCGTGATTGTGAAGGGTGTTTCCGAGGTCAATAATGCAGCTCTTACCGGTGAAGCTGAACCTTTAAAACTGGAATCTGGTATGCCTGTTCATGCTGGAAGTATCAACCTTGGTTCCAGACTTGAAATTGTAACCCAGGCGACAGGAGATTTGACCAGGGTAGGATCGCTGATGCAGCTTGTTAATCAGGCATTTCAGAAACGCGCCCCAATAGTGCAGCTTGTTGATAGAATCAGCAAATATTTTGTCGTTATTGTTCTTTTACTGGCGGTGCTGACTGCTATGCTATGGTCTGACCAGCCGACCGAGATAATACTTGAAAGAGTAATTGCCCTGTTGGTTATTACCTGTCCCTGCGCTCTTGGTCTGGCGACACCTGTAGCGGTTTCTGTTAGTTTGTCCATGGCAACAAAAATGGGAATATATATCAAGCGTGCGGATGTGATCGAACACATGAAATCCATCAGGCGAGTGTTCATTGATAAAACCGGAACCATTACAACAGGTGAGATGTCGGTTTTAAAATTTGATGGCAATAAGAAAGAGGCCGCACTGGTTCATGCCCTTGAAAGTAATTCGAATCATCCCATCGCAGAGGCGTTATTAAAAGCATTGGCGGATTTTGCCGACCGCACTTTGTTGGTGGAATCATTCGAGGAAGCCCCGGGACTTGGAATTCATGGCGTGGTTGATGGACATCACGTGGTGATTGGAAACATGCGTTTAATGGAAAAATTAGAGATCCAGTGGCCATATATTGAAAATTCCAATCTCCAGAAAAAATCAAAAAATATTTTAACTAATATTTACATTGCCATAGATAACACACCTGTAACAAAGGTTGTTGTCGGGGATCCACTGAGACCTGAAGCTTTGCAGATTGTTGAAAGATTGAAACGTGAAAACTGGAAGATTGACCTTGTTTCGGGCGACCATCATGCTGCTGTCTCCAGAGTGGCCTCGTTACTTGGGCTTGACGAAGATAGTACTCATGCTGGTGTTACTCCGGAAGAGAAACTTGAGCTGGTTAACGATACGATGGGCAAAAATGAGAATTCCGGTTTGTTAATGATTGGTGACGGCGTTAACGATGCTGCTGCTTTGGCTGCCTCCAGTGTAGGTGTAGCTGTGCATGGTGGGAGTGGAGCCTCTGCGCAAGCAGCCGATGTGGTGTTTACCAGAAGTGGCCTTAAACCTCTGGTCTCGTTGATTTCGGGCACCAGAAGAACCATGTTCGTAATTTACAGAAATTTATTGTTTTCACTTTTATACAACATTGTTGGTGCATATCTGGCAATTTCGGGAATTGTCGATCCATTGTTTGCAGCCGTACTAATGCCGATAAGCTCGCTGACAGTTATTTTAAGTTCGATACTTGGACAAAGCTATATACGTGACAATCGCAAATCGCCTGTTTGAAAGGAGAGAATCCATCATGGATATTATCCTTATTTTACTTCCAGCCTGTTTAATATTCAGCGGGTTAGCTGTGGCTGCATTTTTCTGGGCTGTTAAAAGCGGTCAGATGGATGACTTAAAAACTCCTGCTGTAAGAATGCTGTTTGATGATGAAAAAGTAGCAAAGAAAAAAGATGGTGATACGGAATCGGATGAAAAGAAAAAATGAGAAAGTTACGAGTACATATTGGAACTTCCAGGATGCAGATAGAATTGTATAAAGGTAGAGATAAATGAAAAAAACTCAGAAAATCCTTATTGGAGCGGTGTTGCTCGCAATATTGCTGGGCATTGGAGCAGGAGCGAGTGCGCTACTTAGTCCAAGAGAAGGTTATATGCCGTATCAGCCGATATTTTTCCAGCACAAGAAAATGGCTGCAAAACCAAACTGGGTTACAGGCGAGGACGGTAAAGAGGTAAACATGGGTGGCTATGATATCCCCTGCATTTATTGCCACACCATGCCTTACAAAGGTAGACACTCTACGCTGCCTTCCACCGACATTTGTATGAATTGCCACTCTACTGTTGGCCAGGATAAAGAGTGGGTTTTAAAATTACTTGAATACTGGGATGCCGGAAAACCTATCCAGTGGGTAAAGGTACATGATCTGCCGGACTTTGCCTATTACGATCATTCTGCGCATCTGAATGTGGTGGATGAAAATGGAAAACTTAAACTTGATTGTGTGGACTGCCATGGTGAGGTTGAAAACACCGAAATGGTTTCGGTTCAGAATCGTTTCAATATGGGCTGGTGTCTGGATTGTCACCGAAAACCGGACATGAATGCTTCGATAGATTGCTATATTTGTCATAGATAATACATGCTATGGATGCCGAATTAAAAGGATAAACAATGCGAATTCGCAAGAAACAGCCGAAGAATAAACAAGCCCTAAAGAGCAGGGATGAACATAAACACGAACATCATCACCACGAACATCATCACCACGAACATCATCACCATGAGCATCATCACCATGAGCATCATCATGAGCATACGAACAAGGACCAGTTTACTATGAACCGGCGAGACTTCCTGCGGGTTTCGGGTGCCTTGTCTGCTGGTATTGCCCTTGCTGCAACAGGTTGCCAGATGCCAGTTGAGCCGGTGGTGCCATTTGTGGAAAGACCGGAGGGCTTGAGGACGCTAGGCAAACCCAAATACTATGCGACTGTCTTAAATGATATACCCGTGATAGTTCGCACACGAGAGGGTAGGCCGATTCTGCTGGTTAGTAATCCAGAGCATCCGGCAAAAAGCGATTTGTCATTGCAAACTCAGGCTGCACTGCTTGATCTGTATGACCCTGATCGCGCAAAAGAGCCTTTGAATGTCCAGCGTGGCGAGATATTGCCCATGGCCGGGGAATGGGAGTTAATTGGTAAAAATATTGCTGACGGTCTTGAAAAACATAAAAACAAGATTGCAATTATTACGCCCCCTCTTTCGGGTGTAGCAACTAATGCAGCCTTGGATGAATTAAAAAAAGTGTATGGTGTGAAACATCTGACATACAAGCCATATAACAATTCTGTTATAACCGATACA
>Ga0209692_10004757_pt1 | contig 12048 bp, 7 predicted proteins | sample tdDd472_FD_187129 | JGI IMG/M metagenome (GOLD analysis project Ga0209692, IMG submission 187129) | Marine sediment microbial communities from the Atlantic coast under amendment with organic carbon and nitrate - tdDd47.2 (SPAdes)... | ecosystem: Environmental > Aquatic > Marine > Coastal >...
GGCGGCACTTCCGGCAAGCCCATTGCCAACCACCACAACATCCCAATTCCCGGCCCAGGTATCCCCGGTCTTCTTGCCATGACACAAGGGGTTATTCATGATCCACCTCCATCCCAAACAAACCACACTGCAAGGCCTCATGAAGTTCAGCACGGGCCAGGTTTTCACCCCAGGAGACAGGCCGCATCCCCTTCCAACGCTCTTTGTAAAATCGTGCAAGGCCTGAGATACCCGCATCTCCTGTCAAGTGGCCCTCACCGTACATCCAGGCGGCCAGCCGAAGCCCGCAGAAACTTCCCTGGCAGGGTCCTTTGCCCACACGGCTCCGGAGCCCCACCTCCACAAGGCCATTGGCAAGGCCCTGGCTTTTCAATGAGGAGACAAGAGAGGAGACCACCGATTCAGAGACCATTTCGCATTCGCAGATCATCCCGTCTCCGGCCTGATGCCCTGCCATCCATTTCTTGGGGGCAGCGCCTGGCTCGGTCCACATGGCGTGATCACTCGCCGGGAGCGGACGAATCCGGGTCAGGCAAGGCCCACCAGCAGCAAGGTAGCCACAGACGGCATCGGCTGCCTTTTCGGCCATAAGACGGTAGGTGGTAAGTTTGCCACCGGTAATGGTAAAGAGGTTTTCCACCCCTTCCTCGCCATGATCAATCAACTTGAATCCACGGCTGACGCTTCGGTCGTCGGCCCCGGAAGAGGAACCGAACAGCGGCCGAACCCCACTGTAGGCACGGATCATACGGGTCTTTGCAAGGGAGGGAATCATGAGTGAGGCTTCTTCCACAATACGATCCACCTCACCGGGTGTCGGCCAGGCCGCATCCGGATCATCCACCGTGCTTGAGGTGGTACCCACAATGGAGACCGTCCCACCAGGAACGATGATATCGGCATCAGAGGGACGACGAAGGCGGTTCACGACCCGACTTGAAATTCGATGGTCCGTCACCACCAGGCTGCCCTTGGAGCAGCGAACCTCGGTGTGGGCCCCGGCAATGGAGGCCACCTTTCCGGCCCAGGCTCCGGCTGCGTTGACCACACAGGAGGTTTCCACCTCCAGGGTCTCGCCTGAAACCCGGCGTTTCAAAAGCGCATGGGTAATACGTGCCCCCTGCCGTTTCACACCGGTCAAGGCGGTACCGCACAGCAGCTCAGCCCCGTGGCTTAACGCATCGGCCACGTTATCCAGGGAGAGGCGAAAAGGGTCCACCGCGGCATCATTGACTTCATAGGCGGTAACCAAACTGTTCGAAAGGCTGGGTTCCAATGCCCGAGCTTCCTCCACATCCATCTGGCGATGGGGAATGCCACATTGGGCCAGGTGGCCTTCAAAGTCGGCCATGTCGTTTTCATCGTCCCCTTGGACCCCCACAAAGAGGCCTCCCGTGGCCTCGATACACTGGGGCGACATCTCACGGAGCAGGGCATTCTCGTCCCGGCACTCTTCCGCAGACTCTTTGTCTGAAAAAACATAACGGGCCCCGCTATGGAGAAGGCCATGGTTCCCCCCGGAGGCTCCCGAGTTGATGTCTCCGCGCTCCACAAGAAGAACCGAGAGGCCACGAAGTGCCAGGTCTCGTGCCACACCGCAGCCGGTCGCCCCGGCTCCGATGACTGTTACATCGGCTTTCATTTGTTTCATAATCACTGATGGCTCCGTAAATAGTCTGAAATCACCTATCTTAAGAGGCTTCCCGCACCCGCGTGTGACACAATCGGAATTCAAGTGAGACGTCAAAAGACTCCGCATGTCGGAATGTTCGGTTTCCAAAATATGACCCGCCCCGAGGGCCCCAACCGCATACAAACCATCAAAACCCTGAAATATTGAAACAAACTACCCGCAGCAGCAGGCATTCCCCGGTCACGATCGATGGTTCGGATTCGATCTTCTTGCCATACATGGCCTCCATATTGTTCACAACACAACATAAATTTTCGGTTTTGAAAACAAAAAAACGCCATACCCGCCCACCCGAAGAGACATAATATGTCTTGAGAAAAAGGGATTACGATGCTATCAAAGGTTTAAGCGGACTATGTTCGTTCTTAAAAAAAACGAAAAAAGGAGTGTAGAGGTGAACACCGCAGAACAAGAATACAATGCGGCGGACGTAATCCGAACCCTGCCGAGACGACAAAAAGCAATTTATGACATGGTCCTCGAAAAGGGTTTTGTTTCCATTGAAGGGCTCTCCCAGCACTTCTCCGTAACGCCCCAGACCATCCGACGGGATATAAACAACCTCTGCAGTGCCAAATTGCTCCAGAGGTACCATGGCGGCGCAGGCCTCCTGAACAGCGTGGAGAACTTTACCTACTCCACCCGAAAATCCCTGTGTTCGGAAGAGAAAATCCGCGTGGCCAAACACGTGGCCCAGTTTATCCCCAACAACGCCTCTCTCTTTCTGGATATCGGAACATCCACCGAAGAGGTGGCCCGGGCCCTGGTGGACAAAACCGGCCTGCGGGTGATCACCAACAACCTCAACGTCGCCTCCACCCTGGGACAGAACCGGGGTTTTGAAATCCTGGTCTCAGGCGGTGTGGTTCGAAACCACGACCTTGGCATCACCGGCGAAGCGGCCATCGACTTTATCAGCCAGTTCAAGGTGGATTTTGGCATCATCTCCGTTGCCGGCATCGACCCCGACGGCACCCTCATCGACTTCGACTACAACGAAGTGCGCATTGCCCGGGCCATCATGAGCAACTCCCGCCAGGTCTTCCTCGTGGCCGACCACTCCAAATTCAACCGAAGCGCCATGGTGCGCATCGGCAACCTGGAAGAGGTGGATGCCCTCTTCACCGACCGCACCCCCCCGGCCAAATTCCTGGAGATCATCAAGCGGGGCGATGTGGCCCTCCACGTGGCACCCAGCGAGAAGCATTAAGAACATGCCTCCGGCGGCGAGGTGAGCCACCTCGAAAGCGGGTTGCAAATGCGCCTTGCCCTTCGTTCCTCAGGGCAAGCCACATTTGCCTCAGGCTGAGGATGAATCCTGAGGTAGTGACATCTCTGGCGAGCCCACTGAAGAAAAAAATTCAAAAAATACAAAAGGCCACCCCATCACTGGAGTGGCCTTTCTTTTTTAAGAAGAACCTTTAAAGCGGTTCATTTGTTCAGAGGTACCCCTCACCTGACAGGTTCGGTTACACCCTGACAATCCCGGACAAAAGGGCCAAAGGTGGGATGGCCTGCGTCCGCAGGCTTCGGCGAATGCCGAAGCCCGAAGTTGTGTCATTTAGAAACGGGCGGTCAGGGTCACGCCCGCACCCAGGATGTATCCATCGGCGCTGGCAGAAACCACATTGCCCGCAAAGCTCTCGTTCAAGTTCTCGCTCTCTCCACCCAAGTGACGTGCCTGCTCGATATCGGTGTACTGAAGCACAGTATCGATGGTGTAGCGGCCGAAGTTGAACCCGGCACCCAGAGAGTAGGTCTTCTTGTCAGCATCGGGCCACTGCATATCCAGGGTGTTGTCTGGAATGGGCGTGGGGTCATAGAAGTAACCGCCGCGAAGGGTGACCATGTCGTTAAGGATGTACTCCATACCAAAGCGAAGCTGCTTGGTATCTTCCCACTCCCTGTGGAAGGACTCTTCGGTGACAACCTTATCCACACCAGGCATAACAGAAATTGTGATTGGATCGGCCAGAACGGACGTTTGTTCTTTGTTGATACTCCAATCAGTCCAGACCACGTCACACTCAATGGAAAACTTGTCGTGGGGCTGATATCGAACACCGGCCTGAATCTGCTGAGGATGGTTATAATCCATGGTGGCTGTAGTAACTTTGACACCATCCTTAAAGACATCCCCTTCGAAATCAGCGTCACATTCACTTCGATAGGTAAGACCAAGGGTAATGGTCTCAATGGGCCTGTACATCACACCAAGGTTATAGGAGTAGTTGAGGTCGTCTTCCAACTCCATACCGACAGGAACCCCTTGGTCAACTGAGCGGACCGCAGGAATGGTCGCCTCAATTGCGGCCACATTAACAAGCCCTTGATCGTTATACCCTTGCATGATGGCAGCATACTTCTGATATGTCGCATCACCTGTCTGAGCATACATAGCACTGTAAACAGCCGCAGCCGCAGCTGTCGTGTCAAACCCTGCCGCAGGGTCACCCCCGTTTTGTGACTGGTTTATTACACTGGCGTTAAATACCATATCCGTTGCCGATTTCTGCATATTTTCAGTAACATATGTACTAGCATCGGCCCCTGCCTCGGACTTACCGATGGTCACACCAACACCAAAGGAAAGCTTGTCGTTCATCTTATATGAAAGGGACGGGGTCACGCCGTAACGCTTGTAATATGAGTGGTAAGCGCTATAGGAGCCGGGATTCTTCGTGGGATCCTTCTCCCAATCCAGCTCCAAACCCCAAGGTGCGTATGCCGCAACACCCAGGGCGAACTTATCATTAATCTTCTGAGCATACCCCATGTGAGGTGCAATCAGAATATCGGATTCGTCTTCAAAACTGGTAGGGGAAATAATCGTTTGGCCATTTGTGGCACTTTTAACGCCAAAGTCAGACATCTTAATGGTGGGGTCCACCACATGAACCCCTGCGGAGAAAACCTTCCCCTCGATCTGGGAAAGACCTGCCGGGTTGTAGTACGCGGCAAAGGGGTCGTCGGCGGTTGCGGCATAGGCACCACCCAGGGCGGTGGCCCGGGAACCGATACCGAACGTGTCAACAGAACCTGCATAAGCCATCGTTGAGGCGGCAAGAACACACACTGCCGCACAAGCTAAACGTTTCACCATAGTTTCCTCCTTCATTGCATTGCAGCGACGCCCCGGAGCGCGGAGCCTGAATCACCCTTTCATACCGATGCCACACCCATAAACACCGTCCCGCCAAAAACACAGATAGCCCTTAAACGTTGTGTGCGACGAGCTCTCAGAGGATTCGAGGATCCCACCCCACTCACAGGGGCCAAAAACCGACCGTACGGAACAATAGACACAAGGTGCACAATCAACCGACGTTTAATCCATCATGACAAACGCCGCATTCGCGACCACTGTTCACGCAAGCCGCATAGCACTGTACCACCCTTCTACCTGAGGTTAATTCTGCAACCATCGTGCCACCACGCGAACAATGGTCATTACACAATCATTCCACCACATTCCAGAATTCACGCGGCTTTAGCGGTAAATAAGACAGCATTTCACATTGAAATAATCATTTCAAAATGATATTCATGCTTTTCTTTATGGAATTTCAAATTGGAATTGAATGGTATGTTAGCTGAGCAACTCTCCCCCTCTGAGATAATCACCCAGGACCCAAACAACGGGTTCCCCCTTTTCGGCCCCAGCCGCATCCTGAGCATCAGCATCGCCACCCTGGAACGTTTTCACCGGGACTTTGTGGAGATGGTGGACAAGACCACCCGCAAGCGTATCGCCGAAAGGCTGAGCTATGAAGTGGGCTTGGGCCAGGCAACCACCCTCTCAAGCCTTTACGTCTTCCCCTCCCCGGTGGAACACCTGCGCGCAGGAAGCAAACTTCGCGGCCTCACCGGCTACTGCCATGAAAACATCGCCTCCCTTGAGACCACGCCTGAAGGCAAGCTGATCCGATTCACCGGCAACTGGACGGAGTCCTTTGAAACCACGATCTTCCTCAAGGCATCTGACCGTAACGGCCAAGGTCTTTCCGATGAGCCGGTGTGCATCGCGTTGTGCGGAATTCTGAGCGGGTATGCTTCGGCGGTTTTTGGGGAGGAAATACTGGTGAGGGAAACGGCCTGCCAGGCCATGGGGGAAACAAGCTGCCACTTTGAAGGAAGGCCCGCAGCAGAGTGGGGCCATGGGGACACCCCTTCCTATCATAATGAGGACAACGGTGGGACCCTTGAGAGCAACATCATCAAGCTGAGGGAAAAACTGGGGATCGAAAAAAACCGACCCTCAACCCCCTTTTTCGCCACCACGTCCCCGGTCTGCAAAGCCGCCAGCTTTAAAAGCATCCTGGACCGAACCGACAAGGTTGCGCCCACAGACGCCACGGTCCTTATCTTAGGAGAAAGCGGATCGGGAAAAGAGGTGGTGGCACGCCGGATCCATGCCGGATCCAAACGAAAGCGGGCCCCTTTTCTTGCCATCAACTGCGCAGCCCTCTCCCCGGACCTTCTTGAGTCAGAACTCTTCGGCCATGTTCGAGGCGCCTTTACCGGTGCAGAAAAAAACAAGAAAGGCCTCTTTGTTCAAGCCGGCGAGGGGACCATTTTTCTGGATGAGATCGGGGACATGCCCCTGCCCATTCAGGGCAAACTCCTCCGCGCCTTGCAGGAGAGGGAGGTTCGCCCCGTGGGTGGCCTCGAAGACATTCCGGTGAAAGCACGCATCGTGGCAGCCACCAACCGAAACCTTGCCGAAATGGCCCGGGAAGGGTCCTTTCGCCAAGACCTCTACTACCGACTCTCCGTCTTTCCCATCACCCTGCCCTCCCTTATGCAGCGCAAGGAAGACATCCTGCCCCTGGCCAACACCGCCCTGCAGAAACGATCTCCCGGCCACCCCGGGCTGACCCCTGCCGCCGAAGCGGCTCTCTTGAGCCATACCTGGCCCGGCAACGTCCGAGAGTTGGAAAACTGGGTGGAACACGGCCTGATCCTTGCCGGAGAAAACCCCATTGACGTAGCAGACTTGCCTGAGGCTCACACCGCCGCCCCCCAGGCTCCCCCCACCCAAGGCATTGATGGAGACCTCCCAAGCCTGGAAGAGCTCACCCACCGCTACATGGAGAAAGTGCTCGACCATACCCACGGCAACAAAAAAGAGGCCGCCCAGATCCTCGGCATCGGCACCGCCACCCTCTGGCGACACCTTAAAAAATCGCCGTCCTTGGTTAAAAGTCGGTAACAACTGCCTCCGGCGGCCCTGCCGGGGGCCAAACTTTTGAAAAGTTTGACAAACAGGTTTTGAGCCCAATGTCGATTGCATCGCCGATGTCCGAATCCCATACAGTTTGGGCTTAACGAGTCTGTGATTCCCTTTCCCTTAGCCCCTCTTTACGGGCGCAGCCCGTCAGGGAATGTGACAACCCGAGGAACGAGGGTTGAAACATTCGCGAACCTGGGGTGCAGGGGATTTATCCCCTGCCCGCCGGAGGCACGCTTTTTTGGCCTTTACAGAATATGTGCGGGCTGGGCGGCCTCCCAGGGCGCCCTCTCCTCGACCCGTGAAAAGATTTCCCGGTACTGGATTGCTTCGGCGACGTGAGGGGTTTCAATGGCTTCCACCCCTTCAAGGTCTGCGATGGTGCGGGCCATTTTCAGGCAGCGCATCCAGGCACGCGCGGAGAGGCCAAGGCGTTTGACCGCTGTTTCAAGAAGGGTTTGGGATTCCTGGCTGATGACGCAAAACTGCCGGACCTCCCGGCTTCCCATCTGGCCGTTGAAGCGAATGGGGAGATCCTGAAACCGAATGGCCTGCCGGCCCACGGCGGCAACCACCCGAGCCCTCACCGCCAACGAGGGTTCTCCCGTGGCTTTTTTGCGCCCTGAGAGCTCGTCAAAGGAGACCGCCGGAACCTCCACGTGAAGGTCAATGCGATCAAGGAGGGGCCCTGAGACCCGGCCCTGGTAGCGTTCAACCTGAACGGAGGAGCACCGACACTCACGACCGGGATGGGTGGCATACCCGCAGGGACAGGGATTCATGGCACAGACAAGAAGGGTATCGCTGGGATAGGTTACTTTGGTGCGAGCACGGGCGATATGAACGAACCCGTCTTCCAAGGGCTGACGCAGGACATCCAAAACCCGTTTTTTAAACTCGGGCAATTCGTCCAGGAACAACACTCCATTGTGGGCCAGGCTTACCTCCCCCGGTGTGGGGTTGTGCCCGCCGCCCGTGAGCCCTGCGTCGGAAATGGTGTGGTGGGGCGATCGCATGGGACGGGTAACAACCAGAGGAGTCTCTCTGTCCAGAAGGCCGGATGCGGAGTGCACACGAGTCGTCTCCAGAGCTTCTTCAAAGGCAAGGGGCGGCAAGATGGAGGGCAGCGCGCGGGCCAGCATGGTTTTCCCGGAGCCGGGTGGACCGTTCATAAGCAGATTATGCCTGCCACTCGCAGCAATCTCCAAGGCCCTTTTGGCGTGATCCTGACCCGCGATATCCGAAAAATCGATGGGGTAGTCCACCGACTCAGGGGACAACCCATCAAAGGGAGGCTCGGGGACCAGCGACTGGATGCCCCTTAAAAACCCCACGGCCTCCGACAAACTGTTCACGGCATACACCTGGAGCCCTCGCACCACCGAGGCTTCGATGCGGTTTGCGTGGGGAACCACCACCGCATTCATCCCCCGGCGCCTGGCCTCCATGGCCATGGCAAGCACGCCCCGTACCGGTTTGACCCTGCCGTCAAGGGCCAACTCTCCGCACACAAGAAACCCTGCGGTGGCACCTTCCGGCACCATCCCCGTAGCCATGAGCACCCCCAGGGCAACTGGCAGATCAAACCCCGTCCCCTCTTTGCGCATGTCCGCCGGAGCAAGGTTGACGGTGATACGATCGTTGGGAAACAGAAAGCCTGAATTGGTCACAGCCGCCTTCACGCGCTCCCTGCTCTCCCGAACGGCTGTTTCAGCAAGGCCCACGGTGGTAAAGGCGGGGAGCCCGCGGGCGATATCCACCTCCACATCCACCACCCTGGCCTCCACCCCCACCAACGCACTGCTTAATACCCTGGCCAGCACACCGCCTCCTTTTCCATTCCATGACCTTTTGACGGGGCCTGAAATGACAATGGCTTTGATATTTCATGGTATTTGATATATAAACCCACTAAGTTGAGGTCTTCCGCATTTTTACAGGGCATACTAAAGTCCCGGATCCACTCGCGTGTGTCGATACCTTGTGATGCCACACACAGACAGATGGCTTGGCAACGGTTTAGGGTATTGACACGCTTGATGCGTTTGAAAAAAGCTTATTGCTGCAAAGAAGATGCATCCGTAAAAAGCCGGCGCCCAAAGCGCCTCGCAACACCAAGTGTTTTGCTGTTGCCATCGACCACACTCATATATTGATGTGTCGATATGGATTGCTTAACTTTTTACGGGTCCGTCAGAGAATATCTTTGCAACCGGCATCACCTGATGCGGTTTTTTCACAAAGCCATCAAACAACATGCTGCTTAACGATACGGATACGTCAGGAGAGAATCTCAAGCGACAGGAAGCGATCAGATACGATCAAAACAACGATACCGGGTAGCCATAACTGGCTGTACCCTAACGATATGGTGATGACAATCTACATGAAACAGCGAACCTTAGCAAAACCTTTTTCATGCTCGGGAACCGGTGTACACTCCGGCGTTCAGGTCAACCTGGCCATCCACCCAGCCCCCGCCAACCATGGCATTCGATTCCAGCGAAGCGACCTGCCCGACAGCCCGACCATCGGAGCCTTCTTCCGAAATGTCGTGGACACCAGCCTTGCCACGGTCATCGGCCAGGAAGGGGCCATTGTCTCCACCATCGAGCACCTCATGGCCGCCTTTTCCGGCCTGTCCATCGACAATGCCCTGGTGACCATCGACGGATACGAAATGCCAATCATGGACGGCAGCGCCCGGGTGTTTGCCCAGGGGATCATGGAGGCGGGCACTGTGGAGCAGGACAAGCCCCGCAGCTTTCTGGCCATCACCGAAAAGGTGGAAATCATTGAAGGGGACAAACGGGTCACGGCGGTGCCCTCCGACCATTTTTCCATCACCTGCAACATCGCCTTCAATCACCCCATGATCAACGAGCAGAGCGTCACCCTGGATATGCGGAACAACACATTCCTTGAGACCATCAGCCCGGCACGCACCTTCGGGTTTTACCGGGACATCAAAATGCTCAAGCTTTATGGCCTGGGACGGGGTGCAGACCTCGGCACCGGCATTGCCCTCACCGACGACGGCATCATGAACGAAGACGGCCTGAGGTTCCCCGATGAGTTCGTACGCCACAAACTCCTCGACTGCCTGGGTGATTTCTCCCTTCTCGGGATGCCCATTCTGGCAGAGATCACCACCAACAAATCTGGGCACGCCTTTAACCACGCCTTCTTAGAGACACTTTTCGGCAACAAGGGTGCCTGGGAAACACGCACACTGGAATCAAAGGCTCTATGAGAATCCGCCGCGAGCATCTCGCCTGCCTCATGGCCTGCCTTTTCCTTCTGCTGCCCCCCTTTGCCGGGGCCGCTTCAAGTGAGCCTCAGCTCACAAACCTGACCATCACCAACACCCGGGACCACCTCCTTCTCTATACAGAGCTTGAAGGGGCCTTTGTGGAGAAGGTGGAGACAGCTGTCCAAAGCGGGGTGGAAACCACGGTTTCCTACTATGTTGACATCTACCAGCAGAAACGCTTCTGGTTTGATCATCGCGTCGCGTCCATAAAGACCGAACACCGGGTCAAATTTGATGCCATGAAAAAGGTCTACACCATCACCCGCTCCTGGGCTAAGCCGGAAAGCGTCACCACCGACAGCTACGAAGAAGCCAAACAGATGATGAGCCGCCTGGAAGGTTTGCGCGCGGTGGCCCTCACCGACCTCAGTCGCGGAGAGGCATATCAGGTAAGAGCCCGGGCCCGACTGGAAGAGTTTACCTTGCCTGTCTACCTGAAGTTTATCGGACTCTTCGCCGATCTGGACGCCTTTGAAACCGACTGGCAGCGTGCCGCATTTGTTTATTAAAGGTGGGCATGAACCTTCTTATCGAGACACACACGACTGTGACGAAAAAGCAACCGACTGGCGAAGAGCAGCATTCGTCTACTGAGGTGGGCCATGGATCTTCATCTTGAAAGGCCCTCTGTCGAGGCCGAAAAAAGGCGCCAGAAACGTGAATTCCTGATCATCGCCGTCCTTATTGTGACGGTGGGCATCATCTCCTACGCCATCAGCAAAACCTCCAACTACGGTGCCGATTTCCCCATCTCCAACACCCTGTTGATGTTTATCCTGATCAACATCAACATGATGCTGCTGCTGACCCTCATCATTCTTGTCTTCCGGAACCTGACCAAACTTTACTTCGACCGTCGTAAAAAGGCCATGGGCTCGAAGCTCAGGGTCAAACTCGTCATCGCCTTTATTTCACTCACCCTTGTGCCTTCGGTGGTGCTCTTCTACTTCTCCATGCAGTTCATCTCCAACAGCATTGCGTACTGGTTCAACGCCCCCGTGGAGCAGGCCCTGGAGAACTCCCTCTCCATCGGCAGGGAGCTTTACAACCACATCGAAAAAAACAACGCCTTCTTTCTGGACCGAACCGCCTACCAACTGGACAAAAAATACCTGGACTCCAAAAAAAAAGGGGCCCTGTCCAACTACATCGTGGTCAGCCAGCGCTCCTTTAACCTCGATGCCATCGAGGTCTACAGCAAGAACACCGAACGACTCACCTTTTCCATCTCATCGGAAACAGCGCCGGTGTATCTCAGCCTCATCGCTCCCGGAGAGCTTCAAAAAGCAGCCCAATCCAAAGGGGTCCACACCCTTATCGAGGAGAGCGGCGGCCGCGAACTCATCCGAAGCATCGCCACCGTGCCCTTCGGGGCCAAGCGACAGGATGCCAGGGCCTATGTGGTGATCACCGTTCAGGTGTCCAGTGACCTGGTGGGGGACATCTCCTCTGTCACCCGGGGTTTTGAAGAGTATCAGCAGATCAAGCTGATGAAAAAACCCATCCGCACCACCTATTTCATTGCCCTCTCCATCGTGGCCCTCCTCGTGCTTTTCTGTGCCATCTGGTTCGCGTTCTACCTGGCCCGTTCCATCACCATCCCCATCATGGAGTTGGCGGAAGGAACCCGACGCGTCGCCGAAGGAGACCTCTCCTTCCACATCGACGTGGTATCAAACGACGAGATCGGGAGCCTCGTGGTTGACTTCAACAAGATGACCCGGGACCTGGGCATCAGCCGGGAACAGCTGGCCCTTTCGGCCCGCATGCTCAAGGAGCAGAACCTCGAGATTGAAGAACAGCGCCAGTACA
>Ga0209692_10004770_pt1 | contig 12028 bp, 6 predicted proteins | sample tdDd472_FD_187129 | JGI IMG/M metagenome (GOLD analysis project Ga0209692, IMG submission 187129) | Marine sediment microbial communities from the Atlantic coast under amendment with organic carbon and nitrate - tdDd47.2 (SPAdes)... | ecosystem: Environmental > Aquatic > Marine > Coastal >...
ATTTCGGCGACAAGCACCGTTTTGTTGACTCTACCAGGACAGATGGGAACGGCTGGTTCAGCATACATTTGAATAAAAATACCCCTGCCGGCCTTTATTCGCTTGCAATCGAAAGCAGCCCTCTCTTCAACTTTATATATAATAATGAAGACGTCACATTGAAATATGAGCTGGGTGAGAATAAATTACCTGAATTCATTTTCTCCATCGAAAACCTGATCTATTATGATTATATGGTACAAGTTGACAGGTTTTTACAAAAAGCCAATATGCTCACCGATATGTTGCGGTTCTATAATGAGAAGGACAGTTTTTATTTGTATACAGAAGCCCATTTCTATTCCCTGCAGAACGAATTCAGGCTATACACGGAACGGATCAATGAGGAATATCCTCACACCCTTGCTTCTCACATTGTGAAAAATGACCGTCCGGTGATGTTTCCAAGGGATTTTAACTGGGATGGCTTTTTGGAATTCAATCGTGCACACTACCTCGACGAAACTGATTTTAATGATACGCTACTACTGAGCACAAATGTGCTTACCGGAAAGGCCATTGATTATATGAGCTTTTATTCCAACAGCAATATGAACAAAGAGGCTCAGGAATATTATTTTATCCAGGCTGTTGATACTATTTTACACAGGGCCATGGAAAATGGCAGGGTGTATGATTTTCTGATGGAGTATTTGATCGAAGGCTTTGACATGTATGGCTTTGACAAGGTGATCTCGCATATCGCGGAAACCTATGAGCCTGCACACAGCTGTGTAAATGAAGACCGAAAATCAGAACTACAAAAGAGGGTGGAGAACCTGAGAAAGCTTGCTGTGGGGCAGACAGCGCCTGACATAGAGATCAAAAGACCGGATGGCAGCTCATTCCGGATTGAAGATATTAATAATGAGCACATACTGGTCCTGTTCTGGGCCAGCTGGTGTCCACATTGTGAAGCCATGATCCCTGACATCAAAAAGTTGTACAAGGACAATAACATTGTAAACTTTGAGGTGTTGTCGATCTCTATCGATACCAGTGCAAGTGATTATAGTTCAGCGCTAGCTGCCCAGGCAAATGGATGGATCAATTACTCAGACTTTAATGGATGGGATACACAGGCAGCCATTGATTATAGTATTTATGCTACACCAAGTATGTTCCTACTTGACAAAAACCGCACTATCCTTGCAAGGCCTGTTTCGGTTGGAGATCTGAGAAATGCCCTTATTAACATCAAACCATAACTCTGAACTCTGAACTTTGAACTCTGAACTTTGAACTCTGAACTTTGAACTCTGAACTTTGAACTCTGAACTTTGAACTCTGAACTTTGAGCTCTGAACTCTGAACTTTGAACTCTGAACTTTGAACTTCGCTCTTCACTCTTCGATTTTCTAAGTTCGTACTCCATTATTTACTTGCTTTTTGGTCTGAAATTTCGTATATTGAGCGAAACCCGATTTTAAGGGCAGATCCGCCTGGAGGTTAAATTTTAAAGACCTGAGATACCCAAGGCTATAACCACAGGTTTTCATCCTTAATATGGTTCATTTACTTTATCTCTGTACAGGCAAGAGAATCTGTTTGTACTGGATACATTAGTAGAAAAATGGTATGACTGAGATTAAGATGATTTATTTAACTGGGAGAACGGGTAAGAAGTACCGCTTTTATACCTTTCCGGGGCCTGACGGCCTGAAGCCGGAAGGGGGCATTTATGCCATCACCAAACGATCACAGAATGAAGATGTTTGGGAGCATGAAGTCGTAAAAATAGATGAGACAACAGATATGTCTGATCTGAAAGCAATGATGAAAAGAGCCGGCTATGACTGCCGTGCAGGAGCAAACTGCATAGCGGCAAGGCTGGAGAGAAACCCTTCTAAAAGGAGGAGGGCGGCCGAAGACCTATGGGGGAATTATTTCCCTTCGGTTCTATCAGCCTAAATTCGATTCATTTCTTATATGGATATGTTCTTCCCATAAGTACCTGGGTTCCTTGCCATAATTCTGGCAGTGGGCTAGTTGGTTATGTCCTAAATAAGCAAGTAGGATATTAATTCTCAAGGGTTAAATTTCGACAATAATTCCAATAGTAGGTAAAACAGTCCCTGACTCACTCTTTATGCTCTTCAACTGGTAACGCTGTTGTTCGATGGGGTCCTCAGGGTTGATGATGACAGGGTTTCCCTGTTCATCAGTCACCTGTACGAGATTATCAGGCAGCTCAGCCTTGAAATTATATAAGTTTTGAATATCAACGTAAAAAGTCAAGGACCATTTAGTAAAGTACCAGGATTTATCTACGCGAATATCAAGTTGGTGAAAGGATGTAAGCCTAAGTGTATTAAAGCTATTGTAATCAAGGTAAGGGCCGCTGCGTGCATCCCATGCTTGTACAAAACTGGATGTATACTCATCCCATGGTGTATAGGGTGCCCCTCCTACAAATCGCCACTTGGCACCAAAGTCCCAGTTCTTTCTAAATGACTTCCGGGCCGATATATTGAAAAGGTGCTTATTATCCCAGGCCGAAGGGATGAACACATCATTCTTGTCTTTAAACTCACTCCTGACAAAAGTATATGACAAAATGATGTTTATATCATTAGAGAGTGTTCCTCGTGCAAAGAACTCCACTCCGGCAGCCCGGCCTTCCGAGATAGAAGATACTGCCTCATCACCATAGGTTCCATAGTCAGCCCCCTTACTGGCGAGGCTAACAGAATCACGCATAGAAAAAGGGTAATCATGATAGTGTTTAAAGAATCCTTCTACTGAGACTTCAAATGTATTTGTAGGCTTGTGTGTCAAACCTGCAACGATCTGATCATTGTATATGTATTTCACCCCATTAAGCTTATTGATCAGTTCACCAGCAAGGTTGCGATATCCCAGCGTGGTATAAGAAGGACGTTGAAAATATCTTCCTGCACTGAAGCTTAGGATCCATATATCTGAAAGAAGATAAGAGGCCGAGAATCGCGGTGACAGCTGGTCCAGCATATTCGACATTTCAGATGAATAATTATTGGCATCCATCCTCAAACCAAGCGACAAAGTCAAACGATCTTTCACAAACGACCTGTTAGCCTGAGCAAAAAAGTTCCATGAAAAAACTTCGAGGTCTGTCTTATAATCAAGAGTAACGGCTCCGACACTTGCATCATAGTCATCACGCACGGTGTGGTTGGTATAGATGGCATAGTTGATACCGCCTCCATACTTGATCCCAAAATTTCCTGCCCGGAGATCCATCTCATACCGCAGCTTATTTTCTGCCTCGGTTGATTTATAATCCAGGATCTTGTTATCCTCAGAGCTTTCATCGTTATTCAGGTATTTTTCTTGCCTGTTGTCTAGATAGTTTCTGCTTGCCACAAGGGTATGGGAACCTTTTGAATAAAAGTGTTTGTACACCGCTCCAATTGTATATGACCATTGCTCATTTACAGGCACTCGATCAAGGATATATTGTTGGTCCTCTGTGGGATTATCCAATCCCGTGTTCAGGCGGAACTGGTCAATGGCCCCAATCCCAATGAATGTCAGGGTATTTTTTTGATCGAAGATGATACGGTTCTTTAGCTGAAAGTCATTATATGTAGGGAGGAATGGAAGCTTGAGCGCACTAAACAGAAGTTGCAGGTATGACCTTCTGGCGGAAAATATAAAAGTAGATTTATTTCCTATGGGACCTTCCAATGTTAGTGCCAGGTCTGATGCCCCCAGGGATCCTCTAAAGCTTAATTTGTCGGGGTTTCCATTTCTCATTTTCATCTCCACTACAGAACTCAGCATATTCCCTCTTGCGGCAGGAAAGGCTCCGGCCACGAGGTCAAGCCTTTGCAGGAAATCAGCATTCACAATACCTACCGGGCCACCAGATGCTCCCTGTGTTGAAAAGTGATTGAGGGTGGGAATCTCTACTTCATCAAGGTAAAAAGTATTTTCTGCTGGGCCACCACCTCTTACTATAACATCATTACGAAATGCTGGTGTTGAAGCAACGCCGGGGAGCGATTGAATAACCCTTGACACATCCCTGTTTGCACCAGGATCCTTTTCTATCTCAGATACGCCCAAACTTCGAATTGAGAGAGGAGTCTCAGCATTGCGTTCAAAATTATCAGCACGAACTATGATCTCATCCAATTGTATATTTTGAGGTTTCATGGCAAGGTCAAAAGAAGCTGTCCTGGCACTACCAATCTGTATTTCCTCAGAAGTTTTGTTTTCATATCCAATTGCGGTAGCAGTTAATCGAATAAATCCCGGGGCTATTCCGGTAATGACAAAACTTCCATCAAGGTCACTGGTGGTACCAAGTGTGGTCCCATTTACAATGATATTTGCAAAAGGGATGGCTTCATTGGTAATCTCATCAAATATTCGACCAGTAACTTTTCCCGACTGTGCAAGCATATCACTTACTGCCAGGAATGATACTAAAAGAATGAATATTATTTTAGTATTCACTTTTTTTTGTTTAGCTCTTTTAAATAATCATGAAACAATAGTGTAAACTATTGAGATTACAAAAAAGTTTAATCAGCTTATTAATTTAATTTTTCCGGTGATGAGAACCTGCATAAATGCTCTTTACATGATGGTGATCCTGAGAGTAAATAATTCCGTTCCTGACGATATCCTGCAAAAATACAATCCGGCCGGAAGCAGTCTACCACTTTGATCCCTGCCATCCCAATTAACATGGTGGAGGCCCTTTTGTTTCTGTCCCTCACTCTGTACATTGATGACGCGGCCCTGAACATCATAGAAGTTCAGACTAATCTGTCCTGGTTTGTCCAGGAAGTAGTTAATGTTGGTGCTTGATCCGGAAATCGGGCTGAATGGGTTGGGATAGCAGACAGCATGTATTGAGCTCTTATTTGCTAAGACCTCATCAATACTTGTGGAGGCATTTATTCCACCCGAATAACATCTGACCCTGCCATCACGTGCCCCGACAATCATTTCCATTGAATGGTCTCCAACAATATCAGGAATGGCCCTGATTGCATCAACAGGCGATCCATAGTTCATTGATGACAGTTCCTCTCCATTGAGTCCATCCAGACAATGCCAATAATTATCTGTAAATAATGTCCCTATGATGGCATCCTTTAGTCCGTCACCACTGATATCGCCGATGGCATCTGCCACCCAGGCCTTGTCGGCCACTGGTTGTAACCAGATGTTTGAAGCGTCCAGACCACTCAGGACAACACCATTAGCTCCGCCATAGGCCACCAGGATATCCGGATGGCTGTCACCATTAATATCATCAAGTATTGAAAAGTTGTTGATGGTATGTCCAAGGAAGGCTGAGTGAACCTCTGTTCCGTTGGCAGCATCGAGATAATATACATTTCCTCCTGAGAACACGCCGTCGCCAACGACTATATCAGGAACTCCATCACCTGTAATATCATTCAGTTGCTCGATGGCCCAGACTGATGTCCCATCTACAATGAATGTCCATTCTATACTGCCATCTACACCATTAATTCCGAACACCCTTCCTTCATCTTCCGCATTGCTTGAGGCCCCACCGATCGCATCGGCCTGGCCATCACCTGTAAAGTCTTTCACTCCAAGGCACGAAAAGTTCGGTCCATCAGTATAGCATTCCCAGATTGATTCACCGCTAAGCCCATCCAGGCAATACACCCTTTTGGGGCCTGTATCCCCTGAATCGTCGCCGGTGGCTGCCAGCACATCAATCACTTCATCACCATTGTAGTCATAAGAGGCATCTACCTGGTAAACCCAGCCACCATCACCGTATTCACTGGTTTGATGGTACCATATAAATTCACCCGATTTGCCATTCATAGCTATTATTGAGCGGTCTCCTCCAGTGGTTCCGATTACAATATCCTCAACATCATCCCCATTGGCCTGCAATATATCGATGCCATGCTGACTGTATACCGATCCACTATAGATCTTCTGCTCCCACATCACATCTCCTTCGCCTGCAGCATTTCCATTGAAGCAGCGTATATAATTGTCTTCGCTGCAGATGACCACATCCTCTATGCTGTCATAGGTAATATCATCAATATAGTCGATTGCCTTTGGACTGTTGTCAAAGCCGCCATCAATGTTGTATTGCCATAGCTCTTCTCCCAGATACCAGTCTTTTTTCTGGCCTTCACCTTCAAGGTTAATAGATATGGTCATATTTGCAGGGTCGTTGGTGCTCAGGTCAATATTCCCGCTATAAAGGAGTGGCAGGTCGGGGTTAAACCAGAGACCTACCTGAACAGACTCGAGGGGCCCCAATTGCTTTGGGAAAGGGTCGTCCTGAAAAACGTAAAATTCATCCCCTGATGACGAATGGTTGATGATCATGAGGGTGTCATCCCCAATGTTCATAAGATCGAAAAACCAACGTGTGTGTGCATCCTGTCTTATCAGTCCATAGTCATGACTGGTGCTTCCTGTGGAAACACTGGGGCCTTCGTTGAGCCCATGTCCACTTAAATAGACAGGCACTGAGGGCGTGACAGGATCGTTGGATAAAACTTCTACCGTTACATCCAGCGGAATAGGATCAACCGGAGAATAATAGATTGGGATGTTTGTTGAATTGCCCGGATCAATAACAACCGGGAATACATTCAGCTGTAATGGTTCTCCTGGTGGAATTTCAATGTCGCTGATGATGAGGGGTGCTGTCCCCGTATTTGACACGAACATATTCCATACAACGGTGTTCCCTACTGTGATCATTCCATAATCGTGAAAGGCTACTGGAATGTTGATCGCAGGTGTACCGGCTCCCCCAAGGTTAACCTGATATAGCTTGCTCGGGGTGGTGCTGATCTCTCCATCACAGTACCATAAATAGTTATCGTCATAAACGATGCCAGATGGTTTTATGTTATCTGAAGCATGACTCTCAATGATATTGCCACTGACATCAATCTTATACAAGATGTGGTCATAGTAATCGGCCACCCAAAGGTCACCGTTTTCCAGGCAGATATCCCATGGCTGTTCACCCGGTGATTGAAACTGGGTTAGTACTGTGCCGCTGCTGTTGATTTTATAAATTGTTCCTGGATCAGGATAGTATGTACAAACCCAGAAATCTCCGTTGTCATAAGCTATCCCTGACATATAGTGATCAGGTAAGGTTATTGTAGAAAGGATGTTTCCTGAGAGATCGAGTTGTGTCGCAAGCGCAGGATCACCACTGCTGGATGGCTGGTCAATGATCCAGATGCTAGATCCATCCCAGGTCATGCCATATGAATCGTCGATGGCCGGATTAGAAAACTGTAGCGCTGAATTTCCTGAAAGTTGGTTAAACTTATACACCTTATCCCCATCTACACCATATATTCCGTAGTAAATACTACTGGCCCCGTCCCAGGCAAGTCCTGAGGCCTTACCCGTAATATCATAAGTAGCGACGATTGTCCAGTCTTTAGTTACCTGAGCCTGAATAAAAACAACTATTGCAAACAAATTAATTAAGGAAATGATGGCACGTTTCATCTGAATGGATTATTTATGAATATTTAGCTTTCCTACAAATATAATATAAATGATAACAGCATTGGATTCCATACTGAAAGCCCATTTGTCAAGGAGCTACAACCAAGATTCATTATTTATTTACTACCTTTATGAATCTATTTTTTGATTAATAAAATACATGGCAATCTCCAGAAAGAAGAAGAAGTGGCTGATCATTGTGGGTATCATCCTCGCCATCCTGATCATTTTATTATTTTCACTCAACAGTATTCTTAGCCGCCAGGCCGATTCATATATTCGTTCTGAACTTAGCAAAGTGGACACGGCTGCATATACCGTTGATTTTGAAAAGATCAGGGTGAATCTGTTTACTGGATCAGTAAATGTTTATAATATCAGTATTAAGCCTTCTGATACTGCTATGGCTGATCTTAGGACCAATCATCTTGCTCCCTCTGTTGCTGAGGTCAGTATCAGCAGGATAAAAGTGGCCAGGCTGGCATTGTTAAAGGCCATGAAAGGTGAAGTATTTAATATAGGAAGCCTTTCTATACAGGATCCCGATATCACGATTTATGGCCCGGGGGGGATGTTTTCAGGGAAGAAAAACTCCAAAGATGAACAAGATACTGCCTCGTCCCTGGCCAATATAGAGTTGCCTGTCAAGGAATTTTATCTTAACAACTTCGACTTAGAAAATGCCAATTTCAAATGGATGGATGTGAGTAAGGATAAGGTTGTTGCTGAAACGCACAATCTTACTATTAGTGTTGATGAACTGTGGGTGCACCATCCTGATGGTGATACCTCCGCACATGTACTCGACCTGGATGAGGTCGAAATTTCCCTCGAATCTCATTTTATGGATCTGCCGGGCGACCTGTACAGCATCAGCACTGGTGCATTGGAAATGAGTTATCATGATAAAGTCCTTAGTCTTGATTCTATTAAGGTCATCCCCAAATATCCCAAGGGGAAATTTGAACGTGTTGTTGGCAAACAAACCGATCGATTTGACATTAGCATAGGAAACCTCACCTTAACCGACATTGAATATGACAGCCTGGTAAGCAAAAAGATCATTATTGACAAGGTCAAGTTAATCAATCCCATTGCTGAAATTTATCGTGATAAACGCGTTGCCAGGGATATGTCAATATTTCCAAAACTTTTTCAAACATCTCTTTCACTGTTAACTATTCCAATAGATGTAAAGGAGGTGACTGTTGAAGGTGCTGACATCAATTACCAGGAGCGTCTCGAAGGTGCTCCACAGGCAGGGCAGGTCATCTTTAAGCAGTTTGACATTCTTGTCGGCGGTGTCAACAATGATCCAGAGCTGACTAAAGAAGGTCACACCATGACAGTTGATGGCACCTGCCTGTTCATGGGCACAGCCCACCTGACCATTCATATGGACTTACCAATTGGTCATAAAACGGAACTGTTCAGCTATTATGGGAACCTCCAAACCATGAATGCACCGGCCATGAATCCTATGATAGAGCATATGGCATTTGTTGCGGCAGATGCAGGAACCATTCATAGTGCTAAATTTTATGGTCTTGCCGAAAAAGATACCATTATAGGAAGAATGGAATTCCTGTATAATGACCTGAAGGCAAATATCATCAAAAAACAAAAAGAGAAGAAGCAGGGAGTTAAAGAAAACAAATTCCTGTCAGCTATTGCCGGAACAGTTCTAATAAAAAATAATCCCGTAAAGGATAAGCCTGTCAGGATATGCAGGATGTATTTTGTACGTGACCCTAACAAAGGCTTTTTCAACTACATCTGGAAGGCCGTCCAGAGCGGACTGGTTCATACACTCATCTCGGGTAAAAAGCAGCAACTACACGACATGAACTGGGCTGAATTCGAATCTAAATGGTACACTACCCTGGAGAACGACAGAAAAACTTATTCCGCTAGTGAGCAAAAGCACAAGAAAAAGAAATAAAACCGGATTGTGGGTGGCAACTACCTTCTGACGACAAATTCTTTTGAACTCACTATTTTAGCGATCTTCTTTCCTATTGATTTAGTAATCTTTTCCGGCGCCTGAGGATCAAACAGTTTTGTTTGTGCGCTAAAAATGATCATATCACCACTATTCGTGTACAGGTTCATGTCGATCCTGAATGTGCGGTCTGCACGAGACAGATAACCAGGCTCTGCAATGATTGGAAGATCATAATAGTAATACACTGAATAGTACTCAAAATAATTATATGCATCGGGAGGCAAGACATCACCCGGGACGATGTACATGTCTGTGATCTCAATATTCACAAGCTTTACGATGAGGATCCCATCAATACTATTGGTTTTAAATTCCCTCTCAAGGGTGCCGTACAGATAGGTAGAATCCTTGATAAGAAATTCGCCGGCACTCATGGCATCAACGCCTTTTTTCTCCAGGCCGGCAAGGATTGATGCCTCTACTTTTTCACGCAGATCATCATCCGGGATCTGTGTAAGCACGGCGATCTTTTCCATTTTTTCACGCAAGAAACGTGTATCCTTCATGATCAGGGTTTGTGCCATTGCGGGAACGAACATCAGTATCAGCATGAAAGAAAACAGCAAGTTTTTCATATATATCAATCTAGTGTCGGTATTACAGGAATACCATTTTTATCAATCTGTTTATTTACCTGAAATAATAATTATATATCGTATTTCCTGAGCCGGAGATCAGGTTTAGCTGCCCATCACGATTCAGACTGCCAATGAGCATGCGTGTTTTGCCTATGTGATCAGGAGTGCTCAGCAGCTTACCTTGCCTGTCGAACAGGTATATCTTCCCACTCTGCTCGGAAACAACGCCAATAAGCTTTTCCCTGGTTGAAACAGGTATAATGACCGGGGATGAATGGATCTCATTCTCAAATTCATGGCTGAACATCACATTCTTAAAGCGGTCAAAGACCGTCAGTTTATTTCCATCAAGAAAAATAAAGTCTTTTCCACCCTTATTGTTGAAGTCTTCATATAAAAAGTAATGGTCCGTACTGAAATTTCCAAAATCAGTCGTTTCCAGCTTTCCATTTGTCTTGATATACTTTAGTTTCCCATTTATATCTGTTGTCAGGATGACACCTTTACTATTTGTCTCATTTACATATAATTCGGAGTTCACGCTATTGGTCAGCTGTGATTTCAGGTTGATCCTGTTACGTCCTCTCCTGTCAGTGATCTTCAGGTTTCCTTCTTCATCGGCAATGATGATATAATCCTTGCCTCCATCCCTGAGTAATTGTACCGGTACACTCACTTTGCCTTTCGACAGGGGTTTCTTCCATCCTTTTATTTTTTTCCCTTTAATATCAAAGTTATAGACCCTGTTATCATCCATGGCAAGTAGCACCCTGTAGTTTCTGTCCTTGTCATAATCAAACACAGCCAGACCATTGGTGGCTTTATCGCTCAGATCCACAGGATAGCCTTCCACATCACGACCCAGCAGATCAATAAGATAAATGCGATTAGTTGTATTGAAGAGGTACTGGATCTTTCCATTCTTGTAATAGTCGACCGTGTGCACATCACTGATCACCTTTTCGCCCAGGTTAAGCTTCCATACGATATTACCATCATGGTCGATCAGGTACATATTGTTCAAGGTGTCGAAGGCAACAATATTCAGGTTGTTGGTACGATGATCCTTAACAAAATATGGCTGACCATAAACAGGGGCATCAAGGTATGCTTTCCAGATTGAAAGGTCTTCTTTAATAAATTCAGGATTATGCTTTACATAGGCACTGGTAAAAAACATATTGTTCAGCGATTTGAACTGAACAGCCAGGGCCTCAAAATTCTGGATAACGCCTTTATTATCTTTCACAAAGCCGAGGAAAGGTTTATCAAGCACATCTTCAAGCAGCTTTACCGAGTTCCTGACATTAAAATAGCAAAACAAGTTGGAGCGGTCAGAGACATTGTCTGTAAAGTTTTTAAAGTTTTCATTTTGTTCCAGCGTCTTCCCCGACAGGAGGATATTGATAAAATTTTGAAGGCTTTTGGCAGAATTAGCAAAAACGATATAGTCCTCTATCCTGGTGTAGTAGTTATTTTCTATCCCTGCAAATGCCTTTCCAAAAAGCACAGGCATCATTCCCGGGATATTGATCCTGCGTATGGTATACTCCCTGTAGGAGGAAGTAAACTGTGCAGATGAAAGTTCCTTCAGCTTCCTACCAGCCAGTTCAATGTCCTGTGCATGAATGGCCATGAAGGTGTTGGAAAGCCTGTCTTCGAGATGGGGGTTGATCATGGCCAGCGCCATTTCATTCCCTATCCATGAGGTCATATACTCTTCTACCCCAGGCCCAAAACGTTTTTTCATGGCGCTAAGCTTTTCATCCCTTTCCGGGAAGACCTCTGCATGCCCCATATACACCTTATTGGCCTCGCTCAGCTTATCGAAATCATTAAACCCATATGTCAAAAGTATTGAAGTATTGTAAGGAAGAATTCGTGTCACTTCAATCTTCTGTGGTTCCTGATTTTTAAATATGTGAAGGAA
>Ga0209692_10004772_pt1 | contig 12026 bp, 14 predicted proteins | sample tdDd472_FD_187129 | JGI IMG/M metagenome (GOLD analysis project Ga0209692, IMG submission 187129) | Marine sediment microbial communities from the Atlantic coast under amendment with organic carbon and nitrate - tdDd47.2 (SPAdes)... | ecosystem: Environmental > Aquatic > Marine > Coastal >...
CTGTGGTGAATAGCAAAGACGATCAGTTCTCTGTGGCTATCATTCCTTACACATACGACTTTACTAATTTCCACCAGATTAAAGCAGGCTCAACCATCAACATTGAGTTTGATATCTTAGGAAAGTACATTAGCCGCATATTGGCTGTTCAGAATCAATAAGATCTCAACTTTTTTGATTACATTCTAAAATATAAATAATCCGATCCAAGTTAAGTATCACTAACTTTAGATCGGATTTTTTTATTTTATTAACCGCTGCTAAATGTACTTAATCAATTGTATGGTATTTTGTTTTACCCGATAAACTAACCGATTCTAATTGTAAAACAACTGTTTTACCATACTCACCTTGCATTATTGACTTAAGAATTTTCAAACTACCCATTAATTGTATATCCGTCCAAAATTCTTCACTTACCACCATTGTTATCCAATACTGATTATCAATCAACTCTATACGAGCAATATTACCATAGCCTTTACCAAAGAAATCAAATTCCTTAAATTGATACTCTAGCTTATCAATGGCAGATTGTGGTACACACTCCATATCATAATACAATTCATTACCATCCACAATCCTTACTTCATCAGAATAATAGGGTTGATAAACAGCAACGCTCATTAAAATTGCGACATTGATAATCAACCCAATAACTGAAAATCCAAATACTGTCCAGTTAGAACCTTTCTCTTTCCCATCTTCCAGCGCAGCATCAACCTCTTGTTTTAACTTATACCGAAAGAATAGATAAACTAATAATCCGTAAAACCCAGTAAAGAGAGCACTCGGAATTTTCTCCATTATGGCACTAGGAATAAGCACTATGGAGTAGACTAATAATAAGGCAAACAGAAGCGTAACCGCTATTGTTTTATAGGCATGCCCATCTTTATTTAATGCGATGTAATTTTTATATATCAATAAGCCGCCAGCAACAGGGCCAGCCATTACAGCTGCTATGCCAACTTGTTTTTCAGTAAAAAGTTTTTTCATCTGCTAAATATCTTTTTCAATGACAAGATCGAACGGTCAAATAAATTTAATCATCCTCCAATCTGTCAATTTGGATGTTAAATTTACATGTCTGTTTCATTAAAGAATAATCGTAAAGATGTTAAGAATAAAATAAAGAAACTAATGATAACTAAAAACAACACTAAAACATTATCAACTCCCAATACCCAACATCAATCCATTGATCAAACTTACGCCCTACTTGCTTAAACTGACCAATCTTTTCAAAACCTAGTTTTTCGTGCAGAGCTATACTGGCCGGATTGGGTAAAGATATCCCCCCAATAACAGCATGAATATCGATAGCTCTAAGTTCATCCATTAGTTGAGTATAAAGGGTAGTGCCAATTCCTCGCCCAAAAGCCTGGTGATTTAGATAAACAGAACTCTCTACAGTGTGTTTATAGGCTTTGCGCGCTTTCTACGGGCTGGAATAGGCATAAGCCAATACTTTGTCGTTTTCTTCATAAACCAACCAAGGATATTTTGGACTGTATGCATTAATACGCTTCTCCATTTCAACAGCATCAATAGGCGCCAGCTCAAAAGTAGCGATACTTGTGTGAATATAATGGTTGTATATTTCTGCTACTGCAGAGGCATCAGTGGGCTTTACCGGACGTATCATATTTTAAATTTCTAAGCTCTAAAATACCAAAATACATCATCTCAGCAATATTATTATCAGTAGAGTTCTGCTGGAGTATAAGGTTCATATTTATTTTTTTAGATCTAGGTGATGATTCAAAACCATATCTATTAAAAAAACTATAGCCTCTCTGGCAATTCCAGCTTTGGTTTTTCCACAAGCTTATTAATGGTTTTTATCGAACCATAAATAATATAATCTCTATAATAGGCGTCGTTTTTACCTTTCCAGATAACCTTACCAATATCGCAAAGCTCACTAAGTATCCTATACAAATCATTGGCTAGCCTGGTACGTTCAATCTTTTTCTCACGACGCACTCGTATTGCCGTTGCCTGTGCCTCAATTGCTGAAGCTAAACCATCACTATCAGACAAGATTTTAACCAAACTATCTGGTGTAACCCTCCGCTTAGCCAATTCTGCTAGGCGTGGCTCAGCCACTTGAGTAAGGTGAAGGCCATGCTTCACCGATTCAATGTCCGACAACACATTTATCCTATTAAAACAAAACAAACCATAATCAGATGATTGAACCCCATAAACCAATCGCACCCGATGACGCAAGTCGCATATATTCGCCTCCAACACTTTGCGTTTCTGGTTCTTATTATCTGTCGCCGCTTTCTGCAGTCCTGCGTAGTAGTCATCCGACGGAAATTGCTTTAAAGCCGCCGTTTTTGAGACCATCTCCTCAATAACAGCCTCTTCGTAACCATACACTATAAAGGCCTTTTCATCACGCTTATATCTTTCTCTGAGATGATCCGCTCTTTGGCAAAGCTCAGCCACCGAAAAGCGAAATTGGGTATACACTTCCATCGGATTGAAGGTTTTGATTAATATCATCTTAAAAATATAAAACGTTTTCCAAAAAGCTTGCAGATTTATGTCATTGACTTTCTTGTTTTATTTTAATACATGTAACAAACCAATTCAATTCTTATCACTTTATACTCCCATCATTCGTCTCCTTACCATCTTAATAGGCTTCATCCCCAATCGGTTTTATGGATAAATCTTTATTAGCAATGATTAAAACGCCTTTATTTAGCATTTTTATTAGGCAAAAATATCTAGTGACAAGGCATAAATACCTAGTGAGCATGCAAACCTTATAAGTGAACAAGCCTATAAACCCAGTAAGCTATTAAGTATACCAAGTAACCAGATAACAATATTAGTTAATTGGTAAATATTTATGAGTGAATGGTCATTAAGCGTTAGTAACTGCGCAATACCGATAAGTGAAAAGTAATGAAGATGTAAAAATATACATTAAAAGAAATAAAGGGATATGATTATAGGATTGTCTACATTTGGCAATTAAGATTAGCCTTACACAAATATTCATCAGACCTGAACGTTTATACCATGTCCATAATACAACACAACAACACAGAACATTGCCCACTTTGTAATAACCATGGTGAACGATTCCATAAGGATCAATTTTATCGTTGTAAAAACTGCAGGGGTATATTTAAAGCATCATCCTTATTACCAAATCCTACGGAAGAAAAGGAGAAGTACGATTTACACAACAACGACGTTACAGATGTCAGATATCAACAATTCGTTTCTCCGATTACCAATGCCGTTCAAGAAAATTATTCACCCAACAGTATAGGTCTTGACTTCGGATCGGGACCTGGTCCGGTTATTTCTAAAGTGCTGGGAGATAAAGGCTATACGCTAAAACAATTTGATCCGTTTTTTAGTAACGATCCAAAAGTATTAGAGGCCAAATACGATTACATTGTTTGTTGCGAAGTAATCGAACATTTTCATTCTCCTGCCAAAGAATTTGATTTATTGATAAACATGCTCAAACCCAATGGACGTTTATTTTGCATGACCCATTTATATAGCGAGGACATTGATTTTAATGCCTGGTATTATAAAAACGATCCCACCCATGTCTTTTTCTATCACCCTATAACTTTACAGAAAATAAAGGATAAGCATGCATTTTCTTCACTTACCATTGATGATCGATTAATAACATTCCAATACTAGCACAAGAATCGAATTGGTTTCTTTCCGAGTAAAATAAATGGACAATAGGAATAAATCTTATAAATAACAACTTATTAAAACATTGCAACATACTATAACACTAGCACTTAAGAAATTAAAGTTGTATATTCGAAATTTTAGTATAACAATTCGAATAAAGAGCCGTAACAGGGTTATCGTTTAAGACAGTCGGGAAACTTAAAGACTTCAATATTCGTGTTGGGAAAAATAATCAGTGTTTAATCGTATTCGATCTCACATCGGATCAAAAGTATGTAGTATGCAACTAAGTAGCATCCGCTCCAAGATATTATTATCTGTGGGAGCTGTTGTGTTCGTGGTGATAGTCGCCCTTACACTTACGTTTTATTATACCATTAGTGGTACTCTTACCAAAGACATTCGTACCAAACAACTGTACACCTTTTTAGAAGCTTCGCAAAGTGACCTGCGCAACGAACTGGAGAAGGCCATTGAAACTTCGGTAGCCGTTGCAACAGACCCGGTTCTGGTAAAATGGTTTAAAGGGGGCGAAACGAATGATACCATTCGCGATTTGGCCTTAGATAAGCTCGATGCTGTCATTAATGAATTTGGCTATTTTACCATTTTTGCCACCAGCTCCATTACCAACAATTACTGGATGAATAATCACACCTTAAACGATGTGGTATCCGAAGATGATCCAGACGATAGTTGGTTTTTCGGCACGCTTAAAAGTGGAAAACGCATATCTACCACTTTCGATTATAATAGAGAACTTGATGAATCTGCCTTCTTTATCAATGTTTTGATGGGTGAGGTAGAGCACCCGATTGGGGTAGCTGGAGTTGGGCTCAACCCAACTAAACTGGTACAAGACCTTAACACCAAAAAATTTAGCGAGAATAGTCACATGTGGCTGATAGATCAAACAGGTTCAGTTAAGCTGGCTCAAAAAACTGAAGACATCAATAATACGCTCGCAGATATTTTTAATCCTGAAGTTTCTGATGCTGTTATTAAATCAGATAACACTGGCCTGTTGTCTAACTATGAAATTAACGATGATCGCTATGAAATTGCCTACATGAATATTGGCAATACCGGTCATAAAATCGTCTTAGCTGTACCTACTTCAGAACTCGTAAGTATGCTCCATCCTATCCGAAATTATTCGGTCTTAATTGGTTCTATATTTTTACTATTTGCATTAGCACTGGCCTACTTTATATCACAATCGTTAGCTCGCCCAATATTAGAGCTAAATACCGTAGCCAATTCCTTGTCTGAAGGAGAGCTTACCGTTGATATCAAACCTGAACTTATGAATCGTCAGGATGAGATTGGCCGTTTAGCCATGACCTTTAGCGAGATGAAAGCTAAAATATCAGAAGTAATATTACAGGTTAAGCAAACAGCAGAACTCATTACCGATGGAGGACGAAAAATGACCGAATCGGCCAATGAGTTGTCAAGTCGTTCGATGCAACAAGCCACCTCAACCGAAGAAGTTTCGGCCTCAATGGAGGAGATGGGAGCCAATATCAGTCAGAATGCTGAGAATTCGAAACAGACTGAGAAAATTATGTCACAGGCCTTTAAAGACACGTCCACAGGTAGTGAAATTGTAAAGCGTGCTGTTGAAGGCATTCAGCTCATCGCTGAAAAAGTACAGATCATTGAAGATATTGCCATGCAAACCAATATCCTATCCCTGAATGCGGCCGTTGAAGCTGCACGTGCAGGTGAAGAAGGAAGAGGCTTTGCGGTGGTAGCTGCCGAAGTACGTAAACTGGCCGAACGTAGCCGCGAATCGGCCAATGAAATTAGCGAAAAAGCTATATCCGGCGTTGAAGTAGCCATCCGTGCCGGTGATATATTCACCAGCCTGGTACCTGATATGCAGAAAGCTTATGATCTGGTATCGGATATATCAGCGGCTTCTATGGAACAGAACGAAGGTTCAAAACAAGTCAATAAAGCGGTTCTTGAGTTAGATGGTGTCTCGCAAAGTAACGCATCAGCTGCTGATAATATTTCAGCCCTTACCGATTCATTTTATAAAGAGGTTAATAAACTTAATGAAGTCATCAACTTCTTTAAGGTAAACGATTAATAATCTTCCCGATTATTTGATATTAAAGCCCTGCTTATAACGATAAGCAGGGCTTTAAATTTTTCAAACCAAATTCCAAAACAACATAGCCTACTCAGCAATTAGTGGCATTTCAACAGGTTTAGGGCAATCGCTTGAAAAACTAAGAGCAGCCACATACCATTGATTATTTTTATAAACCCAAACAATCAGGTATTTACCCATATCAACAAGCTCTTCATTTTCAGCATTAATGATTAATTTATTAATGCCACACTCATAAGCCATATCTTCACCCCTTGCCATTTCTAATAGCATTGTACAACTTGTAAACGATTTCACGTCTTTATTCGCAAATAAGCCTTTATAAAATCCTTTAATTGAATTTCTTCCTTTGATCACTTTTCTCCAAGGGACATGAATAGTAGCATCACTGGTAAAAAAAGAGGTTGCTAATACAGCATCACCCGACTGCTCAGCAGCAAGTAAAGCACAACTCCTGTCCTCTAATTGTTTTTGTCGTTGTGAAACATTGTCTTTGTTGAATAGATTACATGCTATGCAAACTAATGCCAAAAGGATGAACATTATTAAGGTAAGACGTTTCATTTTAGCAGGTTATTAGACTGCAAAATTACGCCCTTTTGCAAGTTGATGTCAATAACTTATCATCCATTTAAGCCTATGAAATGCTAAATAATAGGATTCATTGCTGAGTAATGAATCCTATTAAATTTATGAAGTACAATAATTATAACGCATTATCATCTATAGGCAAGCTATTCCTACGCCAACTAATTAGTCCGCCTTTTAATTCAAATACATTTTTAAACCCAAGGCTATCCAGAAGCTCAACTGCCGGACCAGAACGTAATTCTTTTTCGCAATACACAAACAAAGTATCCTGTTTAGGCAGGTCATTGGCTATTTCAATCAGTTGAGCTTTTGTTGGCAAAGGCATTGCATTTTCAATACGATAAAGCGCATATTTATCGGATGGACGGACATCTATTATAAGGGCATTGGGGTGTTTTGTTATTAAGGCATAAAAACGTTTTGCACTGATACGTTGGGGTTCTTGCATATTCAACACATGCGTAAAACCTGTTAAGTATAATAGAATAAGACCTTTCACAATCATGAAACCAGTTTTAGCAGTTTGGGCAAAAAAATTATAATCCCAATGACAAATGCTGTTATTGAAGCACTCAACACAGCACCAGCAGCCATATCTTTAGCTTTCTTAATAAGAATATGTTTTTCATCAGATACAAAATCTGCAATATTCTCCAATGCTGAGTTAATAAGTTCAAAGGCAAATACTAATCCAATCGAAAAAACAATACATACCCACTCAAACATATTGATTTGAAAAACAAATCCTAATACTATGACCAAAATAGCAGCAATCAGGTGAATTCTTGCATTATGCTCCTCTCGAATTAATATTTTTAAGCCATTTATGGCATGTGAGAAACTCTCTAACCTGCTTATAAATGAAAACTTATGGCCTTTATTCACATTTAATTATTTGTATCTATTATTATATCATGCTACATATCCACCTGCTCCAAGCGAGGCTCTATAGCTTTTTTAAACTGTTCAATCAGCTTAATGCGCGAATCCTTTAAAGCATACTCAAAATTACCCGGACGCATACCTCTAATACCAGATATATTATCGGCAAAAACCTCTGTTTGAGATTTTACATCCTGAATGGATATATTAAAATCAGCAAAAACGGTATAAACACTATAACCTTGTCCTTTACGCTCATCTCCGGATACAAAATTAGAGTTAATCTTCACGACAAAATCCGCCTCTTCCATCCTACTGGTAAACGTAAAAAAGTTCTCATTTAACTCTTTTTTCATCATCCCTGAAAAGGCACCTTTGCCATCTAACTCACCAAAGACTTTCTCCTCACTTATGAGGTAAGCTTTGGATTTTTGAACTTCAATAGCAATACCGGTTGTTGGCATTTGCTTTTTTGGAAAAAACACCTGCAGCAAACGCTTCGTTTCCTCATCTGTTTCACCTTCGGCTACATGACTAAAATCAAAGCCTGCAGTAATTTCCTGGGTTTTCCGTTTAGATATTAAACGTGTGATAGAAACAGAAGCATAACCATCCAGATTGGTTTTACTTTGCGATGAAAGAATACCCTCTCCTTTGGTGAATTCGTACTTAAGAGGAAAACCAGATAGAGGCAGGCGCTCACCAGTAGCATTCATAAAAAAGGCATTTAATCCTATAGGCACTTCCAATTTCTTAGAGAACTGTATTAGATAATTGGGTTGAATTGGCACCAACTCAATACGACGAAATACATCCTGTATAGTACTGAATATTTCAGTTCCTACATTATACGTTCCATCCACTGTTTTATACGTTAAATCCTCTTCAAGATGATCTTTAAGACTTATGGCACCCTTGGCTAAATAATTAAGTGCCGAATAGGCATCATTATTCACAATCGCTTTACGGGCATCGGACAAATACGAACTGGCCATCATCTTTGCTTTATCCAGTTTCATCTGCTTAGCTCGTGCATATTTTTGTTTAGATAGGCGCGTCATCACCCAATATTCTTTTCTACTCTCCCAGGTCTCAACCTCATAGCCTTCCAGTGTTTGCTCTACCGATGCCTGAATTTTAGATTCGTAGGCTTCTTTATACTCATTATCATTCTCAATTTTATGAAGTACAGAGTTGGACGAAATACTAACCTTGATCTCACTACTCATCTGTTTTAATGCAGCTCCTCGTGCTGCTTGACGATAATCAACAGCACTTCCCTCTTTGGGTACAGTAGCAATGCCAATATAAAAAGACTGATCATTAGGACGTTGCTTCACCCAAGAAGGCTTCTTTTTTGCCTCTATACTAAACGGTAAGAGTAATAATGTAAGTAATAGAATTAGGGTAATTTTCGTTTGATTCTTCATAATAATTATGCTTCAGGTTATGTCGTTTAATAATTGGTCGATAGCTCTAAAAACCAAGTCGGGCTCAAAGCCTCTTGATTGGGCAAAACGAGCTAAAGCCGCTTTTGTTTGCCAAATATCTTTGTTCTTTATCTGCCTGTTTTTGCTATGCAATAATTCTGCCAGCTTTTCTTTATATATTTCCTCATTTAAAGTCTCTAAGGCTTCATCAATAACGGATGATACCACCCCTTTGGCTCTTAATTGGTAACGTATTTTAATTCGCCCCCATCCATTAAATTGAAACTTATCGCGAACATAATAACCAGCATATCGGCTATCATCAATAAACTTTTCAGTTTTCAACCAGTTCATTGCCTCATCCACCTCATCCTCGGTGAGTTCCCAATTTACCAGTTTTTTTCTGATATCAAAAGCACAACGCTCCTGACGAGAACACATAGTAGCTGCCCTATTTAAGGCTTGTCGATAATCCATAAAAATGTTAGTAGTTGCAATCTAATAATCAGAATTAAATCAAGGCATTATCCTCAATTCCTTTCCTTTGTTATTTTATATATACCCCTTTAATATTCATAAACTCTCTCATGCCATAATGCGATAATTCGCGACCATAACCGCTTTCTTTGATCCCTCCAAAAGGTAAACGTGGATCAGATCGCACAAAGTCGTTTACAAAGCAACAACCTGCATCTAATTCCTCTTCGGCAATCTGTTTTCCTCTTTCAATATCTGCAGTAAAAACGGCAGCCCCTAATCCAAATATCGAATCGTTGGCAATACGAATAGCATCTGCTTCATCTTTTGCTCTGATGAGTGCTGCAACCGGACCAAACAATTCCTCATGATAGGCAACCATGCTTTCATCAACATCACCCAAAACGGTTGCCGGATAATACGCTCCATCACCACTAGGCATATAACCACCCGTTAGCAACTTCGCCCCTTTACTCACACTACTTTCAACCTGACGATGTAAATCTTCGCGAAAATTAAAACGAGCCAACGGCCCCATGTCTTTACTTTCATCAAAAGGATCACCTATGGTAATAGCTCGCATTTTATCTGTAAACTTCTCGGCAAAAACTTCATATACCTCATTAACAATAATAAAGCGTTTGGCTCCTATACAACTCTGTCCAGCATTTAAAATGCGGCCCGCAATACATGCATCAACAGCTTTATCAATATCAGCATCTTTTAGAATAAGATATGGGTCACTCCCCCCTAATTCAAGTACACATTTCTTTAAATAACTACCCGCCGTTGATGCAACAGCTTTACCAGCAGGCGTGCTGCCAGTTAAGGTAACTGCTTTAACGCGTTTGTCTGCAATTATCTTCTCAACCTTACTGCTTCGCACCAGTAATGTTCGAAAAACATCCTTTGGAAAGCCTGCTTCAACAAACACATTTTCTATAGCTAAGGCACAACCCGGTACATTTGAAGCATGCTTTAATAAACAAACATTGCCGGCCATTAAGGTAGGTGCTGCAAAACGAAATACTTGCCAAAACGGAAAATTCCAAGGCATAATAGCCAAAACAGATCCTATTGGCTGCATAGCTGCATACGATTGCTGAGCCTCAGTTGGAATATGCTCGCTTTTTAAATATTCAGCACCATTATCAGCGTAATACTCACACACTTTAGCACACTTTTCCACTTCTGCACGGGCTTCCACAATGTTTTTACCCATTTCTACCGTAATATTGAAAGCAAGACCTTCCGATTTCTCACGCAATACTACCGCAGCCATTCTTAGTAAGCTTGCTTTGTTCTCAATTGATTCCTTCCGCCAGGTTATATATGCTTTGCAATTATCCTCAAGGGTATTGTTAATTTCATCAGAATGAAACTCTTCGTATTCTCTTATAACTTCGCCTGTGGCTGGATTGATGCTTTTTAAATACATGTCTTATCAGTTAAACTAATCATAGCTAAAATTACTCCTAAAAAAATGAACCTAAAAAATATTTTTGATGAGATTTTAACTTTTTATATCTTAACTTGCTTATATGACCAGACAAACATGCATAAATACACTCAAAGCAGGATGCTTTATTTGTTTGCTATTCGCTTTCTCCAGTCACAGTTTTTGTCAAACAAATCGTTCTAATCATCCAACTTTCTTTAGCATTTCTCCATACATTGGTAAATTTCAGGTGCACACCAAATCATTGTATCCATACAATGGCACTCACCCCATGGGTATCGAACTTGAAGTCAGCCGATTATTACTATCTGAAAACATTCGTGAGAAATTTGGAACATATATCAAGTGGGGCATTGGATTGAACTACGTTAATTTCAATCATGAAGATTTGGGATACGGAATTACAAGTCTGGCCTACATCGAGCCCTTTATCAAAACGGGTGGTCAATGGCGATTTTCTGCTAAACTCGGAGCTGGATTAGCCTACATGAGTAATCCATATGATAACCTTAATAATCCACAGAACCTAACCTACAGTTCACACTTAGCTTTTCCCTTGCAAGCAGGTGCTAATGCCTATTATTTTATAACAAAGCAATGGGCTATTAAAGCCAATGCTTCCTTTCACCATATTTCAAATGGAGGCATCAAACAACCCAACCTAGGCATCAATTATCCGGTTATTGCTATTGGAGTAGAGCACACCCCTAACATCTATTCAATTCCTCCTAAACGCGTATTGCATAAACACACGAAAGATAAGCGCTTCGAAATACTCTTAGGTTATTCTTTAAAAGAGGATACTACCAATACAAATAATCAGCACGTTGTAACCTTATTTACCAATTACAGCTTCCAGGTCTCACGCATCAACGCTCTTACTATTAGCGGATATGCAGAATATCAGCAGATAAATAACAATACTGAATCTGAATATCAAATAAGTATAGCTCCTTTATTTGGCAATGAATTTCTGTTTGGACAATTATTTTTCGGGCAGCAATTAGGTGCATATATCCTAAAGGCAGACGGTCAAAGCCATTGGCTCTTACAAAACTATTACCTTCGATATAAAATAAACTCCCACTTAACAGCAGGAGTCAACTTAAAGGCACACGGGCGTGTAGCCGATTATCTTTCATTTCAATTTGGATTTATATTTTAGCCTTAGCTAACAACACGAGTCCAACTGACTTTTTTTCCTATTAATGAAAATCCAATATATCCTTTTACCTGAAGCTTATTAGGATTGCCATCAAACCACATATAACACTTGTAAGTATTCCCACTTTTAGGGTCATAAATAGTTCCGTCTGTCCATTCATCATCGTCATCATCAAACTCAAAATTCTTGAGTAGTTCTAATCCGATTATTTTT
>Ga0209692_10004774_pt1 | contig 12025 bp, 13 predicted proteins | sample tdDd472_FD_187129 | JGI IMG/M metagenome (GOLD analysis project Ga0209692, IMG submission 187129) | Marine sediment microbial communities from the Atlantic coast under amendment with organic carbon and nitrate - tdDd47.2 (SPAdes)... | ecosystem: Environmental > Aquatic > Marine > Coastal >...
CAAGAAGAGGAACATTATAGTTTAGGAGGTTCACAATTTTGTAATATGGGCCTGGCAACATATTTTTATTAATAAAGAATTTTTAATCCCACAAAAATGATAAAAGCAAACGATCCCTCTATCAGGACATGGTTACCTGTAAAAGATGGGAGTGATTTTCCAATACAAAATATTCCATTTGGGATTTTCAAACCACACAACCGAACAAATCCAAGAGCAGGTACGAGGATAGGTGACCTGGTAATCGATCTTGCAGCTATTGCGAGCAAAGGCTATTTCACGGATGAAGGCATTGAAAACAGGGAAGTGTTTTATAAGGATACCCTCAACGAATTTATAGCTCTGGGCAAGCCGGTTTGGCGTGCTGTGCGGAACAAAATTTCCGATATCTTTGATTATGATAACGAAGAATTTTGGAATACTGATGACTTCAAGCAGGGTATCTTTCATCAAATTCAGGATGTGGACCTTTTAATGCCAGTACAAGTTGGCGACTATACCGATTTTTATTCAAGTATCGAACATGCTACCAATGTGGGTAAAATGTTCCGTGATCCAAAAAATGCTTTGTTGCCCAATTGGAAACATATTCCGGTTGGTTATCATGGCAGGGCATCATCCATCGTAGTTTCCGGTACTAATGTACATCGCCCGATGGGTCAAACCCGGCCTAGTGATGATGAACTGCCAATGTTTGGACCCAGTAAACAATTGGATTTCGAACTCGAAATGGCTTTCATTACAGGTAAAGAGACCAATCTTGGCGATAGGATATCGACAGAAGAGGCGGCTGATCATATTTTTGGAATGGTATTGTTTAATGACCTGTCGGCACGTGATATCCAAAAGTGGGAGTATGTACCTTTGGGCCCTTTTCTATCAAAAAACTTTGGTTCAGTCATTTCTCCATGGGTTGTTACTCTGGACGCACTTGAGCCTTTTAAGCTTCAGGGCCCTAATCAGGAACCGGAAGTTTTACCTTACTTAAAGTATGAAGGAGCAGCCAATTACGACATTCAACTTGAAGTATTACTTGCTGGTGAAGGCCAGGAGCCACATCGTATCTGTCGATCGAATTTTAAATATATGTACTGGAATATTCATCAGCAACTTGCACATCAAACTGTCAGTGGCTGTAATATCAATATTGGCGATATGTATGCCTCCGGTACAATCAGTGGCCCAACACCCAGTTCTTTTGGTTCAATGTTGGAATTGAGTTGGCGTGGTACCAAGCCGATTGCAATGCCGGATGGCAGTGAGCGAAAATTCATCAGCGACAACGATACTTTGATCATGCGTGGTAAGGCTGAAAAAGGAAAAGTGAGAATTGGTTTTGGTGAGGTAAAAACCAAAATTTTGCCAGCAAAAGAATTTTAATGCAAATCTCAGCAAAATAGATTCAGCAACTTCATACAGTTTTTAACATCTACAAAATCATAAACATGATTAGAAAAGTTGATCCACTTGGTATTCCAAAACCACAATTGCACAAATTAATCCTTGGATCGATTGCTCCGCGGCCCATTGCTTTTGCCAGTACTGTAGATGGCAATGGGAACCCTAACCTGGCGCCTTTTAGCTTTTTTAATGCTTTTGGAATAAATCCTACCACATTGATCTTTTCTCCATCGCGAAGAGGCCGGGATAATACCACCAAACATACATACGAAAACATTAAGGAAGTACCAGAGGTAGTGATTAATGTTGTAAATCATGATATGGTTCATCAGGCTAGCCTGGCAAGCACTGAATACCCAAAAGGGGTGAATGAATTTGTTAAAGCAGGATTTACACCTTTGCAGTCTGAAACAATTAAACCATTTCGAGTAAAGGAATCGCCCGTGCAATTTGAATGCAAGGTAAGAGAGGTAATTGAAACCGGAAGTGAAGGTGGTGCAGCCAACCTGGTCATCTGTGAGATTTTGATGATTCATGTTCATGAGAAAATTCTGGATGATGCGGGTTTTCCAGATCCAAACAAAATAAAATTGGTGGGTAGGCATGCCGGTGATTATTATGTAAAAGCCTACGGAAAGAGCCTGTTTGAAGTTGAAAAACCATTGGTGAGGTTGGGGATAGGCATTGATAGTCTTCCTGAAAAAATTAAATTCAGCAAAATATTAACCGGGAATAACCTGGGGCAATTGGGAAATGTTGAAAAACTACCTTCGGAAAGGGAGGTAGGCGAAATAAAAACTCATCCGGTGGTAGCTAACCTCCTGGACGAATTGAAAGATGAACCAGAACGTCTTGAAGAAGAAATTCAACTACTAGCTCAAAAGTGGCTTGATGATGGAAGGATCATGGATGGTTTTAGTCTTTTACTCGTATAGAGCATATGCTCTTTTCGTCAGTATTGCCAGGATGATTCCACTCTAAAAACCAGTTTCTTGCCACCAAAGCACAAAATCACTAAATTTCACCAAAGCTAATATCTTGATTCTCATTTTTGTGAGCTTTTGTGCCTTGGTGTTTTTGTGGCAGTTTTTTAACATTTTGGCTTTTTAAAGTAGCCTCCAGGATCATATAGAAGGAACTTAATTTTCCTTCTTTAATGCAATCAACCTGTCTTGTGCTCAGAGGAAGCTGAAGGGTAGTGCCGGTCAACAAGTTTCATAATGGGTTTGAAATCACTTTTAAGCAGTTGCCATCTGTCGGGGTAAAGTTTGAATAGTTTCTTGATGTTTTCCTTGTGATAATCCACCGAATAAGATATGGCCGGTGGTTTAACCGGGTTATCAAGAGAGTTTGCAACATTCTTGGAAGTTAGCTGCATGTTTTGTTGTTGTGCACGCTTTGCGGCTATTTCAAGACGGTTGAGAAACTTTGCTGAGACTGCATAAATGCCGTGTTCAAGTGGATCCAAATCTCCGGCAGGCTTTTCATCTAACGAAAAATTGAGATGGCTTTCGGTGAGAGTTATTTCGGAAACTGGATGTCCGAAAACAAGATTATTGGCAATTTCAACAGCCCGGCTTATAATGTCTTCAAGTCTGTGAAACTCTCCATCATATTCCTTTATGCGTTGAGTGGCAGATTCTGAGAAGGAGTAAAGCCTTTTATTCTGTGCGCTAAACTTATCGAGGTAATGCTTGCACGAAATAACCAGGCTCTCCTGGTATTTTTTCTGGATTTTGTTTAGTTTAAGGTTCATATTCTCAAGGTTTTGACTCACAGCAGCCATATTCTCCGATATCATTTTCAAAACCTTCTGGTCATTCGATGCGTTGCTTAAAATCATGAGTAGCGAATTCCTTATGTTCCTGGCAATTACATTCTTCATTTCGGTTGTTAAGCGATTCTTGTTACCACTCACCAAAAAGTTGCTCATATCTGATTCAAAGTAGAAAAAGACAAGGTCGTTAGCTCCGTCAAAATTATTAGGAAATCTATTGAGTAGAACAACTTTATCTATTTCGCCAAAGACTCCCTTTTTGTTGGCCTCTTCGCGATTAAACTGGTATGGAATTTCGTTTCTGTGGTACCACTCAGCCGGTGTTTTCCGCTGCCGCATTCTATTCAAATTCTTTGAGTTAGACCCTACGCTTAAATGCTCAATATGATAATCTTCGCCCTGTTTTGTGCTCATCTCGGCACAAACTTGTTTTCTCAGGGGGTCAAAGAAAATGACGTCAACTCTTTCAATACCCGGAACGAGTAACTTTGAGTTCTTCAAAATTACCTGCGCGGGATTTCCGATAAATGAAAAATACTCAGACACCGGTTAAAGTTTTTGTTATCAGATACTTGAATTTATATCGAGAAAATGATTTGCATTGAAACTAAAAAGAAACTGTACTCTTCATGGAAACAGCCAAAACTGAGGTAAAGATAATACAAAGTTGAGGTGTTTAGCAAATTAATTTAGGATAAAATTGAAAAACACTTCAGTAATTTAGGGTAGTTATAATAAAGATTAAGGAAGGAGTTTAGGATAGAAAATTTAGGAAAATACACTGTAAAAAGCTTGTAATGCGATTAATAGCATTATACTTTTGTCTCGAATACAAGAGCAATAAATATTGATTTTGGTAAGTGCTAAAGTTTTTAAAATTATATTGAACTAAAATACTAAACAAAATTAGAAATGACTGTGATGAAAAAATTAACCCTTACAACCCTTCTTTTTACCAAACGCTTTTCTCCATACCATCAATTAAAGAGCAAGGCATGGAAACTTCCTCCTGGATTCAAAATGAATAATAAATGGCTCACAAAATGGTGGGTTAAAATTGAAGCCGATTACATTAAACTTTCGACCTCGCTTAGTAATAGAGTTCTGGATGTTTCAATAGCCTATAATGAATGGATGGAAAGCTTTATAGAGATGAATTCGGAAGTTGATTATCAAGTACAAAGCCCTTCAATTGCCATGTCGGATGGTTTGTCAATCCAGTGGAAGATTAAAAACTATTCAGAGATTTTTGTACATCGCTTATTTTACCCTGTTGTTGATACCCAAATCAACCTGGTCAGGAAATTTGAAAGAGTATTACTTTGTATACATCATTTTTTTACCACCACGCCTCATTATCATGTCCCTATACTTGAGATAGTTAACGCTACTGAACCTGAAACCATTAAAACAACAACAGTAAGGCCTTTCCCAAATGTAGATACTTCACGCCGCTTTTTTAACACAGTTAACTTTTCTGGTGATGGATTTATCAAGTTAATATTTTGTTATAAGAATCAACCCAAATATAAACAAAAGCAGCCAACAGTAAAGCCCATACTCGTAGAAAAATTGAGCAGGAATAAGCTATGGCGAATATTTGAAAAATTTGTAGGAGGACAGAACTACCAATCTTCATTTGCTCCGATGCGCTTAGTAGTATCACCTGAAATGAATGCTACTGCCATTATCAGAAGTGGATTCAACTGAGGGACATGGGAATAAGGTAAACTATTATTAAGTCAAAAAAACAGTTTCAACCCATTTCAGGGCTGCCTTTTACCCAATTTACCAGAAACAATAGCTGATATTGTTTAAATTCCCTAAATTTGTCCGATTGGAATAATTGAACATTATTCCTTTTTAAATGCTTATAGGTAGATAATGTAATTATAATGCAGGAGAGCGGACAAATAACTTCCATTGAAAAACCCTTACAGATCCAACAGGTTTGTAATGATTTTTTGCCCATTTCGCTCGCTGAAATGGACAGTGTTAAGTTGCTTGACCGTTTCGACAAAAAGTTTGTCCTTAACGCTCAAATGCTTCCTGGTATACTGCAACATGCATTTGAGCATTACCGGATATTGACAATACGCCGTAAGAGGATATTTGAATATCGTACTCAATATTATGATACTCCAACCTTTGGTTTATACCTGGATCATCATAATCGCAAACTGAACCGATTGAAAGTACGGAAGCGGGAATATGTTACAACAAGGCAGGTGTTTTTTGAACTTAAGTTTAAAACCAACAAAGGTAGAACCCGCAAAAAACGCATCGAAATTGATAGTTCGAAATCAACTTTATACAAAACCGAAAGGAAGTTCCTTAAGAAGAATACTCATTTAGTTCACAGGGACCTGGAACCAAAGGTGCTTAACCAATTCTCAAGAATTACCTTGGTAAGCAAATTATCTACAGAGAGGGTCACCATCGACTTTGATTTGAAATACCAACTAAATGGATCCAGCATCGATTTACCTTTCCTTTCGATTATTGAAATCAAGCAAGGAAGAAGTTCAGGTATATCTGAACTGGAATGGATATTGCGGGTACATAAAGTTGCACCTTTTAAAATCAGTAAGTACTGCATTGGGTCATTATTACTGGATAAAAGTTTGAAATACAACAGATTTAAGAATAAATTATTCACATTAAATAACTTAAGCAATGACAATAGCTATGCTTCAGTTTTTATCAGATCCTAAATTATTTGGGATCGAATTTTTCAATCAGCATGATTTCATGATGATGTTTTTCAGATTCATGATGAATTTTGTATTTACCATGATTATTGTCAGGTATGTCTATTATGCGCATTCCAGGCGCAAAGATTATTTGTTTACCTACATCCTGATCAGTATTGCAGTATTTTTTCTTTCATATCTGTTGCAAAACGTTGATTTGCAACTGGGATTCGCTCTTGGCCTGTTTGCTTTGTTTGGTATTATACGATACAGGACTAATCCCATCCCTATTAAAGAAATGACCTATTTGTTCCTGGTAATCTGCGTTGCTGTTATGAATGCTCTTTCGGACCAGGAAATCAGCTATGTTGAGCTTTTGTTTGCCAATGGATCGCTGATAATTATCACTGTTGTAATTGAATATTTCTGGAGTTTTAAACACGAATCGAGTAAATCCATCATTTACGAAAAGATAGATCTTATTAAACCCCAAAACCAGAAGAAGTTCATTGAAGATCTTGAACGACGGACAGGTTTGAAGATCAGTCGTGTGGAAATTGGGAAAATTAATTTTCTGCGGGATACCGCCGAGATTACTATATATTACCTCTGGGATAAATACTCAACAAATTTCTTTGAAAGTGAATCGCTGGATAATTTTTCCTTTAAAGAAAACCCGGAAGAAAATGATGTTTAAGCAGAAGTTTTATATTGTCTTTTTGCTATGCTGGATATTTTTGTCTGGATTGGTTAGCTTTGATATTGTTGCACAGGATTACTCTGTTGGTAATGCAGAAATGCTGTTCACCTCACACGAAATTCTTAACTTAACTATAACAGGCGATCTCAATACACTGTTAAAGGACGCTGGTGACGACCGCACTGAACACCCGTTTGTTCTTGAATATTTTAATGGTGTGGATACCATTTACCTGGATGTGGATATTGAAACACGTGGAAACTTCAGACGGAAATCGGAAAATTGTAGTTTTCCACCTTTAAAACTAAATTTTAAGAAGAAGCAGGTTAAAAATACTTTGTTTGACGGATTGAATAAAGTAAAGCTTGTAACGCATTGCAGATCAAAGTCAAGCAAGTTTGAGCAGTATGCGATTGAAGAATACCTTATTTACCGTGTTTACAACATTATAACGGATACAAGTTTTAGAGTCAGGATGGCATTGATCAACTATGTTGATACGGTTTCAGGACGTAAGACACAGGAAAAATATGGCTTTTTTATCGAACCGGATGGAGCTTTCGAAGACAGGTTTGATGCGCATGAAAGAAAGCAAAAATATCTTTTGCAAGAAAAAACCAGTTATGATCATATGGGTGAACTGGCAGTTTTCCAATATATGATGGGCAACACCGATTGGGCAGTTTCAACACTTCACAATATAAAGCTGTTTGCAACCGATACATTACAACCACCCTATGCTATTCCCTACGACTTTGACTGGTGCGGTTCAATTAATACTCTTTATTCCAAACCCTTACCACGATTTGAATTAGAATCGGTGAAAGACAGGCTTTACAGAGGATATTGCAGGCCAATTGAGCAATACAAGAAACATGCACAACATTTCATTGATAAAAAGGATGAAATTTATTCTCTATACGAACATTTTGAACTGCTTGACAAGCAGGAAAGGAAAAGGATTTTTAAATATTATGATGATTTTTATTTCATCATTTCGGATGAGAGATCTCTAAACTCTGAATTTTTGAAATCCTGTTTAAAGGAAAACTAACTTAAACTAATATATTCTACAAGGACATTCCAGAAGGGAATGCCGGTAATTTTTTGCAGTACATATCAAGGTGGATTTTTAAAGTCCAAAATGGGTTTCTGTTTTTACTAAAATGAAACCAACATAACGGCATATTTATTGAACAATAGATGTGCATTCTGGTTATAATGTGATTGAATTGCAAGGGATTAAATAGATGTACAAGCAATCTACATTCAGATAAACTAAATTAAATGAGTACGAGACTAATTCAATACATCTTATTTTTTGTAGCTGTTACCATTGCTGGCGCTAGCTATGGTAGCCCTACTGAGAAAGAGGTGATGAAGGCTATAAAAAGCGGCAATTTAACTACTGTGCTGACATTTCTGGATGAAGGGAATGATATTAATGGTAATTACGGAAGAGAGAAAATAACACTTTTAAACTACTCTATTAAAACCGAAAGTACTGAAGTGTTTGATCAATTGCTCGAAATGGGCGCTGACCCGAGTATACTTTCTAACGGCAAAACCCCCATAATGTATGCAATTCAGAACAGGCAACCCTTTATGTTGCGACAATTAATAAATTATGGAGCTGATGTTGACCAGCCTGGAAAGAAAAACAATACCACCTTAATTTCGGCGGCGAAGTCGGGGAGGCTTGATTGTGTAAGGTTGTTGGTTGAAAATGGTGCAGATGTTGAATTGAAGAACGATGCGGGTATGACGGCACTGGATTATGCAAACTTTTCGAATTTCGTTAAAGTTGCAGAATACCTAGTAAAGATAATCGAGATGAGGCATTATTATAACAATCTTCCTTTCTATTTCGACGGACCTCATATTGAGTGGCAAAACGATACTCTATTGCGTATGTTTTACATGGTTTACGATACAATTAAAAAATTCCCTTTGCTCAAAGATCAATTTCATACGGTTAATCAGGACACAGTTACACTTGGGGGTTTTGCTGGTGATACCAGCCATTACACTATAACAAGGGATAGGGGCAGGGATCCTTCTATATTTGAAAATGTATCCAAAGTACTGGCTATTGGTGATATTCATGGGCATTACACGGCCATTTTATCTTATTTTCTTACTAACAAGATCATCGATGAAAACCACAATTGGATTTGGGGTGATGGACACGTAATTTTATTAGGTGATGTTTTCGACCGAGGAAATGAAGTAACCGAATCACTATGGCTCATTTATCAACTCGACATCAAAGCAAGGAAACACGGTGGACGGGTGCATATGCTGCTGGGGAATCATGAAGTAATGATCATGACCAATGATACCCGATACCTGAATAAAAAGTATGAAGTCTTTTCGAACTATTTCCTGAGGGATTATGCGGAATTTTTCAGCATTAATTCAGAACTTGGGCACTGGTTGAGAGATAGAAACACTATCATTAAAATCAATGGTGTGATCTATTCACATGCTGGAATTTCTCCGAAGGTTTATGAGGAAAAGATCAGTCTTGATACAATTAACGATTTGTTGAGGGCTTACCTCCATAATCCGAAATTTCCAAAAAAAGGAAGCTTAACTTACCTTTTAGTCAGAGATTATGGACCACTTTGGTTCAGGGGATACATTATCGAGACGGATAATAATTTTCTTATTACACAGGAGGAGGTTGATGCAATTCTCAAGTTTTATGATGCAGAAGTTATGGTAATTGCCCACACTGAAAATAATATGATCACTCCCTTGTATGCAAATAAAATAATCGCTATTGATGTACCAATACGCGATCGAAATTTTATTCCTGAAGGTTTGTTGATGGAGGATAAAAACTTCTATTGTGTGAGTGGTGATGGTAAAATAAGGAAGCTATTCTAAGTGTTTTGTGCACCCTAGCTTTTCATCTCTATTTGTTGATGCCTTTAATTGAGATAAAACCTGTATCCAATTTCTTCCAGCTTTTTATTGATCATAAAAAGAAAGTCAAGTTTGTCGCTGAGATATTTTTCACGTAATTCTTTGGTCTCTAGCCTTATAATATCGTATTTCTCATCAATTTCCAAAGGCATTTGGCCTGCAATATCCAGGATGTGATTCGAGGTTATTATACCTGCAATCTCACTTTTATCATTATTGATTCTGGAAAGTTGTTCCTTGTAATCCCTGAATTTGTCAATCAGGTCCTTGTCTGCGACCTCATTCATTTCATCCAATATCTTAACTTTACCCCCGGCGTAGAGTTTACCCGGTAATTGTTCCTTCATATCATTGATTACAAACATATTTACTCCTTTAACCAGAATGTCCATTTCGCCGGTAGGGCTTGTAGCAAGTATCTTATGCAATACCACTCCTGAGCCATATAAACACATTTTTCCATCCTTAACATATGGTATGCCGAATGTCTCGGTCTTGTTGCTCATATCCTTAATCAGATCTTTGTATCTCTTCTCGAATATATGCAACGGCTGTATTTCACCGGGGAAAATGATAACTGTAGTAGGAAATAAAGGAAAATTATGTTGTAATCTCGTCATCTTTGATGAATGCTTGAATTTTTGAACATCTTTATAACACATGAAATTTAAAAATGTTTGCTCAACCTGAAGAAAAATACAGGAATTCAATAATTTTTGACGTTCAGGATATAGACGCGTCACTTTTTTGTTCGCCTATTGAATTTGATGGTTCTAATATTTTTTAATTGATTTGTGACAAAATGAAAGTCTCTATCCAGCTTTCGATTCTGCCGTAAGTACATGCTGAACGGGCGAAACGTGCAACACTCAGACAATATAAATTACAAGTTAAGTCCATCTTTGCTGTCATTTCTATATGGGTTATTGATGAAAAGCTGTGATCAATCAATATTTATTAACTTTTTGTTGAAATATATTCACATAGTTGATTGTTTTAAAGATATTATTTATCTTTGAAAGGTATCAAATTACTACGATCATTAAAATCCTGAACTATGAGTGCGAATGACATTGTTAAACCTTTCGAGGTTTTTACGGGAACAGCATGGCAGGCTGAAACAGTCAAGGAAATGCTGGAAGATAATGAGATTGAAGCTTTCTTCGGCGATGAAATTTGGGGTACAGATACACGTTGGGAAACTGCCCCGGATAATTCCGGTGTGGTGCGGGTTTATGTGCAACAAGAAGATACCGAAAGCGCTAAGATTGTGGTTGAGCGATATTACGATGATATTGCAGGGGATTATTAGGATTTTTATACCCAGGGGATCACTTATTGCTGGTAAGTTATTTTATTAGAATTGAGTGAGCTGCAATGATTATCGGCCAATATCAATTCTATCCATCTGAATCAGAAGTTCATTTTGCTGGCTGATGCGTTCCTCAAGGATAGAGATATAGGTAGCATTTAAAGTATCCGGAAAATACCGATACGAATTCTTTGCCCACTCCAATGCCGGTTCGAGCAATCCTTCCATTTCATTTGCTAAAGCCAGGTTAAAACACGCCAGAGCCTTGATTTTAACTTCATCCGAACTGAGCGCATTTTTCCAAAACCAGGCTGCATTTTTCCAATTTCCCAATTGAGCTTGTTCAAACCCGGTTTTAATATTTTTATCTCCTTTTTTAAATATCATGCGGCTGGTTTCAACAAAATGTGGAGAGATTCGCGCACCATACCGGCGCCCGCTTGACGCAGCAGCAAGCGTTAAAGCCGCTTTCCTGGCTTCAAAGCCTGTGTTCTTATCATCGATTACAAGAGGTTCAACCTGGTAGTAAATAGTATCCAGAAAAACTTTTTTATCAATCAACTTTGAGATGAATGGATTGATGAAGAGCCAATCCGTTTTGAAAATAACCTCAAACTCACCAAAATACTCACCGGTATTGCTCAGGAAAACATCATAATTATTCGATTGCAACATCGTGTTTAACAGAATAAAGGAATCAGCCGAGTCGCTCTTGCACAATTGCCTGATGAAATTTACATCCTCAACCGTAAAGTCAACAGTATTTTTAGGTAGAACCCTTTCGAGTGAATCAGCAACTGAAACAGAAAACCTTTCTGTAAATCCCAGCATTTCCTTAATGTTCAATATTGCGGTATTGGCAAGGGCTGTGTCAATATTTATGCTGTCATAGCTCAACACATCAAATATTTTGAATGGCATTCCCAAAGAGTCAGCGTCATTATTAGAAATATTGTGAGCTATCACTACGCTTTGCAACTCAGGGGAAAAGTACAATTCGGCAGGTTCCAGGATTTCTATATTGAAATACTCATATGTCTTGCATCCGGTGAAGAATAAAGTCACCGACATGAGTACAATAATTAATATTTTAGAATTATTTAAGTTCATTTGGAGTTGTCAAATTTATCAATTACCATGCCCATTTAATCAAGATAAATTTTAACAGTTTGAAAAGCATATTTACTGTCGACTTCCGGAAAATCAGTCCT
>Ga0209692_10004775_pt1 | contig 12022 bp, 11 predicted proteins | sample tdDd472_FD_187129 | JGI IMG/M metagenome (GOLD analysis project Ga0209692, IMG submission 187129) | Marine sediment microbial communities from the Atlantic coast under amendment with organic carbon and nitrate - tdDd47.2 (SPAdes)... | ecosystem: Environmental > Aquatic > Marine > Coastal >...
AAGCCATCTGAAGGCCCTAGCTGGGTTGCATTAGATCAAGAAGAGATGCCGTCTAGGGAAGTAATGAGCGAGGTTGTCCTTGCGTCTGAGGAGCAAGAAGAAGAGGAAATATATTCCCCTAGAGATGCGGCGTGTTTTATTATGGGCGGGACGATATATCCTGAAGCACTTGCGAAGCTGGATGTGGAGGATTGTCACTTTGTTTGGCGCGTGGATGATGAAGGGGAAGAGCATCTTATCTCAACTGGTACCGCATCAAGCACGGAGCCTTCTACTGGTGTGTTGGTGTTTTCCGTTGATGAGATGGAAAAACAGCGAGAAGCAGGTAATAAAACCATATTAGTGGTTGATCATAAGCTGCTTGAAAAAAAAGATAATGGTTCTAAAGACTTTTTTAAATTAGCTGATGGTTTGATAATTCTTAGTCATACAGATGCAGAAACTGAAGATGGTAGCTATGATCATTTTCTTGTAAATAACCTAAGTTATCCTTCGGTGTTGCTTGATAATCAAACGAATCCGCAATTGTCGAAGGTAGAAGAAAAGGGCCGTTGTGGAATAAAATTGAGTGGTGTGAAGGATCCTTTGTATGAAGGTCAATCTGTTACTATAGATCCGATGACTGGAAGGTTGTGGGATAAAGAGTTGCCGCTAATTCCTCCAGATGAAAATGCGCGGAAGATTGTCGAGTGTATTGATCCATCTGCAAGTTCTATGCAGGTGGCTGTTCATGTGCCGCAGAGAGGTGATATTGGCCTGGTAAACAAGTTAAATATTTTATCTAAGTTAGGTGTTGATGTTGGGTTATATCGCACTGATGTTGATTGTTCCAAGCAGTTGCGTAAAGGAGGTGCGCATGAAGCATTTAGAGCCCTAAGCAAAGGTGCTGTGCCACTTTGTTTGAAAGATTGGGATAATCATGGATTTGCGATGAGTTGGTCTACTGAGTATCGCTTGCCGGATATTCATAATATGAAGGATTTATTGCCTCCAGAGCTTAGGGAGGCTTTGGATCGAGGAGAAGATCATGAACCCGGTACGCCATTGTTTAAGGTTAGGGAAACGCTTTACAGGCATCAACTCGAAACAGCTATTTGTAAAAATGCAATTAATTTTTGCGAGAATACTAATTATGCCATTTTTCCGTCAGTAACTAATGCAAAAGAGGTAGAGTTTTTTAAGACGATGCTTGGTGAGGTAGTATCTGATGAGGTTGATTATCTTAAAGGCTTGGTTGACAAGGTTGCAAATGAAGAGGTGATGCATCTTGAAAACACGATTAAGGGGCTCGAGAGGAATGTTGGATTTGGCGTGATGATGGAAATTCCCGAAGCCTTTGAGGAAAAGGAAGCGTGGGATATTGCCTCTATGTGCGATAGTTTGTGCCTTGGTACTAATGGATTAACGAAGGAGATGACGGGTTTGTCGCGCGGTACCTGGGATCACTCAGGATATATGAAAGACGAAGGCCTGGAAGGTATAAGTCCTTTCGATACGTTCATTCCGTCTGTAAAGAAATTAATAAAGCGATTTTTGGATATAGTGAAGAAGGTTGAGGAAAAGCAAGAACGAGAAATACTTACCAATATTTGTGGGCGTCAGGTTTCCGGGGGTAATCCTGAGTCTATCAAGGACGCGCTGGAGTTGAAAGGAGTTCGGCGAATCACTGTTCCGGCTCGGGAAGAAAATATCTACCGCGCGTGGCTTACTATTGCGCAGCGTGAGGCTGAATTGGAAAGCGAGCGTGTGCCGCAGATGAATTTTGGGCTGAATTTATAATAATATTATAAAGAAATCTCTGGATTTGTTATAATATTATGCTACTCTTTAGTATTGCAATTTACCATATAAATAAAATAACTAAACAGGGGGGTGTTGGTGAGTGGGTTTATATTAAGGCAAGATGGGGTGTCACTTAGAGATGTGATGGACGGTGTTGTACGAGAGCCAGAAAAGATGCCGCCTAGGGGGGCGATGGGTTGGGTTGTATTAGACCAAGGCGAAGAATTGCCCGAAGGGGAAACGGAATGGGGTAACTTCGGGCAAGAAGTGTCGGAAGAAAAGAAGAAAAAGTATTCGCCCGGGGAAGCGGTTGCGCTTATTGAAAGCGGAGAGTCTATTAAAGAGGTGTTGGCTAATCTGGATGTTGCTGCGTGTCATTTTATTAAACGCGTGGCTGATCAGGGAAGAAAGTCTCTTATCACAACGGGGGCATCATCAAGCACGGGGCCATCTAGTGGTGTATTGGTGTTTTCTGATGATGAGATGAAGCGGCGGCGGAAGGCAGGTGAGAATCCTATTCTTGTTGTTGATCCGAAGCTTATTGAAGAAAGAGACAATGCCTCCGAAGATTTTTTTGAACAAGCTGATGGCTTAGTCATACTTAGTTACACAAGTGATGACGTTGAGGATGGTCGTTATGATCATTTTCTCGTAAATTCCTTAAGTTACCCTTCTGTATTACTCGATAATCAAACAAATCCAAAAATATCGATGGTGGAAGAAAAAGGCTGTCGTGGGATAAAATTGGGTAATGGGAAAATTTTGTATGAAGGTCAATCTGTTACGTTAGATCCGATGACTGGAAGGTTGTGGGACGAAGAATTGCCAATAATTCATCCGGATGAAAATGCACAGAAGTTAGTTGAGTATCTTGATCCCCCTTCTGATTATTTTACGCAAGTTGCCGTTCATGTGCCGCAGAAGGCTGATATTAATAGAGTGCATCTTTTAGCTGATTCTTTGAATGAGGAGATGAAAATTGGCTTACGTCGCACCGATGTTGATTGTGCCAGACGGTTGCGCAGAGGGGGCAGGGAGGCTTTTAGGGATCTAAGTAAAGGCGTAGTGCCATCTTGTTTGAAAGATTTGGATGACTATGGGTTTGCTAGCGGTGTGCCGACTACGTATCGTTTGCCCGATATTCATAATATGCGGAATCTATTGCCTCCCGAGTTTCAGGAGGCCTTAAAAAATAAAGATGACCACAAACCGGGTACAGAGTTGTTTAAAATGAGGGAAACGCTTTATAAGCATCAACTCAGGACAGTTATTCGTAAGACAGGAAATTGTGCCTTTGATGATACGATGGACGTTATTATCCCATCAGTAATTAATGCGAAGGAAGTGAAGTATTTCAAGGAAGAGCTGTTTGATAAGGTTAAGTCTGAGGAAATAAAGTGTCTTAAGGACGGTATTGGTGCTGCCTCCCTTGAGGAAAAGGAACGTCTTGATGCGTTAGCTGATAGAATCGAAGAGAATATTAAATTTGGCGTTATGATGGAAATTCCCAAGGCCTTGATTGATACGCTGGCAATTGCGCCTTTTTGTGATTGTTTGTGCTTCGGAATGAACGGGTTGACGGAGCATCTAACGGGTTTGTCGCGCGGTATCTGGGACCATTCGGGATATATGAAAGATAAGGGTTTTGATGGCGTAAGCCCTTATAATACACTCATTCCACCCGTACTTACTTTAATGCTTCAAAGTTTGGCTGCGGTGTGGACGGTTGAGCATATGCAAAATCGGAAAATACGTACCAATACCTGTGGGCGTCAGGTGGCCGGGCATGATATTAAGTCTATTTTGACAGTTCTTAGAATGGGGTTTGATCAAATCACTGTGCCGGCTCGGCTGGAAAACTTTTTACGTGCTATGCTTACTGTTGCAAGCCAAGATGCACGGCGAAGGATGGAGCACGATCCCCATATTAGTTTTAAGTGTAGACCGTTAATATGTTCAGATCCGGGATTGTCTTGATTTTTATTTGCCGCGATTGGCTTTTTCTTCGTGCCCTGAAGTTCCAAAGCGCGTTTCTAGAATATTAAAGACATCGCTTGGCGGTACGTTGTGGTGGGATAGCATTACCATTAAGTGGAACAATAAATCTGCGGCTTCGTTGCGGATATTTTTTTGCAATGTTGGATTATTGGGATCGGTATCCAGAGCAAGAGCTTCGTCGATAACCTCCTGCGCTTCTTCTAGAATTTTTTCAGCAATTTTAGGACTGTTCCCGGCGTATAAACTGGCGACGTAGGATTTTTCTGCGCTGGTGTTTTTGCGCTCTTGCAATACGGAGTAGAGTTGGTCGAGAATGTGATTGGCCATAATATTTGTATTTTCTGCATATGTATTGTTGATACGCAAAATATGCATAAGATCAATGGGTTGGTAAAGGATAAAAATGAGTTTTCTTAACAATCAAGAAAAAAGCAGTTTGATAGAGTTGCACATATTTATGATTTTGAATTTAAAGTTGTGCTTTAAGGCAACAATATTTGCACCCAGAGTATATGTTACTGTACAATGGTGATGATTACATAGTAATGGGAGCGTATATGGTTGAATATACCGAAGGCCAGAAAAGTTATATCAAAGGGGTAGAAGAAACTGCCAGCAATGTTGATAAACTTGTTTATATTAACCCGAATGTTTGCGCGCCCGTATACGAAAAATATGGAATTGATTACAATAATATATCATCTTCCCGAGACCTCCTCCATGAAACGAAAGCAAAGCTAAAATCACTATCGCCTGAGCAAAGAACGGAATTCCTTGACGAACTAGAAAAAACGATCGGGGATCATATTGAAGAGCAAATCCCCGGGGGAAGAAATGAGCTGATGGTAAATACCTCCGGCCTTTCTTGGGAAATGCGCTTGGGAAAGATTGCAAATTACGCCGGGATAAGAGGTCCAGGAGCAAGTGATAACTGCGAAGTTAACGGCAAAACATATGGCATTGCAGTCCTTCCTTCCGTCTTCTTTGATACAAAAGAAAAGTTGCTCCGATCCAGTTTAGAAGGAAGAAATTTTGGTCCGAAAGCCATTGATAAAATAATCGAAAAAGCACCCGGAACAGAAGAAGAGTATATGGAATTTGTTGGCAACCATGAAGGAGGCCATATTGATGGGAAAAGCTTCGAAAAAACACCTCGCGGAAAACTAGAAGAAGAAGTCAAAGCCGATACAGCCGCTTCAGAACAAACAACAAAAGACGGAAATCCGGAATTGGCTCAATACCGGTTAAAATTCCGGGCACTTCTGCTCAACCACGAAGAACATGCCACACAAGTTCCGCTTTTTACAGGCGATAAAGTCACGAACATTCAGGCTGAAATCACACAAACATTAATCAAAACAATGGAAAAAGATGTTGCCGATAATTGCGACCTTGGTGGAAAAGTACCATTTCAGCTCTTAAGAGAAAAACCTGATGCTTATTTCGAAGCATTAAACAAAGCTATCGAACAAAAAATAGTTGATGCAAAGCTCGCTTATAAACAAAACCCGGACGATCCGGAAGTCGCCAAACAAGCTCTTGCTGTACAGGTTTACGCTGACAACGCCCACTTATTCGAAGCGGCCTATAGGCAATACGCTCTCGATGAAGATTTTCCAGACCCAAAACCCACACAAATACTATCTCAGGAAGATGAAGACAAAATAAGCTCCGAGCTATATCAGGATCGCAATATCAAGTACTACGAAGACTTTGCCAAAAGTGTTGCAAGATCTCAATTTAACCCTTTATATGCCCAAGGTTTTCCTTACGATGGAAACGAAGAAGAACAAATGCGCTTTCCTATCGATTATTTGGAAAGACTGCGTGATGAAGCCACTGAACGCTACGCTAATAATCTGGATGATGAAGTAGCACTAAAGCATGCAATATTTGTCGATTACGCCATTGAATGTTTCGGCGCTGATTACAATAAAATGATAAAAAATGATGGATTAAATCAAGCCCAAATGGATCTTGCACCCATAGTTCCAGAAGATGTTAAATTAAATTATTACAGAAAAAAAATAGCGAATGGAACAATTGACGATGTAATAAAAATAGAAGAAAAAAATCCACAAGAAGAAATCCCGGGTTTTGAAATATTAGAAGACGAACCAGTTCAGGGGTGCGGCTCCGAGAAAAAAACAGATGACATGATGGCAGGAACAAACGAAACACAAGAGGATCTACCTAACATAGATATTGATAATTTTGTCAAAGAAGGGGTGTCTATAGGACTATCGCCGAATACTTCTGAAGGTCTGGGAGATTTAGACTTTAGCCCAGAATATCTTCAGCAACGCGCTGAAGAATTGGAAAAAATAGCAAGAAGACAAGAAGCACCAAGAGTACAAAGACAGGAGGTGCAAGCACCACAAACAGCGCCTCTTTATGCAAGGGACGAGGGTGATAGACCTATACAAACGGCTTCTGATGGAAGTTTGTATTATGATGAAGGCGAAGATTCTTTGGCACCGACGCCTGAAACAGGGGCTGAAGCTCCGGCTGAAAGACCTACCATTTCTTTAAATTCTATAACTCCTTCCGACGTTACTGTGAATTTTGATGAAAGAAAAACAATGGTAGGCGACAAGCCTGTTACAGAACATTTTGCACAGGCCACAAATCCACCAGCGACAAATCCGGATTCTACTATTACAGAAGAACAACCACATCTTCCCATAGCCCAAATGTAACAATGAAAAGGTGTCTGTGGTATCTCATTGCTTTTTGCTTCTTTAAAGAGTAAAAACCTGTTTGTGATGCAGGGGGAAATGCGATGCAAATACAAATACGCCTTGAAAAAGAGGCTGAGTTTCCGATCATATATGATCTTATTAAAACCGCATTTGAGACGGCGCCGATTAAGGATGGTACGGAGCAAGATTTTACAGATCGTTTACGGGTGCGTGATAGTTATATTCCTGAGCTGGCTTTTGTCGCGCAAGATGAATGTGGTCAAATTGTCGGTCATATTATGCTAACAAGCATTTCTATTGATGCGGAGATCGGGGAGTATGAGGCTTTGCTTTTGGCACCTATTTGCGTTGCCTTAGAGCATAGAAACAAAGGCATCGGGGCACAGCTTATCAAAGAAGCGTTCAGATGTGCCAGAGAGTGTAATTTTGGCGCGGTTATTCTTCTTGGTGATCCGGCTTATTATAATCGCTTTGGTTTTAAGGAATCTATGGAGTTTGGGATCGAGAATATGAATGGGTTTCCTGACGCAAACGTTTTAATGTGCGAGCTTGTTTCCGGGGCATTGGACAGTGTATGTGGCACAGTGCATTTTGAAGTTTAGGCTTATAGCCGCACCGCAATTCCGGCGGCTTTCATGGCTTCTTTAGCTTCTTTAATAGAGTATTCTCCGAAATGAAAGATCGAGGCGGCGAGCACGGCGCTGGCGTGGCCTTCGCGCACGCCCTCAACAAGGTGATCCAAGGTCCCTACTCCGCCTGAAGCAATTACTGGGACGGACACCGCATCGCTGATCGCGCGGGTGAGGGGGAGGTTAAAGCCCTGCTTTGTGCCATCACGATCCATGGAGGTTAGGAGGATTTCCCCTGCCCCGTATTTTTCGCTCATACGCACGGCAAATTCTACTGCGTCAATTCCTGTTCCTTTGCGTCCGCCATGGGTAAAAATCTCCCAACCTTCAGATCCGTCTTCTTTGGCTTTTGCATCGACAGCCACAACAATAGCTTGGCTTCCGCACTTATCGGAGGCTTCTTTGATGAAGTCGGGGTTATATACGGCGGCTGAGTTAATGGATACTTTGTCTGCACCGGCATTGAGGAGGTTACGGATATGGGACATTTCACTAATCCCGCCGCCAACAGTAAGGGGGATGAAGACTTCATTAGCTACGGCTTTAACCACATTTAAAATAGTATCGCGTTTTTGTTGAGTGGCGGTTATGTCGAGGAAACATAGCTCGTCAGCGCCCTGCTCATTATAGATTTTGGCTTGTTCCACGGGATCACCTGCATCGATGATATCTACGAAATTAACGCCTTTGACTACGCGGCCATTATCGATATCAAGGCAGGGGATTATGCGGGTTTTTAGCATTTTACAAAGTCCTTTGTCTGATTTACGTGCAAAGAATTTATAATATGGGGGAGCGGTAAATGAAAGCCCAGAAATAATAGAGAAAGTTGCCGTTAGATTTTATAGTACCATAGTGTTTTTAAGGCTATCATCATTGGGTTCTTCAGAAGCTTCAATACGTCGTCGATTTTCTTCAAACTGCTGCTCCCCAACTCTTTGAATTTCATTCAAGTCTTTCACGATAGATCTTGCCTCAAGAGTTTTTAGGGGATGACAGATTGCGTAGAAAATGCTGTTTAATCTTGTTGCCATAATTACTACCTTTTAACTGATATTAGAGGTAAGTTCTATACACAAAATCAACTTATGTCAAATTACATTCCCGGAGTTGCGGGCGTTGTTGTCTCGGGTTCAGTTGTTGCTAGCTGTGCTTCTGCGGGAGGATTTGTGGCGTCTATTTGAGCTTGTAAGCTAGTAGGATTGTCGAAAGATTTCATTTCCCAGCTTTCTGGATCAACGACAACAAGTTTATCAACACTATATTTAACTTCTTCCGATTGTAAGGGATTTTGTTCATCTTCTATTTTATAATGATCCCAATTGTTCCATCCATCCATACTATCGCGCACGGATGTTACTGTTACGTTTTCATGACCAACAGCTTGTCTAAGGTTTTCGTCTAATAGACCCTCGGTGCCAACTCCATCATTACCAAATACAACGTGCGCCTCACCTGCATGAACTAGTATTTTTCCGGTTGAGTCTGATTTGGAGATAAACTCTGTGGTGACACCGTCCCTCGTACATTCACCATTTCCCTCTACGAGCTCTTGCGCAGCAATAATATCAATTTGCTTTGCAACGCTCGACTTGTCATAATGCTCTGTAATTAACTCGATAGATTCTTCTATTGTTGCTATACGTTCATTGATATGTTGTATATTTGCGAGATCGTCTTTGCTGAGTGTATGAGGTGGTTCATCAAGAGTGCTCTGTCCGCTTTCTAGGGCTTTTATGGCGTATCCCGCATCACAGGCAACGACCTTAATATCGTTTTCTTTTAATTCATACATTAAATCGACCCAATTATCGACATCTGTTGAATTATAAAAAAAGTAACCATCGAGGGCTGTGGTTAATTCTTCTCCTGTGATTTCATCATTCACAAGAGCTTCGAATACACCATTTAAAGCAGAAGTTTGTTCGAGCATAACGGTAGAGCCAGATGTTAGTTCTCCGCTATCAAGTTGGTTTCTTATATAATTTACCCCTGCGAGGTTGGCGTGTTTTTCTGCAATAACCTCAATCATAAATTCTATCCGGTTTCATCATGAAATAATATATCATTACTTTGTAAAGATATGCTTAAGGACAGTTTTTATAGTTTTGTTATTTTGAGGTAATAGCTAAGACATTTTCCGGTGATAAGCGGCCATCATAGAGGGCTTTGCCGACAATTACGCCGTGTACGCCATATTGTTCAGCTTCGCGTACGAGACACAAATCTTCCATGCTGCCAACGCCGCCTGAGGCTATAATGGGAATGGAAGTGTCCTGCGCCAGTGCGATGGTCGATATCATATTTGGCCCTTCGCCAGTGCCGTCGCGGTCTATGTCAGTGTAAATTATTGCCGAGACGCCAGTATCTTCGAACATTCGGACTAAGTCGAAAGATTGTATGTTCGATTCTTCGACCCAGCCTTCAACTGCGACTTTTCCGTGCCGCGCATCAATACCGACAGCGATCTGGCCGGGGAATTTGTTGCATGCTTCTTTGACTAAATCAGGGTCGCGGACGGCTACTGTACCTAGAATAACGCGGCTTATGCCCTCGGATAGCCAAGATTCAATTTGATCTATATTACGGATGCCTCCGCCGAGCTGTATAGGTACATCGGCAGATTTTAAAATAGATTGTACGGCTTCACGATTAACCGGTTTGCCTTCTATGGCGCCATTGAGATCGACTACGTGAATCCAGGAAAATCCAGCGTGGGCCCACTCAAAAGCTTGGGCGCCGGGGTCTTCATTATAAACAATGTCATTGTTCATATCGCCTTTATATAAGCGTACGCATTTGCCGTCTTTTAGGTCTATGGCTGGGTATATAATCATTTTTCTAGCTCTTACTTTTTTATTGTTAGGATTATCTATAAAGGAGCTGGCGTGACAGCTCAAGAGTAAGTGTGCGTTGTTGCTCAAGGTAGTGATTATTTTATGCTTGTGCTGGTAGGAGGTTGATATTTTTGTTAGTTTTACATTTATGAGTATTTAAAAACGAGGTTATTAAGTATGACAGCTCACGAAAAAATTCTGGTTAAATGGCCTAAGGTTATGTTTCCTGTATTAGTTACCGCGGTTTTTGGTGTTACCTGTTTTTTTGCTTGTATTGGAATATTATATGCTCGCGTTAAATTTGATGCTTTTCCTGAAGTTGGAATGATTGGGTTTGGTTTTGTGGTGCTTGTTCTCGCGTTTTTTACGTGGATTAGTTTTTGGGGATTTTTGTCTTCACTTAGAAACTTTAAAGAACCGTATAAAAGGTTGATGGCTGACGAGAATGGTATTTTGTTTGTGGTTAATCCGCGAAAAGATGAGTACATCTTAGCTCCGTGGAGGGAGATAAAGGAGATAAATAAGGGTAATGTAAAGCGCGGCTGTAGTCGTCCGACCATTTATGTTGATACCCTCCATGTCGTGCTTTACTCGGGTTCCAGTGTTTCGTTTCCTGATTTTATTGTGAATAGTGAGCAGCATTCAGATAAAGATATTCATCTGGCAGAAGATACGATGGATGTGGAGTTAGACCAGTTGATTCAAGCGCTGGGTGAGATGAAAGGTAAAGCGGAGTGGTCGTAGTTTCGGATAGGAAAGGGCTATTTTTTGCTTATTTGTCTGTTTCCCTGTACGGCTTTGGATAATGTTGGGTCAATGATTTTGGTGTAGTAGTATCCTTTTAGCACTTTACCATCGACAATCGTATGAGCTGGATGCTCGCCGTAACGGTGGAAGCCCAGCATTTCATATAGGCGCATGGTTTCCGTCAATGTTTCACGTATATCTAAATTTATGACTGTGAAGTTGTTATCAAGAGCAAATTTTTCAGCTCTCTCAAAAAGTTTTTGTGTAAATTTTTGTCCACGTGCCCAAGGTGCAACAAAATGGGTGATGATGTTGAGGTGGAATTTTTGAGCTTCATTGCGTGAGCGTGGTTTGACAGTTTGACATGCACCGCAGATAACTCCATCCAAGCGCGCAACGAAGAGATCTCGTGAGGGCATAGGGACTACGCCGCGCCAATAATGTTCTAGCTCCTGGCGTATGGGCAAATCCAGCCAGCCAAGACCACTGCCGTCTGTGATAGCTGCATCAGTGGCATCACATAAATCATTAAGGTCACCGGACTGGAATTCTTTTACATGTTCAACGCTTGTGGTTGGTTCTAGGTTTTCTGGCGCTGATTGTTTGCTCATTCTTGTACTCCTTTTTAAACTCCCCGTTCTTTTTGGATGGCTTTATTTATTCGTTATTCGATAGTTCTTGATGATTGGTAACTTTATTTTTTTAAGCCATGTTTGGATTAAGGTTTCCAGTCCAAAAAGTTTGATAGCAATTTTAAGCCTGCATTGTGGCTTTTTTCCGGGTGGAATTGCGTTCCTATCATATTGTCGCGGCCGATAACTGCGGGGATTTCTCCACCGTAATTCGTCATAGCCAGACAGTGATGATTATACGTACATTGGAACATAAAAGAATGAACAAAATAGTAATTTTCAGATAAATTTGTGCTGCGAAGCACAAAGTGACGGTTATCCTGCGGTGTGCCATTGCCCGAAAATTGAAGCTCATTCCAGCCCATGTGCGGGATTTTTAGATCCGGGTTATTTGGCATGATAGGAACAACTTCACCTTCGATCCAATTTAGTCCGGCGCAAGCTCCGTGTTCCAACCCGCGCGTGGCCATAAGTTGCATACCGACGCAGATGCCGAGGAAAGGCATGCCATCTTTTATTACGCGTTCATTCAGAGCCTCGGTCATGCCGGGTGTATTTTGAAGGTTTTTCATGCAATCAGGAAAGGCGCCCTGCCCGGGCAAAACAAGTCGTGTGGCTTTTAGTATGTCTTCGGGTTTATCACTGATGAGCACATCGCAGTCGCGCGTTTCATCACGGATAACTTTTTCGAATGA
>Ga0209692_10004778_pt1 | contig 12017 bp, 9 predicted proteins | sample tdDd472_FD_187129 | JGI IMG/M metagenome (GOLD analysis project Ga0209692, IMG submission 187129) | Marine sediment microbial communities from the Atlantic coast under amendment with organic carbon and nitrate - tdDd47.2 (SPAdes)... | ecosystem: Environmental > Aquatic > Marine > Coastal >...
AGGTTGTCATTCTGTCCTATCAAACATACGGACAGGCCGAGGTCTGCAGCTCTGAAAGCTGCTGTATAACCTCCCGGTCCTCCACCGAGAACAGCCAGGTCATATATTTTATCTTCTGACATTATATTACTCCTTTTCGACTAAGAGCGGATCCCCGATACTTCGTATCGCCCGCTTTATCCTTTTTTATATTAGGGTCCGTTTCAGGTCTTCTATGTATTGGGAGAGACTTCTGCAAAACCTGGCGGCTTCTGCTCCATCTATTACACGATGGTCATAGGATAGTGATAAGGGTAGGGTAAGCCTTGGAATAAACTGCTCTCCATCCCAGACCGGTTTCAATTCACTTCTCGATAAACCCAGTATTGCTACCTGAGGCCTATTGATAATAGGCGTGAACCCGGTTCCTCCGATTCCCCCGAGGCTTGATATTGTAAATGTCGCCCCCTGAAGTTCTGTGACACTTAATTTCCCATCTCTGGCTTTAATGCTGAGAGATTTCAGCTCTTCACTGATCTCTTTAATTCCCTTTTTGTCGACATCTCTCAATACGGGAACAACAAGCCCCTGAGCAGTATCAACTGCAATCCCTATGTTATAGAATTTTTTCAGAATGAGAGATCCTCCACCTGGAACCAGTGAAGAATTCACAGAAGGGTAATCTTTCAATGCAGAAACTACAGCTTTTACTACAAAAACCAGGGGACTGAATTTCACACCTTCTTTTTCCGATTCTTTGTTGAGCTGTTTTCTAAAAGTTTCCATATCAGTAATATCAGCTTCATCGAAATGAGTGACATGGGGTATGGAGGACCAGCTTTTCTGCAGGTGAGGACCGGAAATCTTTTTTATTCTTCCCAGTTTTACCTCTTCTATTTCACCGTATTTAGAAAAATCCTCCAGTGGTTCCTCTGTGACTGATCCAATTGATGAACCTCCCCTGAGTGCTTGTTTCACCAGGTTCAGAACATCTGCTTTTAGAATCCGCCCTTTAGGACCGGTTCCTTCCACTGAGGTTAAATCCAGTTCAAGTTCTCTCGCATAAGCTCTGACTGAAGGTGTAGCATGAAAAGAGCTTGCCGATGATTCCCTGGATGTCTCCTCAATAATTTTAATTTCTTTTACTTCTTCTTTTACAAGTTCTTTCTCAACCTGAACGGGTTTTGCCTGCTCTTCTATCACTTCAATCGTAGCGAGAAAATCTCCTGTGTTTATTTGATCCTCTTCGCTGACTTTGATTTCTTTAATTATTCCGCTGAAAGGCGAGGGCAAATCCATTACTGCCTTATCACTTTCCAATGACATGAGAGAGCTGTCTTTTTCCACTTCATCTCCCGGAGAGACAAAGATTTCTACAATAATTACTTTTTTAACTTCTCCAAAATCGGGAAGCGTTATTTTTTGTATAGCCACAATCTTCTCCTCAACGTCTCAACGCAATAGGCGCATCGGTTTTTATAGAATAAGTTTTTATTGCCTTGGTCACTGAATTAAAAGGAATCTTTCCTTCATCAGCCAGCGCTTTCAGAGCGGCAATAGCTATATGGAAACGATCAATTTTGAAGAAATCCCTGAGGGTTTCTCTGCTGTCGCTCCTCCCGTATCCATCTGTTCCCAGTACTGTGAGTTTGTTGGGGATCAGCCTTCTTATCTGTTCACTATAAGCCTGAACATAATCGGTACTGATTATTGCCGGGCCATCATGGTCTTCCATTATTACTTCAACATAGGTCTTTCTTGACGATTCCTCCGGATGGTTTCTGTTCCAGTCTTCAATTTCCATCCCCTCTCTGTGAAGTTGATTCACACCGAGTATTGACCATATATCAGACTGAACGTCAAAATCCTTTTTAAGAAGTTCTGCAGCTGCAATCACTTCTCTCAATATCGATCCGCTACCCATAAGTTGAACTTTCAGATCTCCTTTTCCGGCAGCTTGAAATAAATACATCCCTTTGTTTATGCCCTCTTCTGAACCTTCGGGCATTTCGGGATGAGTATAGTTTTCATTGAGAAGGGTTATGTAGTAAAAGACCTCCTCATCATTTTCATACATCTTTTTAATTCCATTGCGAATCAGAACAGCAACTTCATAACTGAATGTCGGATCATATGCGAGACACGTAGGGAATACAGAAGCTGATAATAATCCCTGACCGTCCTGGTGCTGCAGTCCTTCTCCATTCAGAGTGGTTCTACCGGCTGTAGCACCCAATATGAATCCTTTCGCCCGGCTGTCTCCTGCTGCCCATAGCTGGTCTCCGATTCTCTGGAAACCGAACATGGAATAAAATGTATAAAATGGGATCATCGGTATACCGAAGTTCGCATGAGCTGTACCGGCTGCCAGCCATGATGAAATAGCCCCGGCTTCAGAAATTCCCTCTTCCAGTATCTGTCCTTTTGGATCTTCTTTATACCAGGAGACAGTTTCCGAATCCTGTGGTTCATATAGCTGTCCAGTCGGTGCATAAATTCCCAATTGTCTGAAGAGCCCTTCCATTCCGAACGTTCTAGCCTCATCGGGGATAATAGGCACAACATTCTTTCCGAGATGTTTGTCTTTGACCAGTGTTCCCAGTAATCGTACAAATGCCATGGTCGTAGACAATTCTCTTTCTTTACTCGATGCCAGCAGACCTTTGAAGTCGCTCAGCGGTGGAGTTTTCAGAGGTCGATGTTTTGTCTCTCTATAGGGGACAGGACCACCCATCTGTTTCCGCTGTTTTTTTATAAAGAGGTCTTCCGGGCTTCCTTCAGGTGGTTTGATAAATGGCAGGGCAGCCAGCTCATCATCTTTCAAGGGTACATGAAAATGATCCCTGAAGAATTTGAGAGATTCTATATCCATTTTTTTTACATTGTGGGCGACCATAACCGATTCTCCAGCCTGTCCCATACCGAAACCCTTTATCGTTTTAATCAGAATAACAGTCGGTTTCCCCTTGGTTCTTGAAGCTGCAGCAAAGGCTGCATAAACTTTTCTGGGATCATGACCACCTCTGGTCATCTGCCATAACTGCTTATCGCTTAGGTCTTCTATGAGAGCTGCCAATTTGGGGTCTTCACCGAATACTTTTTCTCTCAGATATGACGGACCTCTGGCTCTGATTGTCTGAAAATCTCCATCAACCATAGATTCGAATTTTTTGATCAGCAATCCTTCCTTATCCCGGCGCATGATCTTATCCCATTCACTTCCCCATATCAGCTTTATTACATTCCAGCCGGCTCCGCGGAATCTTCCCTCCAGTTCCTGAATAATCTTTCCGTTTCCACGAACAGGACCATCCAGTCTCTGCAGGTTACAATTCACAATAAATATCAGATTATCCAGATTTTCTCTGGCAGCAAGTGATAAAGCTCCGAGAGATTCCGGTTCATCAGATTCTCCATCTCCCATAAAACACCAGACTTTTCTATTACCAGCTTTTTTCAGTCCTCTTTTGTCCATATATTGTACGAAACGAGCCTGATGAATAGCAGCCATAGGACCGAGGCCCATAGATACTGTGGGAAACTGCCAGAAATCGGGCATAAGCCAGGGGTGGGGATATGATGATAATCCGTGACCGGCTACTTCCGACCGGAAATTCTTGAGATGTTCTTCGTCAAGCCTGCCTTCAATAAAAGCTCTTGAATATATTCCCGGTGAACTATGACCCTGAAAATAGATCATATCGGCACCGTTTTCTGATTCCGGTCCTCTAAAAAACCAGTTAAAACCTACTTCATATATAGATGCGACAGAGGCAAAAGTGGCAATATGACCTCCGAGACCTTTCCCGTCTTTATTGGCTTTGGCAACCATAGCCATTGCATTCCACCGAACATATGCGGCTACTTTCATCGCAATTAACGATTCATCTGGTATTTTTTCCTCCTGATCGGGAGGGATGGTATTACTATAAGGCGTTATAACCCCAGGCGATGTCGAAACACCTCTGGTTTGAGCTTCGTCAACCAAAGCCCTCAATAGATAATCAGTTTTCTGACTACCTTCAATTTCGATAATACTTTTAAGTGAATCGAGCCAATCCTGAGTTTCTGCAGGATCGGGGTCCTGGTAATATGCATTCATTAGCTACTCCTCTATGTTATTATAGTACATAGGGGTGCCTAACTTTCATATCTTTTTATAATAAAAAGGGTAAATTGCCTACATTTAAAGTGCGATTTAAGTGTAGGCAATATGTTTGAACCAATATTATTTCTTTTTGGGCTTTTTTGTTTTGTCTTTTAATAGTTCGGCAAAGGGATTATATGTATCAGTTTCAGGTTCTAAATATTTTTTTAAAGTAGCATCTTCCTGAAAAGACGAAACCTGTTTCAATGATATTCTTTTCTTATCAACATCGATATTATTGATCTGTACAGTGAGACTCTGTCCCCTCTTTAAAACATCAGCGGGGTTATCATCTCTACTATCACCTTTAAGGTCTGAAATATGGATTAGTCCGTCCAATCCCGGCTCAAGGGTAACAAACGCGCCGAAATCAGTTAGTCGAACAACTTTTCCCTTGTGTTTTGAACCATTGGGATATTTTGTTTTGGCGTCGTCCCATGGATCTGAAAGCAGTGCTTTCAGACTCAAAGTTATTCGCTCTGTTTTCCAGTCCAGTTTAATAATTGAAGCTTTAATTTCCTGTCCAACTGAGAGTTCCTTTTTTATATCATCGACACGACTTCTACTGATTTCCGAAATTGGGAGCAGGGCTTGAACTCCGTCTATATCAACAAATGCACCAAAATCCTGAACCTGTTTGACAGTTCCTGTAATCACCATTTTTTCATGTAATGTTTTCTTCAGGATTTCGATCTGTTTTTTTCGCTCTTCTTCAAAAATTATCCTGTTTGAAACAAGAATATTGCGTCCATTCTCACTGTGTTCAAGAATTTTGAAAGTGAGATGTTTTCCAATATAAATCTTAGAATCTTCAACACGCTTTTGACCCATTTGAGAATAAGGGCAAAAGGCACGGGTATCCCCGATTTTTATTTCAAATCCGCCTTTTATCTCTTTTTCAACAATACCTTCAACGGGGATTTTGCTTTTAAAAGCGTTTTCCAATACAGCTTTCCCAGCTTTGTCTCCGGAAATCTTCGTTGTAAAGATCATTTCCCCATTTTTTGAAGAAAGGAAAAATACTTTGATTTTATCACCTTCCTTGACAGTGAGATTTCCATCTTTATCAGTCATTTCCGCTATATCAAGCAGACCTTCGCTCTTACCGCTTAGCTGCAGGAAAATACTGTCACCGGAAATTGAGACTATTGTAGTTTCTATTGATTGTCCGGGTTCCATTGAACTTTCTTCGATATAACTCTGTTCAAAAAGAGTTGCAAAATCGTCTTCGTTTTCATTCAAAATATCTTTATCCATATTTATATTTACTCCAAAATTCAAAATACCATTATTACAAATAAACAGTATATCAGTAAATAACCTTTAGTGATAATCAAAGATCTTTGCAATTCCTGAGATTATTTCTTAAAATTTCTATAGATGTGTTTAATCAACACTTCTGGAAGGGAGCTTATGAATCGGCTTATTTTTAAATTTTCTTTGTCTTTCATTATCCTCGGTCTTGCTGCAGCCTTACTCAGCGGCATATTTCTCTATATTACTTATGAAAGATATATTGGTAATAATGTCAATCAGCAACTCGAAGCCTGTATCAATATGCTGAATGATCAATACGATCTTTCAGATCTTGATAGGTATGAATCCTTAGGGGAAGTTAAAGATCAAGAGTATATTTCTCTTCTTCAGCAATGGACTGCAGTGGCAGATGCTTATGGATATGCATACATTTATGCCATGAAACCTGGACCTGATGACAGTTTTATCTTTATTCTGGATATTGCAAATCTCTCCAGTGATGAAGATGACTGGAGTTTTCAATATGAATACGATGACGCACCACCGGAAATTCTGGAAACTTATAGAACGGGAAATAAAATTCTGGCAGAACCATATACTGATCAATGGGGCACTTTCCAGTCTATGTATGCTCCCATTGTTGATAGCAGTGGTAAAACGACAGGAGTCCTTGGAGTGGACTATGATATCAGTTTTGTTGAAGGACTGAAAAGAAAAGCGTTGACGACTTTTTTCATAGCAGTATTTGCCTCTGTTGTGCTTGCCATTATTACCGGTTACCTGCTGGCCCTGTCATTAACCAAACCTATCAAAGCGGCGGCTTTAACTGTCGATGAAATAGCAAAAGGAAATCTTCTCACAAAAATTACAATAGACCGAAAAGACGAAATCGGCGATCTTCTGAAGTCCATGAGAAATATGATCGACAGGTTACTTCCGGTAATTAGCAGTGTATCTATGATCTCCAGACAGGTATCTCAGGGCAGTGAGGAGCTTAGGACGACAAGTCAGAACCTCGCGTCCGGAGCTTCTGAACAGGCCGCCAGTACTGAGGAAGTCTCGGCATCAATGGAGGAGATGAGTGCTACCATAAGCAACTCGAGCGAGAATGCCGTTCAGACAGAAAGCATAGCTGTTCAATCAGCACAAGAAGCGGAATCCAGTGGTAAGGCTGTTGACGAAGCAATTGGAGCGATGAAGAAGATCATAGAAAAAATTTCAATAATTGGTGAAATAGCCAGACAAACAAATCTTCTTGCATTGAATGCGGCGATTGAAGCTGCCAGAGCCGGTGAACACGGAAAGGGATTTGCAGTTGTTGCTTCTGAAGTCAGAAAGCTGGCCGAGAGAAGCCAGGTCGCTGCATCGGAAATCCTTGAATTATCTTCTTCTACTGGTGAAGTAGCTACTTCTGCCGGATTATCTCTAGAGAAACTGGTTCCGGGAATTCGTAAAACATCGGAATTGGTTCAGGAGATTTCAGCCTCGACTACAGAACAGCACAGCGGAATATCCCAGATTAACAACGCTCTTACTCAACTGGATTCTGTAACTCAGCAGAATGCAGCCTTTGCTGAAGAACTTGCTGGAAATTCAATCAGCTTGAAAGAGCAAGCTGATGAACTTTCTGAGGTAATAAAGTTTTTTAATGTGTGAAGAAAACATGGGTTTTAAATAAATCTATTTTTTTAGATAGATTACAGTTTCATTCCCAAACTGATCGATTTTCTTCAACAGAAGATCATAGTGATGGTCCGGTAGAAGCTCGACTGCTCTATCAATATTATTAATCATTAGAAAAGGATTATTATCTTCATCGAGGTGAAATGAATATGAAGTAGCTGTCTTCTCATCTTCTGAAATCTGTTGATCATCATTTCTGTCGATGGAGGAAATATATAATTCGTCGTTCAACTCGATCAGAGTTAGCACGTCAATATTCAAAATTGTACCGTTCTCTCTGATTTTGATAACTCTGTACAAACCGAGGTAATCTTCAAGTTCAGCTATGGAACCGGCACAACCAGGTAGCGTACTAAATATACAAACTAAAATCAGGACCCGTATTCCGGTTCTCAGCTTTATCAACAATATCCTCTCCTATCTGACTTTTCTCATATAAATAGTAGTCACCCGGCCATTTACGTCAACTCTTTTGAATAATAGATCGTAATAGTCATCTTCTATGAGCATTACAATTGACTCATTACCAGTAATACTTATATAAGGATTATCTTTCTCATCTGTACTGAATAAATAAGTGCTTTTCGATATTTCCTCTTCAGAAAATTTATTATCTCCATTACTGTCAATACTGGAAATATAGTAATTCTCTGTCAATTCGATCTGATTTAAGGGTAATGATTTGATAGTTTCAGTATTCTCAATAATTTTGATGATTCTGTAAACACCTATATAATCTTCCTGAAGGGGAGTCTTATCGGAACAGCCGAAAATACTTGAAAAGATTACTGATAAAAATATGTGCATTAAGATTTTTTTCATATTGACTCCTGCTAAAGAAAAGGATGAGATATTTTATTATAATGGATTGTTTAGCTGCCTTCCATTTAAAAATGTCTCTATGTAGTCGTGTAAATTAATAGATGGCAGTGGCATATCAATATCAGCCCTGTGGAACATTTTATTCAGCAGGATTGGTGCCAATAATACATTGATGCTTATTTGCGGAGGCTCTTTTTTCAGTAGGCCTTCCTTTTGGTAGCGGACAATAATCTCCACAAGCTTCTGGATGTTTGCTAAAGCAGTCTTCAAAATATTACTCAATTCCGGATGCCGCGGTATTTCCAATAAAACTGTTGGCATTATTTCACCAAATGCATCATTAGTAGCAACATAAGCCTCTAATATTGAATAAAGATCAGCTTGAAGATCACCTGTGTAATAAACCTTACTTAGAGGAGCTGTGGAAAACTGATGTTCCAATGCCCGTTTAATCAAACCCGGTTTATTACCATATTTTCGGAATAGGGTAGCTTCATTAATCCCTGTAAGTTTAGCAATTTCTTTTGTGGTTGTACCATGATATTCAAGGGAAACCAACTGCTTGATCACGGTTCTAAAAATATTGATTTCATCTATTCTTTTGGGCATTTCTTATTCCTCAATAGATAATACCATAAGCAAGTGATGACACGCATTAAAAGAAAGGAGAGAGTTATGATCAATAACAAAAAAACAGTAATGATTATTTACATGGTCTCAGCGCTAACGAGAGAGCTCTTCTGGAAGAGATCCCTGCTCTCACACTGAGAAAAATAGCCGCAGGAGTAGTTCGTTTCAAGTTATGTATGCAGTTCACCGGTTGGCTGCAGTATCTAATCCCTGTGATTTCCGTGCTCCTTTTTTCCATAATCGGCGGGATAGCTCAACTGCTCAATGCTCCATATATTTCAATTCCTTTCTTTACGCTGGGATCATTATTTTTCATTATCCTCATGTTGGATTGGTCCCGGAGCCGATCAGCTTAGTATTGAGCAGAAATTGGGTAATCAATTTGATTCCGATAAGGATCACATAGTCTGCCTTTGCGCAGTAGGTTATAAATCCAACTATATCCCATTGTTTATACGGATATTTAATTCTCTGATGAGTCGTCGTTTACCTCTTTCAGAACTCTTTTATGCTGACAGCGATTTTAAACAACCATTAAACATAAGCAGGAAACAATTTGCCCCTTATGGACGTAATTTCGAAATCTGCCAAATGATCATGCATTGTGGTAACACCAAGTGTATCTGCATCAATGGGACCAAGAATATGACAGTGGGCCTGGATATTTCAATGATTGATTTACACACAAAGAGTGTGGATTTGTAAATCGACAATGTCCTTATCTGATTTACAATGGTTAATGATAAAGAATGAACAGAATTACATGGCTTTAGATTTCGGTGAGGATGCATAATATGAAAAGTGATATGAAAAAATACGTCGATTACATCAACAATATTAGCGGAAATGTGTTGCTTGGCTGTGACGGATTCGTTGATGAAACCTATAAGATTGTCGAGGTCAGACAGAGTCTGACTGAGTTCACTACGATGGACAGGCTGAAAGATTTCGGCGAACTACTCGTGGCGCGAGCTGATGGCGGAGTCGGCCTTGAACTGGTGCCGACCCGTCGTTGCGAGGGGGGATTCGGAATAAATACTGGCCGAATCATGGCAATTTTGGGCCTGAAGCCCACATTGCCCGGTCTTTACGGCAAGAGCGAACTTGATCCGGCTTTTGTTGAGTTTAAGGAAAGCTGCAACCTATTGTCTCTCGGCGATCCTGCATTGACGATTGCCTTGGAATTCGGCGATGGAAAGGTGCTAATGAGCAACCTGGAGGCTGTATCCAGCCTCACATGGGCGGACTTTGAAAAACATTTCCGAGAGGAACAGCTCAAAGAGATGTTCTCGGACGTGGATATTTTAGGACTGGGTTACTGGTCACTGACTGCTGACTTTGATGGTTTCTTCAAGGGCTTTATGGCCCAATATGAAACAGTTGCGCCGCCACGTCGGATGTTCTTCGATTTCGCCGACATCAAGAAGAAGTCCAGCGAGTCCTTTATGAAGTCATTGGAGATGATCAAGCCTTACAACAGCAAGATCCCTATGACATTCAGCCTGAACGAGCACGAGGTGTTTGAACTGTTTTCAAGGATTGGAGTCGAGTGCTCAGAAGAGACACCTGCAGCAGTTGCATCGGCGTTGACTATCGCTCGTCAAAAGATCGGCTTCGATGAGCTGGTAGTTCACACACCGGATTATGCCGCTGCATCAAGCGCCGCCGATGGTGAAGCTTATGCTATGCAGGAGCGCCAAAGCAATGTCATCCGCTCGGCAGGTGCCGGCGACAGCTTCAACGGTGGTTATATCAGCGCATCCCTCGGGAACCTGCCAATTAAAGAGCGTCTCGTTATCGCCAATGCTGCTACAGCCTTTTTCGTTATGAACGCAACTGGACCGACCAGGGAAGAGCTCATCGCGCAGATCGAGAAAGCTGCAGACAAATAAGAATTCAAAATGAAGGATTTACAATGAAGACATTACATAAACTACATCTATTGGCACCTGAATCGTCAGAAGGATTTAAAGCCATTAATCTGAATGTGAAAACTACAGCCGATGCAGGCAATACTTCCGACTGGTCAGTCAAGTCCTACACACTGCGGGGAGGCTTGCAGGAAGGCGTCGACATCGTTGAAATTAACAATGGCAAGCTCTCCTTCGCCGTTCTTCCGACACGGGGGATGGGTATCTGGAAAGGGCAGTGCGGTGACATATCCCTGGGCTGGGATTCTCCAGTCAAGGATCCGGTAAACCCTGCGTTCATCAATCAGCTAGAGCGTGGCGGCTGCGGCTGGCTGAAGGGCTTCAACGAATGGATCGTGCGCTGTGGCCTCAATAGTATGGGAGCACCCTGCACGGACACAGTTCTCGACTACAGCGGAAATGAGGTAGAGGTCCCTCTGACTCTTCACGGGAATATCGCCAACATCCCTGCGCGTTCGGTTTCAATCGAAATCACTGACGAAGCTATTATTGTAAAGGGTGAAGTCGACGAAACCTTGATGTTTGGTCCAGCCCTGCGGCTCAACACCGAGATACGAACAGAATTCGGCTCTGGCCAACTCACCATTATCGATACTGTATCAAATATAGGCAATAACCCGTCAGAGCACGAACTTCTCTACCATATTAATTTCGGGGAGCCGCTCCTGGAGAAAAACTCCCGCATGGTTGCACCGTTCAAGCAAGTCGCACCGCGAGATCCTCGTGCGGCCGAAGGCATGAAGACATTCGATCAATACGGTGCGTCGGAGATCGGATTCGTAGAGCAGGCTTACATGTATGAACTAGCTGGTACACAAGGCAATCATGAGACCATGGCTATGCTGCGCAACGCAGCAGGCAATAAAGCCTCCCTATTGCGGTTCTCGTTAAAGGATTTCCCATGCTTCACCTTGTGGAAAAATACCGCTGGCAAGGCAGACGGTTATGTAACCGGGTTGGAACCAGCAACGAACTATCCCAATTCCCGTCGATTCGAAAGAGAGAAAGGACGTGTCCTGACACTGGCCGGAGGCGAGTCACGCAGCACACAAATGGTGATCGAGATATTGGATACTGAAAATGCAATCAAAGCTGCTGAAGCTGAAATCACAACGCTGCAAAAAACGGCTGAAGCCAAAGTACACCCGCAGCCCCTCGCAAACTTTTCGGACAGCTGATAGGACTCCCTGAAGTCTTCGGACCATTGCACTTGCAAACCAGTGATTTGAATGTCAGGGTTGAATCACTTCACATTTTGCAAAAAAATGTGAAGTGATAGTTCTGACTAATGTCAGTTTGTAAGGGCAGCATTTCTGAGAATGATGTTATGAATATCGCTAATTATTTTTATCATTTCTTTTTCAGATGAGTTTAATTTATTACTTTTTAATTTTACAAAGTTATCTTTTTTATTTGAATCCAAAAGTTCTTTAGCGTATTGTATAATAAGATCCGCATTTATAGATTTATAATCGGCTATTCTTGCAATATCTAGTTTTTCAACAACAGCTCCATTGTATTTTTGATCTAATCCTTGGTGATAAAAAATAATCTGAGGTATTCCACTA
>Ga0209692_10004780_pt1 | contig 12015 bp, 9 predicted proteins | sample tdDd472_FD_187129 | JGI IMG/M metagenome (GOLD analysis project Ga0209692, IMG submission 187129) | Marine sediment microbial communities from the Atlantic coast under amendment with organic carbon and nitrate - tdDd47.2 (SPAdes)... | ecosystem: Environmental > Aquatic > Marine > Coastal >...
AAGATATTAAAAGTAAAATTAATGATAAGACCCGTGCGATCATTCTTATCAATCCTAACAACCCAACGGGTTCAAATTGTGATACCGAAATTTTAGAGCAGGTTGTTGAGCTGGCGGTAAAGCATAATCTGGTAATTTTTGCAGATGAAATTTATGACAAGTTATTGTTTGATGCCAAGCAGCATGTTTCTATCGCTGCATTGAACAAGGATGTATCATGTGTAACTTTTGGGGGACTATCGAAAAACTACATGGTTCCCGGTTTTAGAATTGGTTGGGGTATCATTAGTGGTGATAAAGCAGTGTTGAAAGATTACATTGAAGCGATAAACAAAATTTTACGCGCGCGTCTTTCTGCTAATCATCCTGAACAATACGCGATTCCTGTGGCACTTGGCGGAGACCATTCTCACCTTACAGAGGCAATGGAAAAATTACACTTGCGCCGTGACTTAACGGTTGAAATGATGAATGCTATTGATGGAATTTCCTGCGTGAAACCTGAAGGAGCATTTTATGCATTCCCAAAATTGAATATCAAAAATGATAACCATTTTGTTAGTGAGCTAATAAAATCCACCGGCGTGGTAGTAGTTCCGGGAACAGGATTTGGTCAGGTACCGGGCACATCACATATAAGAATAGTATTCCTTCCGCAATATGAAGTTCTTGAGAAAGCTTATAAAAATATCGGTACTTTCTACAAAGAATATGTTGATAAATATGGAACTGCAGAAGATTAACAATCCGGTAAAATAGTAGTTGACTTTTTTTTTTGTAAGAGGATGTTTCTTAATTGAGATATCCTCTTTTTTTTGTTATTGTGAAAAGATTAGGGTACCATATGTAAGAATAAAACAATTGCAGGTGTGATTAAAAAAGGAGTAAACAGATTATTAAAATAGTATGCCTTGATTAGATAAATGCAAATTTCTATATTTCATTTTTAATTTGATATTAGACAGAAAAGGATAATTGTTGATAAATTACGAGATAACAAAGCTTGATAACGGAATAACAGTAATATCAGAAATGTTGCCGTATGTGAAAACATTCTCTCTCGGCTTTTTTTTTGACGTTGGATCACGTGATGAGGATGAGAGTAATAACGGTATAAGTCATTTTATTGAACACATGTTATTTAAGGGGACTGAAAAAAGGAGTGCAAAAAAATTATCCGATGAAATTGAATCAACAGGCGGATACCTTAATGCCTTTACATCCAAGGAACATACATGTTATTACGGCAGGGGACTCGCGAAAAATCTGACCAAAACATTTAGTGTACTTTCCGATATGATACAATACTCCACATTCAAGAAAAATGAGATTGATAAGGAAGCAGGAGTAATAATAGATGAATTGTATGATATTGAAGACTCACCTGAAGAATTAATTTTTGATACTTTTGAAACAAATATTTTCAAGGGTAACAGGGTGGCAATGCCCATTATTGGAACAGAAGCCAATATTAATAAATTCAACCGTGAAATGATTCTTAATTATATAGATGCTAATTATGGTTTTGATAATCTGTATATTGTTGCTTCGGGATTTGTTGAGCATAAAAAACTGATCGCTCTGACGGAAAAATATATTACCAAAGATATGGGAGTAAGAAAATCCAGCCGTGAGATTGTAAAAATTAATCCTGCGCAGGACCAGCTTATTAGTAAAGAGATTCAACAGACCCACATGATTTTGGGGAATACTACTTACGGCTACCAAGATTACAAAAACCGGATTGCCGTGAATGTTTTATCCCAGATACTTGGTGAAGGGAGCAGTTCGAGATTATTCCAGCGTCTCAGGGAAAAAAACGGTATTGCTTACCAGATTAATACTTTCCTGAACTCTTTTTATGATATCTCTACTTTTGGTGCATATATATCAACAAACGATAAGTCGTTTTCAAAAGCTCAAAAGCTTATATTTGACGAGTTTAAGAAGATTAAATCAAAAAAAGTAAGCGAACAGGAATTAAAAAGAGCCAAGGAATATTTAAAAGGAAGTATATTGATGAGCATGGAAAGTACTTCCAACAGGATGATACGGATGGCTCAATCTTATATATATTTTGGAAAAATACACTCCACGGATGAATCTGTGGCAATAATAGATGAAGTGAGTAGCGAACAGGTTTTAGAACTGGCGAACATGCTTCTCGAAGAAAAAGAATTAAACAAAGTGATTATCAGCTCCGGTAACCTTTCGATGCAGTCGGCGGCTTAAAAAGCAAAGGAATAGATATGCCAACTTTAACAATTGACGGAAATGAAGTTGAGTTTAAAAATGGTCAGACCGTAATTGAAGCGGCAAAAGATGCAGGGATAGAAATTCCTCATTTTTGCTGGCACCCGAAGCTATCGGTTTCGGGGAATTGCAGGGTTTGTCTGGTTGAAATTGAAAAGATGCCAAAACTTGTAATTGCCTGTTCAACCATGGCTGCCGAGGGTATGGTTGTCCATACTCAATCTGATAAAACCGTAAAAGCAAGAAATGCCGTGATGGAATTTATATTGATTAACCATCCGCTCGATTGCCCTATTTGTGATGAGGCCGGTGAGTGTAAACTTCAGGATTATGCTTTTAATCATGGTGTAGGCGAAAGCCGGTTTGTTGAAGAAAAACAGCATAAAGATAAACGAATCAAGCTCGGTCCCAGAATAATGTTTGATGGCGAAAGGTGTATATCCTGTTCCCGATGTATAAGATTTTCTGATGAAATTGCAGGTGAAAATCAGCTAACTTTTGTAAAAAGAGGGGACAGGGTAACTATTACTACTTTTCCCGGAGAAGAATTTGATAACCCGTACACGTTGAATACAGTCGATATTTGTCCGGTTGGAGCACTAACCAGTACAGATTTTCGTTTCCAGTCGAGAGTATGGGAATTATCATCAACCAAATCGGTGTGTATTGGTTGTTCGCGCGGTTGTAATACTGAAATATGGTCACGCAACAACAAGATTTTAAGATTAACACCACGGCAGAATGAAGAAGTGAATCAGGAGTGGATGTGTGATCACGGCAGACTTGATACATTCAAGTTCTTGAATGCGGATACACGTGTTGAGAATGTTTCAGTCAGGCGGGAAGGTGTTCTAAATACTATTGACTGGAATGAAGGGTTCGAGTTAACCGTTAAACGGCTAAAGGAATATAAATCCGGAGAAATAGCATTTTTCGGGTCCCCTGTGGCAACAGTTGAAGATAATTATGTTTTCGCTCAGTTTGCAAAAAGTATGGGTGTAAAAAACCTTGTTTTTGCACCACGAATAAAAATTGGCTCGGGAGATAAAATCCTTATCACGGAAGATAAATCTCCAAATGCAAAAGGGGCAGAACTGACAGGTTTTTCTGCGAAAAAATTTGATGAAGTTATGGATGGAATCAACTTCAGGAAAATTAAAGCGGCGTTTATACTTGAAGATGACATTGCTTCACTACGGGAAGATTACAAGGAAGCATTATCACGGCTTGAACTTCTGGTAGTTACATCAACAAATTACAACGAACTGACTGAGATGGCAGACATTATTTTCCCGGCTTCAACTTATGCGGAAAAAAATGGTACATTTGTAAATGTTAATAACAGGCTGCAGAGAATCCGCCCGGCAATTGCGGCAGAAGACATGGACAGGGCGCTTGACGGAATGGCGATGAGCAGGTGGGATAAGTTTGGAACACGGTTCGACCGTTGGCAACAGGGTAAAAAATATCCGTCAAAACCATCGTGGAAAATTATAAGTGAACTTGCTGAAAAAGTTAATCTTCATTTAAGATATGATATGGCTGAAACTGTATTTGAAGAGGCTGCATCAAAAATAAAAGAGCTAAAAGGTTTAAATTACGATGACATTGGTGAGCTTGGTATAACCCTGACAGTTGTGAAACAAAAAACAACCGAAGAAGTATAAGGCGGGAGTAAGATAAATAATGAGTATTTGGGAAATAATAATTATTGCGGCGATAAAAATATTCATAATTGTGAATATTATTTTGTTGACAGTTTCTTACCTCGTTTATTTTGAGCGTAAAATAAGCGCGTGGATACAAAACAGGCTTGGTCCCAACCGGGTAGGTCCCTATGGTTTGCTACAACCGTTCGCTGATGTATTAAAACTTTTACTTAAAGAAGATATTACACCTGCGCTATCAAATAAGTTTATACATTCACTTGCACCTTTTATTGCTCTTTTCGTTGCTTTTTCGACCTACGCGGTATTGCCTATAGGTCCGGAAGTGGAAATATTCGGGTATCAGGTGAATCTGGTAGTTGCCGATGTAAATATAGGAATATTATACGTGCTGGCTCTTACTTCCCTGGGTGTATACGGAATTACATTCGCTGGATGGTCTTCCGGGAGTAAATATTCTCTTATCGGGGGAATTCGTTCTTCGGCACAGATGATTTCTTATGAAGTTTCAATGGGGTTTTCGATAGGTGGAGTAGTTTTAATGGCTTCATCTTTAAGTCCGGTTGCTATTGTTGCATCACAAAGTGGATTCATGTGGAATGCATTAATCCAGCCTATAGGATTTATAACTTTTGTTGTATCTGCATTTGCAGAGACAAACCGGCTTCCGTTCGATTTACCGGAGGCAGAGCCTGAACTTGTTGGTGGTTATCACACCGAGTACAGTTCAATGAAATTTGCCGGATTTTTCCTTGCAGAGTATGCGAACATGATTATTGCTTCAGCCATGATAGTTACACTATATCTTGGCGGGTGGCAGGTTCCATATATTGAATCACTGGGGTTGGGTTCAACCTTGACGGTTCTGATTCAGGTGGGAGCATTTTTTGTAAAAATGGGTGCATTGTTATTTTTCTTCATCTGGGTGCGGTGGAGTATCCCGCGATTCAGGTATGATCAGCTGATGAATCTTGGTTGGAAAGTGATGTTTCCTTTGTCACTCTTTAACATTGTTTATGTTGCTGTTATTATAATGATATTCAATTTATAAAGGAAAGGTTTATGCCGGTTAAAAAAAGAAAAAAAGATCTTAACTTATTAGAACAGTTATATCTTCCTGAAATTGCGAAAGGTTTGGCATTAACCTTTAAAAACATGTTCAAGCCAAAAGTTACGATGCAGTATCCCGAAGAAAAATTTGTTCCCCCTGCATCTTATCGCGGAAGACCGGTACTTGTTCAGGAAAAAGACGGGGGAGAAAGGTGCGTGGCATGCGGTTTATGCTCGCGTGTTTGTCCTGCTCTTGCTATAGAGGTACAGGCTTCTGAAACTGAACTCGAAAAAGAAAGATACCCTGAAAAGTTTGAAATAAATATGATTCGCTGTATATTCTGTGGATTTTGCGAAGAAGTTTGTCCTGAAGAAGCCATCGTTATGAGCAAGGATTACGAGCTGGTTTTCACAAATCGTGAAGATGCCATCTATGGTAAAGACAAGTTGTTGGTTCCGGTTGAGGAGTTAAATGACCGACTGGAATTTCTGAGAAAGTTTAAGTAACTTGTGTGTTGTACTCTAAATTAGGATCGAAATGAAACGTTTAGTTTCAATATTGTTTCTATTTATCGTTCCAATTTTTCTTTCTGCGGCTTCGAATGAAAATTTTGTGAAGGTAAGATATCCGTCATTCGTACCAATGAATGCAGATATTTCTTACTCCTATATCTTTACTCCCCGCAAAATGAGTGTTGATTCCGTGATGGTTCAAATTATACCCGGTGAAAGGATTTCTATATCCGATATTATGCTTAATTTTGAACAATCAAAATCAGCGATAGATTTTAAAACAGTAACTGATCCCTCCCAGTGGAATGACATTTACCAGTTTACGCTTAATGACTCTGTATTATTTAAACAAAAAGCATTTCAGATAGTTGTAAATCTTGAAAATATAAATAATGAAGATCTGGTTCTAAATACACGTGTAACGTGTTATTATCATGGAAATAAGATAAAAGTTTATACTACTGATACAGATGAATTTTCATCCAATTTTATTGAACCGGTAATAATTATTCCCTACCATGTTCAAACAGTTGCAGGCCAGTCTATTACATTTCCACCGGGAGCTGGTTTTATCCTCGATGAGGAAACATTAAAATTTGAAAATAATCTGATGATAGAATTCTGGGCGAAATTTAATAATTATAACGGCGATTTTTTTAGATTATTCTCCCGGGAAAAAGAAGACGTTTATTTTACTATAGGACTTAACGAGTATAATCTTTTGAAAATACCCGGTTACGCAGAACCGGGTGAGTTGGAGGATTTTTATATTTCCGATAATGCGTGGTATCATTTTAATATTGTGTTGCGAAAAAATGAGGCAGTAGCTGATTTATATGTAAATGATAATCTGGTTTACTCGGTGATACTTAATAGTTTAGCAATTGATGAACTACTGGGAGTTGAACTATCTAATTCCGGGATGGAAAAATCAGATTTTGTTCTGGAACTGATGAAAGTATGGGATTTTAATAATTCCCTTGAAAATTCGTTCATCAATAAAAATTACAGGAGTTACTTTCAGGATAGTTCCAGGGTGATAGCGGATTTTACATTCGACCGAGTTCTGGAAGATGACAGACTATTTAAGCATCAAAAATTCCAGCAGAATTACAGGTTATCGATTTCGGATGCCCCGATATTTTCCAAGGCGCCGGAACTGAATGTAAGCTCGATGTCAACCTTCTTTAATATTGAATGGTATAACCGTGACCCTAAAACTGCACTGGGATTCTACCTTGAAAAATCTGTTGATGGAATAAATTATAACAGCATTTACTCGGTGGATGCATTGGATGATCCGGGAAAAATTTATTACTACTCTGATAGTAAATCGCCTGAAGATGAACTTGTATATTACCGTGTAAGGCAAGAGAATAGTGACGGCACTTTTGTTTACTCTTCTCAGGTAAAAATCGGGCAGGGGAATGTTGAGCTATTTTCTATTAACCAGAATTATCCTAACCCATTTAATCCGGTAACTACCATTACTATTGATATGTTTGAATCGGCTGAAGTGGATATCACGGTTTATGACATTATGGGTAAAAAGATTGAAAAATTGCACACCGGAAATCTTGGCGAGGGTATTCATACTTTTACTTTTGACGGCTCGGAATTGCCATCGGGTATTTATCTTTACGAGGTTAAATCTATTTATAGTACCGTTGTACAGAAAATGATTCTAACAAAATAATTTTTTGATTTTTCCCGGATAATTATTGAGGGTTAATAATTTTCCGGTTTATGATCCAGACCTATAGAATATAAAAAATATACCGGTAGATATGTTTTCGAAAATTTATTCTAGTGCTACATTCGGGATTGACGCTTACATCGTTGAAGTTGAAACGCATTGTGAGAGGCAGATTCCGGCAATAACAATAGTTGGATTACCTGATAGTGCGGTAAAAGAAAGTAAAGAAAGAGTTTCTGCTGCAATAAAAAACAGCGGCTTTGTATTCCCCCTGAAAAAAATCACGCTAAATCTTGCACCAGCCGATATCAAGAAAGAAGGAAGCGCATTCGATTTACCCATCGCCACGGGTATCCTGGCTGCAGTGGGAGATATAGAGCCTGAATCCCTCGAGAACACGATTGTTCTGGGAGAACTTTCTCTTGATGGAACGCTGAGAAAGGTAAGAGGTGCGCTTTCTATTGCTGTAGAAGCCAGAAAAAGAGGGTTCAAACGAATTATTTTACCAAAGGAAAGTGCTCCTGAGGCAGCTATTGTTGAAGGTATTGAAGTATTCGGGCTTGAAAATTTCAGAGATGTTGTGCTATTTCTTAAAGGGGAGAAATCGCTTAGTTGTGAGCAAAATGAAAGAGATAGTATTTTTTCACAGGTTAATAATTACCATCTTGATTTTGCGGACGTTAAAGGGCAGGAAAATGTAAAACGGGCTCTTGAAATTGCAGCAGCCGGGGGCCATAATATTATCATGATTGGACCACCCGGCTCGGGGAAAACAATGCTCGCGAAACGTATTCCTTCAATCTTACCCCCGATGGAGTTTGATGAGGCACTCGAAACCACAAAGATACATTCTGTTGCGGGAATCCTACCGAAAGATAGAGCACTTATAACCGAACGACCGTTCAGATCGCCACATCATACTGTCAGTGATGCTGCATTAATTGGCGGCGGCTCGTTCCCCAGACCGGGGGAGGTTTCTTTTTCGCATCATGGTGTTTTGTTTCTTGATGAATTACCCGAGTTCAAGAAAAATGTACTCGAGGTTATGCGTCAACCAATGGAGGATTATAAAGTTACTATAAGTCGGTCAAAGATGTCGCTGGAATTTCCCGCGAATTTCATGCTTGCCGCGGCAATGAATCCTTGTCCGTGTGGTTATTTCACGGACCCGAAACGGGAGTGTACTTGTAAATCGCAGGAGATACAGAGGTACATGTCGAAAATATCAGGCCCGCTGCTTGATAGAATTGACATTCATATTGAAGTGCCTGCGGTAAATTACAAGGATTTAGTTTCCACTGAGAAATCTGAAAAATCTGAGATAATTCGCAACCGGGTTGTAAATGCGAGGAATAAGCAACGTATGAGGTTTCGCGATATTGCAGGTCTTTATAATAATGCCGATATGGGGACAAACGAGGTACGGCGATTTTGTAAAATTGATAACGCAGGCTCCGAGTTACTGAAGATGGCAATGACCAGGCTTGGACTCTCGGCACGTGCTTATGACAGGATTCTGAAGGTAAGCCGAACTATTGCCGATCTGGAGGGGGAGGAGCGGATACTTCCTCAACATATCAGTGAAGCTATCCAGTATAGAAGTCTGGACCGGGAGTTGTGGAACAGGTGATGAACCCACCCCAACCCTCCCTTTGGCAAAGGGAGGGGGAAAGGAATGTTTTATTTTGATAGTATCCGGATGATTTGATGTACTGGTGTGGTTGCCACGTGAGAAAATTAACAACGTAATGCAAAGTCGAAACGAGATGCCCACTTTCGCGAGCATGACATGAAATGTTTTGTCGTTGCAGCAGTACAAAAAAAACCGAAATGTCTTCCCCGCCTTGAGCAGGAATCTCGTAATTAGCCAGCGTGATTGGTTCCGCACCTACGGAGCGGTGTGGTGTGTGCTATATGTTGTTACCGATATTTCGCCCCTACAGGGCGCATTAAACTTAAGGCTTTGGGGAATTCACTCTGATTTGAGTAACATCTTTTAAAAACATACCAATGTAGAATTTATCTAAGTAGTGAAAATTGAAGCACTGAAGTGGTTACCAAGTGAGAACATTAACAACGTAATGTAAAGTGGAAACGAGATGCCCGCTTTCGCGAGCATGACATGAAAAGTTTTGTCGTTTCAGCAGTACAAAAAACACCCGAAATGTCTTCCCCTCCTTGAGCAGAAATCTCGTACTTAGCCAGCGTGATTGGTTCCGCACCTACGGAGCGGTGTGGATGTGTGCTTTATGTTGTTACCGAGATTTCGCCCCTACAGGGCGTATTAAATTAAAGGCTTTGGGGAATTCACTCTGTTTTGAGTAACATTTTTTAAAAACATACCAATGTTGAATTTATCTAAGTAGTGAAAATTGAAACGCTGAATTTTTTGCCAACCGAGAAAATTAACAACATAATGTAAAGTGGAAACGAGATGCCCGCTTTCGCGAGCATGACATGAAATGTTTTGTCGTTTCAGCAGTACAAAAAACACCCGAAATGTCTTCCCCGCCTTGAGCAGGAATCTCGTACTTAGCCAGCGTGATTGGTTCCGCACCTACGGAGCGGTGTGGATGTGTGCTTTATGTTGTTACCGAGATTTCGCCCCAACAGGGCGCATTAAAATAGAGGGTTTCGGGAATTCATTCAGTTGCTGGGTTGGATGATCTTTAGAGCATGCAAATACAGCTTTTCTCTCTTTATAACTAATTCAAGTGCATGCATACTACTCTTCGCATGAAGAGCTTAGTAGTGACAGGATATTTATTAATCCTGTTAAAATAATTTCAAAAATAATTTGCAAAGAGAAAAATAATTTGTTTAATTACAAGTCTGTTATCTTTTAATATTGTGTAGAAGAAGGCAAGAGAAAAAAGCACGAACTGGGTATAAAATTTCTTGCATTTAAATAAGAAAGCTTATATATTTGTTGTTCGTTGCGATTTTGTTCTGGAAATATTGAATGTTTTTGGGGAGGCGCCAAAGCTGGAGAGTTGGGGCGGACTGTAAATCCGTTGGCTAAGCCTGAGGGGGTTCGATTCCCTCCCTCCCCACAAAACGAACCGCGGGAGTAACTCAGTTGGCTAGAGTCACAGCCTTCCAAGCTGTTGGTCGCGGGTTCGAATCCCGTCTCCCGCTCCAAAACATACCTCGCTGACGTAGCTCAGTCGGTAGAGCACATCCTTGGTAAGGATGAGGTCACCGGTTCAATCCCGGTCGTCAGCTCTAGTTTATAAATGGCAAAATGCCATTTTTTTTATCAATTTTCAACAGTTCACAAATATTTAACATTACGAACACGGATGTCTGGAGTTACGTATGGCTAAAGCGAAGAACGCAAGGCAAACTATAATATTAGAAAGTACCGCGGGTACAGGATACCGATACACTACCAAGAAGAATAAAAGAAATCATCCTGGTAGAGTTGAGTTTAAGAAATACGATCCGGTAGTTCGCAAGCATGTAATTTTTAAGGAAACTAAATAATACTTACGAGAGTGGCTCAATTGGCAGAGCAGCGGTCTCCAAAACCGCAGGTTGGGGGTTCGAATCCCTCCTCTCGTGCAAGTATAAAAACCTTATAGAGTATGAAAGAGAAAATTGTAAATTTTGTTAACGACGTCGTCAGGGAAATGAAAAAAGTTACCTGGCCAACTAAGGAAGAACTCAAAGAATCTACCCAGATTGTTATCGTTGTATGTTTGTTGTTTGCCGTTTTTACCTACGCGGTTGATATGGCGACATCGTTGTTATTAAAAGGAATATTTTAAATTACGCGATGGAAGAATCTAAGTGGTATGTTGTAAGGGTATTCTCCGGTCATGAGAATAAGGTAAAAAACCTTATCGATGCGGAATTGAGGGATAATGAAGACCTGCAATCCCGTATACATGAAGTGCTAGTTCCCACAGAAAAAGTTTTCGAGGTAAAAGACGGCAAGAAGCGTACTAAAACAAAAAACTTCTTTCCCGGTTACATTCTTGTTCAGGCTGACCTGGATAATTATGTAAAAGATTTTATCATAAATGCCCCTTCTGTTATGGGGTTTTTGGGTACAAAAAACCAACCCAATCCGTTGCAACCTGATGAAGTAAAGAGGATTGTTGGAAGAATATCCAAGAGCGATGAGAGTGAGCGCACCGATACTATTTTCAGGGCAGGCGATTTTGTAAAAATCGTTGATGGCCCGTTTAATAATTTCTCGGGATACGTTCAGGAAGTTAACGAAGAGAAGATGAAAATTAAGGTTATGGTCTCTATCTTTGGCAGGAAAACTCCTGTTGAGATAGATTTTGTGCAAGCTGAATTAGAAAAATAAATTTAATATTAATTTCAGGTTAAAACATGGCAAAGAAAATCACTGGCTATATTAAACTGCAGATTCCTGCCGGACAGGCGAACCCGTCACCCCCTGTTGGACCGGCTCTGGGCCAGAAGGGTGTCAATATAATGGAATTTTGTAAACAGTTTAACGCCAAAACATCAGACAGAGCCGGTTTGATTATTCCTGTTGTTATTACTGTTTATCATGACAAATCTTTCACATTTATCACTAAAACTCCTCCGGCTGCGGTATTGTTGAAAAAAGCTACCAAAATTCAGAAGGGTTCGCCCGAATCGAATAAAACTAAAGTAGCTAAAGTTACCCGTGCGCAGTTAAGAGAAATTGCTGAAATGAAAATGCCCGATTTAAATGCTCATGATGTTGATGCGGCGATTGAAATGATAGCCGGTACAGCGCGCAGTATGGGAATTACAGTTATAGGTTAGTTTAGGTATTTTACAAAAAAATTTTGGCTGGCGATTAAAATGAAAGTAAGCAAAAGAGTTTCAGAG
>Ga0209692_10004783_pt1 | contig 12011 bp, 14 predicted proteins | sample tdDd472_FD_187129 | JGI IMG/M metagenome (GOLD analysis project Ga0209692, IMG submission 187129) | Marine sediment microbial communities from the Atlantic coast under amendment with organic carbon and nitrate - tdDd47.2 (SPAdes)... | ecosystem: Environmental > Aquatic > Marine > Coastal >...
AGCCAATGCTGCAGAAGCTAAAATGGACAGATATGCGCGCACAGAAAGCAGCTATGGTCGCAGGAACCACACTCCAGACGCTATACCTGTAAAACCTAGAAGTGGTGGTAGCAACAACACCAATGGCAGAAATGACGACGCTGACGAAACCGCGGAAACGCAGGGAAGAATTCCAGTTATCAAGGATAAAAATGGCAACATTATTAAAAACATTGTTGTTGTATACAATAAGGAAATGGTAACAACGCAGGATGCAAACGGTGGTATACCTAAAATACAGCCTGCATTTTTTATAAAAGTGCCCGGTGGAACCGATATGTTGAAGGTTGATCCAAAAATCAGAGACGCCATCAAAGACGCCATCGACGATAAGCTAAGAAATGGTATAGTTGCAAAATTAGCAGGTAGCGGACAATATCTAGATAAAGATATGCAAACCTATTCCGGCAATGCCACCGTTGATAAAATCAACGGCATAGAAAAGGGCGAGGATGCCATTCAGGCTCACTTTATAGTTGGCAGAGGCGTCGTAAATGACTTTGTTGATGAACAACTGGAAGCCACCCAGCCGGGCGCGACAGGTAGCTAAAACAAGTTAAGCGCTTCCATTTGAGCGCTTTCCTTATAAGTGTAAGACTTAAAAGCCGCTCAAATAAATCACTGCAAGCTCAGCGCTTCCCATATATCAAGGTTAATGTTATGATTTTATTAAGTGTTACGGGCTATAATTCCCTTGAACACTGTAGTAATGTGCCGTTTATGGCTAATTTTGTTATGTCTGATGAAGAAAAAAATATGAACGAGATGCCCAAATCTCAGAAAAGTATGGGCGATGACTGGGGCTCCGGGTTTGGCTCCGGGCGTACACGGCTATTCAAAAGCCATGATGACTTTGATATTTACTGCGACCGCGAACGCGGCGTTAATTACATTTTTCATGGGCCGGAACTAGGCTGTACGATTGACCATCTGGAATATGACCCCGATACTCAGCGCATAACCGTCATCACTAATGACAGCCAACGCATGGATTTAGGTGCAAGAATTCAATGGTTGGTGCGCCCCTATATTGCAAAAGAACAGGATTTGTTTATTATTAGAACCGAAAATGGCGAGTCTATTGACGGTGTAGAGGTTCATCTAAAAATCAAAACACCGGAGATTTCGAAAACTGTGAATTAATGCAAAAAAAATGTAAAAAAATACAAAAAAAACGGGCTTTTTTTTTCAAGGCATTATATAATATTCATAAGAAAAGAGAATAAGACGGGATGACAAACGAGCATGTAGTACAAGGTAGTGAAAGACCTGAGACAGGTACCTTAGTAGACTTTGTCTACGGCGTTGATGAGAATAACTCGTTACAAGTTGATGTGGCTGTTAGAGAAGATGGTAGATGTGCCGTATTTTACAATAAGCCGTTTAAGTCAGATATATCCTGGCTAGAGTTTGATCTCGGTACGTGTATGCTAGATTTTGTTTTAGACGGCGGAGAAATAAGAAACGCGGGTTTGCCTGTTACGCAGAAAATGTCAAAGAACATGCAAAACACGCATCAGATGCTAATGGTATTAATTGATGATCAGACTGGAGAGCCAAAAGAAGGCCAGTACATTCCGCTCATCATTCACAGAGGTTAAAAAAAGAGATCTGTATATAACAGACAATGTGTTTTGAGCAGGAAAATGCAAAAACAGTACTAAAAAAGGAGTGACAGAAATGAGAACGGGTTTTAATAGCGGAGCCAAGCTAAATGAACTAACACAAACTTTCTACGCGAAAGCTGATGTACAGTCTACGGATCTTGATGTAACAGGTCGAATAACAGACCTTAGTGCTGCAGCTGCTCCTGAGCAAACTGTAGCCGGACCAGATGTCATGAACGGTCTAAATTTCTAGGTTACCTTAAAGTAACTAAACACCCCTAGTTTAGATAAGTGCAGGCGTGCATTGACCGCCTGCCTTTGTTATTTCCGGGATCTTTCTTAGCCCCTCTTACATATATCCATTACAAATCCCTCCCCCACAAAACTCAATTAAAACATACATGTATGTTTACTTTTCGATAGATTCCTTTAGGTTAGCCGCTTAGCAATTTAAAAAGGTGTAAAAATATGTGTTGGAGCGGAGAAGCGTCGGCAGTTTTGGCGACAATAGGAATAGCAACAACAGCATATGCAGCCTATAAAAAAGAAGATCCCCGCCTTTACACGGCTCTAGGTTACTTCTCGTTAATGGAGCTATTGCAGGCTTATACTTACACAGTCATAGATCAATGCACCCTCCCCGCTAATCAAATCGCTACGTTACTAGGATATTTGCATATCTCGTTTCAGCCGTTCTTTATCAATCTGATTTCGATGTATTTTATACCAAACCGCATTCGCAAAAAAATCGAAATTCCAGTTTATGCCTTATGCTTCATAAGCGCTATTTTCATGATCATACAGCTCTACCCGCTTGATTGGGCCGGAGATTGTGAGATTGGACGATCGCTGTGCGGGGAAATCTTATGCTCTGTATCTGGAAATTGGCATATTGCGTGGGATATACCAGTTAATGGCATTGGTAACTACTTTTATAATACCAGCAATTTATTGCTTCAATTACTGTTCCGGGATGGCTTCCCAAGCTATGTCATCGTAGCATTTCTCCTACCGCTGTTATACGGCTCATGGCGCATGACAATCTATCACCTCATGGTCGGCCCTCTGCTTGCAATGGCGCTAACCAACGATGTCAACGAGCGCCCCGCTGTATGGTGCCTGCTTTCAATAGGTATCCTTCTGCTAGTAGTAAAAACACCTATCAGAAAGTTTATGTTTGTGAATTCTTGGTGGTTATGGCCTAAAGACAAAGCCGCCAAACTTGGATAGCGCCGATACGAAGTAAAAAGCACCGATCACCGCATCATATCTTTGGATTTTGCTATATCGGACTGAGATATGGTGGGGACGTCTTTTCCTTCTGCCTGCGGGCTTTCACTGACAAAACCCTTCCAGATAAATGAAAGAATGACAAAAACAACCATCAGCAAAAATATATATGGCGTACCTTTGCCATTATTGCTGCTACCTTCAAGATAAGAATGCTCCAACAACTCTGGCTCATGAGACTTTTTCTTTTTTTTAGGTTGATCTACCACAGGTCATATCTCCTTATATTTATCTTGTCGCGGCACCATCATTGCACATTTTAAAAGCCTTATAAACTACCGGCAAATAATATTACCGTATCGGCGCTCGGCATGTCCTTCCTTAATCATCGCACAGGAAAGATCAACGCCGCCAGCACTACACCTACCAAGAGTTCTGTCATAATGGTCCCGCCCTTCAGAAACACACTCGACCAGCCCCGCAGTAATTAATTCCAAGTACTCCTTTGCAGCGTCAGGATCACCCTGAACGCATTTACGCCCTGGCCTGCAGTGGCCTGGCATTTCCGGCGCATCAATTCCGACAAGGCGCACCCGCTCGCCATCGCATTCCAACGTATCCCCATCGAGGATATAGGGATCATAGCAAGCCAAATCGGTTCCGCCGCCTGCCTCTTTTATATCGACAATATCACCCATCTCTTTTGTTTCGACTATATCTGTGCGCCGCACCATAACCAGAGCCAAAAGAACCACCCCACCAATGAAAAGCCGCACACCAATATCCGTCTTCCAAAAAGAATGGTAACCCTTACGCCATTTAGGTTTGTGCTTTAACCTAGCGACATTCTTTTTGCGCATCAAAGCCCCTTTTGAAATAAAATGTTACCAATTAGCATTACACAATTTATTAAAAAACCAAACCCTCTTTTCGCCACTCTAATTTTTTGATTGCTCAAGCGTAAGAAAATCCGTATCTTCGCATAAAAATTTACGTACGTTTTTTGTTATTATTTTGCTTTTGGCTAGGCATGAGGAACGCAGCGTATAAGAAATACGTAAGCGACGAATAACGACGCCCAAAAGGAACAGAATGACAAAAAAATTAAAACACATTAGAAACTTCGCCATTATCGCCCACATCGATCACGGGAAGAGCACGCTAGCCGACCGTTTGATCCAAACTTGTGGCGGGCTGGAAGCTAGAGAGATGAGCGAACAAGTCCTCGATAACATGGATATCGAACGCGAGCGTGGAATTACCATCAAAGCACAAACCGTGCGCCTCGCTTATACAGCCAAGGATGGGATTGAGTACCAGTTTAACTTGATGGACACACCGGGCCATGTTGACTTTTCTTATGAAGTGTCCCGTTCGCTAGCCTCATGTGAAGGCTCCCTACTCGTAGTGGATTCGACCCAAGGCGTAGAAGCACAAACACTAGCCAACGTATATCAAGCACTAGACAATAATCACGAAGTCGTTCCGGTTATTAACAAAATCGACCTTCCGGCAGCTGATATAGATAACGCCCGCGAACAAATCGAAGATGTGATTGGCTTACCGGCCGATGATGCTTGTCCGGTTTCGGCAAAGACTGGCGAGGGTATTGATGAGTTACTTGAATCTATCGTTACACTGCTCCCTCCACCTAGCGAAGGCGATATAAACAATCCAACCAAAGCTTTGCTGGTAGACAGCTGGTACGACATATATTTAGGCGTTGTGGTGCTTGTACGTGTCATAGATGGCACGCTCAAGAAAGGCCAAAAGATCCGCTTTATGAGCAATGGTGCCACGCGTGAAGTTGACCGTGTTGGTATGTTCACTCCTAAAAAGGTAGAACTCCCTGAGCTTGGCCCTGGCGAGATGGGTTTTATCACTGCCTCGATCAAAGATATTTCCGAGACCAATGTTGGTGATACGATCACCGATGATAAAAAGCCATGCGAAACCGCTCTTAAAGGCTTTAAGCCTTCGGTGCCGATGGTGTTTTGTTCGTTCTATCCCGCCGATGCCAGTGAATTTGAAAAATTACGTGAATCTTTGGGTAAAATCCGTCTAAATGATGCTTCGCTGCATTACGAACCAGAAAGTTCTCAAGCTCTGGGGCTGGGTTTTAGATGCGGCTTCCTTGGGCTACTTCATATGGAGATCATTCAAGAGCGCTTGGAACGCGAATTTGACCTCGATCTGATCCCTACTGCGCCCAGCGTTGTGTACAAAATCAACATGACCAAGGGCAACCAGATAGAGTTGTATAACCCTGTCGATATGCCCGACGTTGTGAAGATCAGCAACATCGAGGAGCCATGGATTAAGGCCACTATATTAGTGCCTGATGAGTTCCTTGGTGGCTTATTGCAACTTTGTCAGGATAGGCGCGGCGTGCAAAAGGATCTGACCTATGTCGGTGGGCGCGCGATGCTGGTTTATCGTCTACCGCTCAACGAAGTAGTGTTTGATTTCTATGACCGCCTAAAGAGCTTGTCCAAAGGATATGCGAGTTTTGACTATGAGCTGGATGGCTACGGCGAAAATGACCTCGTTAAGCTCGATATAAGGGTCAATGACGAGCCTGTAGACGCCTTGGCTATGATTGTGCACCGCAGCACCGCAGAAGCCCGTGGGCGGCAAATGTGCGAGCGTTTAAAGACATTGATACCGCGCCAGATGTTCAAGATTGCTATCCAAGCCGCTATTGGTGGCAAAATCATTGCTCGCGAAAATGTCTCTGCCCTTCGTAAAGACGTGACCGCCAAATGCTACGGCGGCGATATCACAAGAAAGAAAAAGCTGCTGGAAAAGCAGAAAAAAGGTAAAGCCAAAATGCGCCAATACGGCAACGTAGAAATCCCCCAAAGCGCATTTATAGCAGCACTTAAGATGGGAGATGATTGATGGTTGGTGAAAGCCAAAAACAGCATTCCTATATATAAGAATGCATCCTACAAACATAATCTGCTCTGAGTTGATTTACCCAATTTATGATGGCATAATCCTGATAATTTATTGACTAACAGGAGAGAGATAGCGCCATGAAGAAAATCATGATCCTTACCGTACTATGCCTAATATTTGTTTTTTCAACACAACAAGCACATGCAGGAACACTTCGTTTTGGTACCAACCAAAGTATAAGAACCATTGAGAGTTCTTCTTTAAAAGGCCCAAAAGGTGAAGAACTCTATATTGGTAACATTGTAGAAACACACTATTTTTTGCTCGGTATTTACGTAAAAGATGGCGGATATGCGTTGGGCGTAAAAGGTAAGGGTGATACTTTTTACCCTATGCCAGAGGGCATTAAACTCAAAGCAGCGCAAGCGGCCGGATTGCTTCCTATTGAATTACCAAAATACGAACTTGGTCTTATGGATTATGCCATTGGATATTCCCTATGGCTTGCTATTCTCGCTATAGCTGGCTGGGCTGGTTTAAAAAGACTATTTAGAAAAAAAGAAAACAATGCCGCCGTGTAAACTTCTATCGCAACCCTTAAAATGGTTGATGAGTGGCCCTTCTGTCACCTGCGGCGTTTAACGTTTGGTGTCATGCCCGGCTTGAACGGGCATCTGGAAAATTTTGCACTCCATGTAACTGGATCCCCGCCTGCGCGGGGATGACAGAGGGGGGAAACAGCGGGGATGACAATAAATTTGTATAACCCTCACAATTTGACAGAAAATTACAATTGCCATACAATCTAAGCAAGTTTATTTCCCTCTAATAAACAGGAGATCGTGGTATGGGCTTAGATGATACCTCAAGAATAACCGTAGTCTTCGGTAAAGCAGCCAAGATATTTGGCGAAGATTACCGTAATGCACCAGATCCGGTAGCAGCCACTGATCCTACAAAAATGGAAGTTGCTAACCCGGTTGAACTTGATGCTCTTATGGACAATATCGCAACTTTAACAGGTCTTAATAAATCAGAAATAAAAGTCAATGACGGCGGCAAATCCATTCGTTTTGTTGGGGAAGTTAAAGTATTCGATGCCTTTTTGAACGCATCAACACACGAACATCATGAATTAGGACGACTCAAACAAGATGACCCCGAGGGCATTTTGGGCCGTAAGGGAGATAAACTCTACACCCTAGATCTACACGCAGCCCACACTCCTAGTTTATAACTACGCTTAACAACACTCTTACATTAAGCAAATTTGACAGCATAAACACATAAATACTACATTTATATGTATGTTTAATTTTCTCGATTATATAAGGAGGCAATATGGGCGATCATAATGATACGGCGAAACAATTCAACGCTCCGGCGGCGGAAGAGTCTAGAGAAGAATACGATAACTTTATAAAGGATCTTGCTAAGAGCATCCCCTTTATAGAACCATCCCCTGAACCAGTCGGTGATTTCGATAAAGATTTAAAAACTGCTGATAAACGTATTTTCACCACTGAAACAGTCGGTGACGATCACGATGGTCCTGATATAACCTAGGTAAGTAATTTTCTCCTGTAGCTTCATAGACCCACTAGCCTTAAAACTACAATGTGGCATTTGCCTACCCTGCGCAACCTCCACCACTATAAATTGCCTAGCCGTGCCTACAGTGGTATAGTCTGCACGCTTATAACTTCAGTGAAAAAGACCCCGGCGATGACTAAACATTTTATCTGGCTTACCCTATTACTTATGTGCCTATCCATTCCAACCCAGTGCATGGCTCAAGCCCCCAAGCCTATCTCTATAATGAGCGAAGAAGAACTAGCTTTGCGGAAATGGTCGCTTAATGCAGTTTCACAAATCATGACCTTCAATCATGATGATCTTGAGGAGCGGCTAAAAACCCATAAAGACTTAATGACAGAAAACGGATGCAAAAAGTATTTATGGATACTTGATGTATTTGAAATCAACGAAGCTATTGAGCGCAAAGAAAACGTAACTACATCAGCCACCAATAAATACCCTCTCAGACACACCATAGGACGGATTGAGATTGATGCTCTGAACAAAAAAAGAAAAAACAAACTGGGTTACTCTAAAAATACAAAGATATGGGATATCGATGTCCCCGTATCCATTGAATTTGCCAAAGGACTGCTAAAGCAGCAATATCGATTTATTGCCTCTTTAAAGGTTCTGGCTCTTAGCGATAAGATTGGCGACTATGTCATCATTAAATGGACCCCACGCTTTACAGGAAAAACTATGAACCCTACACATGGGAGCACCAAATACAAAGGAAGTCGCTATAACACTTGCGAAAGTATTGATTTTATTAATACAGATCATTTGAAAAAGTAACGCGCCAACATGCTTATACATAACTCATAAAATGCACTACTAATGGCCGCCTTAATTATTTGCCCTCGCATTTTCGCTATAGATTCATGTGCGCCTGTCTGCTAGCCTTAGGGCTATGAGATTCACTATTAAATATATATCCTTATTTTGCATGTGCCTTACATTGAGCAGCTGCGGAGCTACTGGGCGACTGCTTGGCAATGTCACCATGATACCTGTTAAAGCAGCCGGAACAGTTGTGCGCGCAGCAACATATCAAGACGGCACAGAAGCACTACCCACAGACATCTCTGCCTATGGCATGGGGGAAAGTGTGCAACTGCACCATCTTGATTGAGAATATCCAATTTTTCGTTAGAAGAAAAAAGGAAGCCCCGGCCATCGGAGGGAGTGTATGTGGGGGAGAGACAGCCGGGGAATAAAGAAATTTATATGCCGAGTTCACTCGCAAATCAATAAAAAAATGTACTTTTTGTCACATTTTTTGCCTTTTTCTGTCACATTTTTTACAAACCATTGATAACAAACAAAAATTATATTTCACTAAAATTCTTAAAAAAGAACATTAAAATATAAGCATATTCCCCTTTTAACTATTTTTGTTTGTTTTAGTTTCATCACCGATTATAAGCCCCCTGTTTGTTTGGTTATTTTCGAATCATGCCCTCCTTATTTCCATGGCCTTTAAATTTATATATTTTTTCTTTGCCCCCATAATTTTGAAAGATAACTCCGAAATACTTGCCATACACACGTTCACATGCTTAAAATGAAAACATGAGCACACGTGGTAGAAGAGAATTTGAAGCTAAAAAGAAGGTTAAGCAAGAAAACCAAAACTTTGTCAATGAGGTTGACCGCATTGATGAGCAGCGCTTTTCCAAAGAACTAGCTAGACTAATTAAAGAATCAGAGGATATGCGCCTTGATTATATGCGCAGCCAGCAATATCGCGGCTGGGCAGCATTAAACCTGAGCATTCTTTCCGTAGTTGCAGGGTCTGCTGCTTTTGGCTGGTTTTTCATGATTGAAGCGCAGTTAGTGTTACCCTTCATATATCTGTTTCTATCTTTCCTACCGACACTCTTTTTGAATATCTGGGCCGCCCGCCCTATCAAAGCTTATGCACGCGCTCATAAAACTGTCTTTATGCCTAAAATGGCTAAAGCTCTTAATGGGTTAAGCTTTCACTCCAATCGCGGGGTTAGCGCAAAGATGGTCGACAAGCTAGCCGTCATACCTGCCTATGATCGCTACGAAGCGGAAGACTGCTTTATGGGCCGCTATAAGGGCATGAAGGTAATCTTTTCAGAGGCACGACTTTATTCAAAAGCGCGTAAAGGCGAGCCTGTATTTGACGGCCTATTTGCACTACTAGAAGCACCCGAAGATATTTTCGAGGGGCACACCGTCATTACGGCTAATGACAAAATGGTGAACTCCTACGCCTCCACTCGCTGGAAAACAATGAGCCAGGTCAACGTTATGGTTTCCGATCCAAGCTGGGACAAATTTACGATCTATTCGACCGAGCCCGAGGCTGCAGCTAAAGTTGTTAATGAGCGCTTGTTAAAAGAACTGGCAGAGGCTGGCGAAATATTTGACCATTCCCCTCTTACAGCTGTCTTATTTAAGAAACGCCATATCTTCATGATGGTTCCCCATGACAAAGACATGTTTGAAGCATCAGACTTATTCGTCCCGGTAACGACGCAAGATCAGGCTTTGCGCGTTAAAAAGGAAATCGAGCAGCTTTTAGAAATCGTTGATGTCTTTGATCTTTATCAAAAACAAGACAGCAGCGATAATCCAACAGCCTAATTCATATAGCTTTTCGCCCGTTTTATATAAGGGCATACCATGGAAGGTTTAATGCTTTATTGCATGAAGGTTGTTTTCTTCTTTTTTGCATTTATGTAATATTTTATTAACAGTTCCTAGGTTAAAATCCTTTTTTACGAACCACTCTTAATCAACAAAAAATATGGGACTTTCCTCAAACATATAAAGAACAAAGGCACAGCTATATGACACCTGATCCTAATAATCAGCTGACTAACGAACAAGAGGAAATATACAAAACGGTTGATACCGTTAACTCCCAACTCCACACGTTAGAGGGCTTTATTGCTCGTCGCTTTGATGAAATTTCAATGGAAATCAATGCCACGTCCCAACAATTCGACATGGCTGAGGATGGCATTACCAAGCGTTTTTCCGAGATATTAGAAATTTTAAGCGCGATTGGTTATAGCGGACGCGGCGCGGGTACATCGGCCAATACCGGGGTTGAGCTTGAAGCCGTAATTGAAGACACCGAAAATGCTGCCAATAACATTTTAGATGCAGCCGACCGAATAGCCGAATATGCCAGTGATGAGAAAAACTGGGAAGATGCCGGAACGCGCAATGAAATACGAGAGCGCATCAAGAACGATGTGCAGGAAATTCTAATGGCCTGCACTTTTCAGGATCTCACCGGGCAGCGCATACGCAATACCCTGAATAACCTACACTCTATTGAAGAGCGCCTAAGCTCTACGTTCAAACGTCTGGGCATTGAAGTGGAGACAGAAAGCAACATTGTCGAGCAGCATGTGCAAGAGGCCTCTAACCAAGGCGAAATTGACGATATGTTCACAAGCGAGAGTGAGAAAAAGCCCGCATCTCAAGAAGATGTAGACGGCATGTTTGATTAACCGACACGCAAAACTAGTGAATCGCGACTTCTTTCAGATCAACAACTGTTTGATCAGGATTTAAATATTGAACAATATAATTCTGTCCCTTTTTTGCTCCAGATATATTAACACCATAAATCTCAGGGCTTGGGTATTTTTCACTCGTAAGTGTAGTCACCACATATATTTTTATGGTTTTTTCATCAATAATGCTTTCTACACTTTTTACGGTTAGCGCTGAATTTACTAAAGTGGGCTTATGGCTAAACTCTTTTAAACCACTGACATCCCCTCGGACGATAAGCCAATTAGGGTTTTTATCCTGCCCCGCGACAGATAATCCACCTACCTGCTTCATAAATTCCCAATCTTGGTGTTCTGAAATCACATAAGAACAACTGGATAAAGCAAAACAACACAACAGCATATTTATAATTTTTATCATAGCTATTCCCTTTATGGTCACTTGTAACCACACAGCACATATTTAGCCGCTCTCTAACTTGCTAGCTTACGCAGAACATACTGTAAAATACCACCATTACGATAGTAATCTAGCTCTTCGGATGTCTCAATGCAGCAGATAAGAGCAACAAGCCGCTCAGTACCATCTGCATAATTTACAGTAAGCATAACATCTCCATCTGGAGCCAAATCTTCGGCAATACCTGTAATGGTATAGTTCTCATCTCCGCATAAATTAAGGTTTTTGCGGTTCATATTATCTTTGAACTGCAAAGGAAGTACCCCCATTCTAATTAGGTTAGAACGGTGAGTACGCTCAAAGCTCTCGGCTATTACAGCCTTAACCCCTAAAAGACGCGTACCTTTAGCCGCCCAATCACGCGATGATCCTGTGCCATACCCAGCGCCAGCAATAACAACCAAAGGCTGCCCATCTTCTTGATAGCGCATAGCCGCATCATATATATTCATCTCCTCGCCACTTGGAATATGCTTTGTAAAGCCCCCTTGTGTTTCGGGAAGCATTTCATTACGCAACAGGATACTGGCAAAAGTGCCGCGGGTCATGACCTTATCATTGCCCCGACGCGCACCGTAAGAGTTGAAACCCGATGGTTCAATCTGCCGGGCGATAAGATATTCCCCAGCCGGAGAATCTGCACTAATAGCACCTGCGGGTGATATATAATCTGTAGTCACGCAATCTCCCAAT
>Ga0209692_10004787_pt1 | contig 12004 bp, 8 predicted proteins | sample tdDd472_FD_187129 | JGI IMG/M metagenome (GOLD analysis project Ga0209692, IMG submission 187129) | Marine sediment microbial communities from the Atlantic coast under amendment with organic carbon and nitrate - tdDd47.2 (SPAdes)... | ecosystem: Environmental > Aquatic > Marine > Coastal >...
AGCCTCTAACTGTCTCCTGTATTTGAACTGATGTTTCACCATCACTAAATTTTTCTACCTTGCTTAGTCCAACTGGTATTTCTAGTAATTTTGCAATCTCTTTTGTCAGTTCTGTGTTCGATCCTACATCAAATAGCTTTATAGTGCCATTTCTACCCATAAGAATTTGTCTCCCGCACGTCTTTGTGCTAAATTGTTAAGGTTTTTTCCAGTTCTCTTTATTTATCTGCCTACTCCTTGCTATTCCCAATGCATTACTTGGTACATTCTCCGTAATAGTTGAACCTGCTGCCGTATAAGCTCCTTCGCCTACCTTAACAGGTGATACCAGATTTGTATTGCATCCCACAAAAGCATTATCCTCAACTACAGTACGATGCTTGTTTTTTCCATCATAATTGACAACAACAACTCCACATCCTAAGTTTACATTCTTCCCTACATCAGCATCACCTGCATATACAAGATGTGATATCTTTGTGCCGTCTCCGATTACGGAGTTCTTTATTTCTACAAAGTCCCCTATTTTGCAGCCCTTGCCTATCTTTGAGTTAAGTCTTAGGTATGCATTAGGACCAATAGTTGTCCCACTGTCTATAGAGCTTTCTATAATATTGGAACTTTTTATTGATACATTGTCAAGAATGTGAGAATCTTTTATATTTGTTGATCCATAAATAATGCAACCAGAACCAATTTTTGTATCGCCTTCTATTACGCATCCAGGATATATAGTTGTATCATTTCCTATTTTTACATCTGCATCAATATAGGTGTTTTCAGGGTCTATAAGCATCACTCCGTTTATCATATGTTTTTTGTTAATTCTAAAACGTAATTCTTTTGCTGAAAGTGATAATTGATATTTGTCATTTGTTCCTAATGCTTCTTTTTCATCACAAGTGATTCTACCAATTTTTCCGCCTGCTTCATTAATTATTTCAACAGTATCGGTTAAGTAATATTCACTTTGAGCATTATTACAATCTAATTTGTCTAAAGCGTCTAACAGTCTATCGGCCTTATAGCAGTATACACCTGTATTTATTTCACAGATTTTCAACTGCTCTTCTGAAGCATCTTTATGTTCAACAATCTTGGCAACATATCCATTTTCGTCATTAATTATTCTACCAAGACCTGTTGGATCTTTTGCAATTGCTGTAATCATAGCAGCATCAAGCTTATTATCAATAGTGTAATCAACTAATTGTTTAACGGTTTCTTGCTTGAGCAAAACCATATCACCATAAGTGATAACAACATAATCACTGCCTTCAGCATTATCTTTAGCCATCATTACTGCATGACCAGTGCCCTTTTGTTCATCTTGAATAGCATAATCTGCTCTGTCACCTAAAGATTTGATTACCAAATCTTTACCATAGCCAATAACAATTGTAGGTTTATTGTCAACCAATGCAACTGAATTAATGGCCCATTCTACCATTGTTTTACCTGCTGCTTTGTGAAGTACTTTAGGCAAGTCAGATTTCATCCTTGTGCCTTTGCCGGCAGCTAATATTATTGCTTTAATATCCATATGTTCCCCTAAATTCTATATCCAATCAGAAGATCTTACATCAACCTTCCGATTAATTTCATCAACATTATGAAGCTCCATCAAAGCTTTATATTCTTTTACTCTTTTTGCTTCTGGGTGTTTAGTAGCCATTACAACACCTACTCCAACGACATTAATAGAGAATTCTTTCATCATATCCATGAGCCCTCTAGCACTGCCGCCACCCTTCATAAAGTCATCGATTATCAAAGCTTTTCGTCCATTTCCTACAGCTCTTTTCGGCAATGACATTGTTTGTATTCTTCCTGCGGTTCCTGTAACATAGTTAATAGACACTACAGAACCGTCACTTATTTTAGCATCTCTTCTAGCAATAAGCAATGGTATATTTAAGGTTCTTGCCGCCATTAAAGCAACGGATATACCTTTCGTTTCTATTGTAACTACAAAATCTGGATTAGCCTTATAAAATTCCATAGCTAACATTTCACCCATTTTAGCTACAGTGCTAGGATTTGATAAAACATCTAACATATATAAAAAGCCACCAGGTAGTATTCGTTCCCCATCGCTTAAAGTTTCACACATGTCTAGTACAAAATCTTTAACATCATTCTTTTTATAGGGTATATACTTCACACCACCTGCAGCTCCTGGTACAGTTTCTATTTTACCTAGTTTGTATTTTTCAATTGAAGCCTGTGCAATGGCAACATCTTCTGAAATTGTTGATTTTGCAGAGCCAAACATATTGGAAAAATAGGACAAAGTAAAAATTTTGTTAGGATTATCAGATAGCATCTTTACAATTGCACTTATTCTATCGTTCCTCTTAACTTTCTCCATAGTGATAATCCCTTTCAAATCTTACGAATATTATTTGTATTTTCATTATTATAATTCGTTTTTTCTATATTTTCCAGCTTTTTTTATAAATTTAATATATTTTCTTTTTATTTGCTATAATTAATAAAATTCTTTAAAGAAATCAAGCATCTGTTTTAAGCCTTTTAATAATTCTTCTCTTTCATTTAATTTAAAATCTTTAGTTAAAGCTTCAATTAACTGATTGTGGAACATAGCATGTGAATTGAAGCACTTTAGGCCTTCATCAGTTAAAAAAAGTCCATGCTTTCTTTTATCATTTTCAAGTGGCATTCTTTTTAAAAGCCCCTTCTCTACTAATCTGTTAATACTTACACTTGTAGTAGCTTTAGTAATATACATTTTACTTGCAATATCTGTTAGAATACTACCAGGGCATTCACCTACTATCTCAATTATATGAATCTCAGTTCTGCTCAATTTTATATTAGAAGAATTCTCTACAAATTTCTCTTGTATATTCATAATTTGATGGAATAATTCTTTTAATATTTCATTTGTCATTTGGTTTATTTCGTTGTTATTCAATATACTCACCAACTCCTAAATTTATCAATTATTATATTATCACTAATCTATTACATAAACAAGCCAAACAAAGCTTTGTTAATCTGTTTGTAACTAAATCTCAACAAATCACATAATATAATCTTAGCCCAATTAATTGGTTTATATATATTTTTTTAAGGAATTGCATTTTAATGTGTAATTCCTTAATTTTTAATACTGTATAAAATGTCATTATAATGCATATTTTTCATTTTCAATTGACATCCCTTGACTTTTAATATATATTAATTTAAAGCAAATCAGCTTTATTCAAGGAGTAAGATGCATAATTCAGCAAAAAAAATTAGGAAGAATATAAAAAACGATATTATTTTCTTTGATGGTGCTTTTGGCACCTATTTTTCCATGCTGTTTAACGAAGATAATTGTGAAATGGCTAACTTATCTAATCCTATACGAGTAGAAACTATTCACAAGCAATATGCTGAATCTGGAGCTAATCTTTTACGCACAAACACTTTTGCAGCAAATTGCTTTAATCCAGATATGGATAGTGAAATTAGTGAACAGATTATTAGAGAAGGATTTAAAATTACTTCTAAAGTTGCAAAAAGTTTTAATAATTGTTTTGCATGTGCTGATATAGGACCTATTAATTATAATGTATATGAAGATGCAAATTTTGATGATTCATATATTTTGGAAGAATATAAAAGAATTATAGATATATTTCTAGATGTAGGTGCTGAAATCTTTGTATTTGAAACTATGTCTGATATTTCGCCTCTTAATGAAGCTGTAGAGTACTTAAAAGAAAAAAATAAAGATGTATATGTAATATGTCAGTTTGCTATCCGTCCTGATGGTTTTACAAAAAGTGCAATAGGCATACAAAGCATGGTATCAGCTTTTAATGAAATCCCATGCGATTGTATTGGTTTCAATTGTGCTAGTGGACCTGCTCATGTGCTATCACATGTAAAAAAGGCAATAAAGCTAACTGATAAACCAATATCTGCACTTCCTAATGCTAGCTTCCCTGCTCTATACGAAGGAAGACAGGTATATAAAGAGGCTGAGGGTTATTATGTTCAAATAATGCTTGATATGATTAATAAGGGCATAAAGTTTGCAGGTGGCTGTTGTGGTACTACGCCTGCACATATATCAGCACTAACTAAAGCAAGTAAAGATAATGCATCAAAACAATATAGTGATATAGAGAAAAAGAGTAATTATGAATATTCAAAGGAGATACTAAAAACTAACATTGATATATACGTTGAACTTTCTCCTCCAACTACTAGTAAAATATCTAATTTTATTAAACGCTGTAAGAAAGTAAAAAGCTTAGGTATTAAAAATGTTACTCTGCCTGATTCTCCTCTTGCTCGTACTCGAATGAATCCCCTTATTATATCGTCTAAAGTTAGAGAAGAAACAAGCATGGATACTTTAGTTCATTTATGCTGTAGAGACAGAAATATAATAGCATTACAATCAGATTTGATTTCTGGATGGGCTTTAGGCTTGAGAAACTTACTCTGTGTAACAGGGGATCCTGTTGCTGCTGGTGGTAGAGATGATATTAAAAGTGTATTTAATTTATCATCTATAAATTTAATGAAATTAGTATCTCATATGAATGATGAAATCTTTAAGGCTAATCCTATAAATATATACGGTGCAGTTAATTTAACTGCCATGAATTTTGAGTCAGTTCTAAAAAGGTCTCAAAACAAATTAAACGCAGGAGCCATTGGCTTTTTTTCTCAACCGATATTTTCGTTAAGTGATGTTGCACGAGTTAAGGAATTTAAAGATAAGATTAATGGCAAACTATATGTTGGTATAATGCCTCCTGTAACGTATAAAAATGCATTGTTTTTAAATAACGAAGTGCCAGATATTAAAATTCCAGATGAAATAGTAGATGGTTTTTCTAAAATAACAGATAGAGATGAAGCAGAAGAATATGGATGTTCAGTAGTTAGCAAAGTCGCAATAGAATCTTTAAAATATGCAGATGGTTTGTATATCCTACCACCATTCGGAAGAATATCATGTGTTAATAGGATAATAAAATATGTAAATAATAATTTAAGCGAGGCTTAATATGAATAGAAAAGAATTTAAAAAATGGGCAAAAGAGAGTATACATCTTCTTGACGGTTCAACTGGCGTTGCATTAGCAAAACTAAAAGGAATGAGTGGTTCAGATGTCCCCGAAAACTTTATTATGAAAAACCCTAATAGTATTGTTACCTTGCAGAAAGAGTATATAGAGAACGGTTCTGAAATAATCTTGACACCGACCTTAGGTGCAAATTCGGAAATGTTAAAAACTCATAATTTAACTGATTGCAAAAGTATTAATTCTAGACTTTGCAAATTATCAAAGGAAGCTGCTCAAGATAAAGCTTACGTTGCTGCTGAGCTAGGACCAACAGGACAATTTCTAGCACCGATGGGTATGTTATCTTTTGATGATATGCTTAATATTTATAAAGAACAAGTATCGTATTGTCTAGAAGAAAATGTAGATATGTTTATTCTAGAAACATTTATCGATCTTCAGGAAGCAAGATGTGCTGTAATTGCAGTAAGAGAACTTTGCAATTTACCAATAATAGCATCTATGACTTTTGAAAACTCTATAACTTTATCAGGAAACAGTCCAGAGTGTGTAGCTATAGCACTAGAGTCAGCAGGTGCAGACGCAGTTGGTGCTAACTGTTCTTCGGGTCCACAGGAGATTGCTGATGTAATCTCAAAGATGGCTACTGTAACAAACCTACCCCTATTTGCTAAGCCTAATGCTGGTGTTCCATGCGTAATAAATGGTGAGACTCAATTTCCAATGGATGCAAAAGAGTTTGCAAAAGAAGCAGAACTTTTAGTCAATGCAGGTGCAACATTAATTGGTGGTTGTTGTGGTACATTACCAGAACATATAAAACTACTAAATGAAAATATTAAACCTATGCAGCCTTCAAAGCGTGATGAGATAACTGATGCTTTTGTTTCTTCTCCTAGTAAGATAGTAAAGTTAAATTCTGATAAGTTTGTTTCAATTGGAGAAAGGATAAATCCTTCAAGCAAAAAGTCGCTTTCTGAGGATTTAAAAAACAGCAATATAATGGCTGTTGTGGATATTGCAAATGAGCAAACGGAAACAGGTTCTGATATATTAGATGTGAATGTTTCTGCTGTTAATGTTGACGAGAAAAGCATAATGCAAAGTATAGCACAAGAATTACCTGTTTACTGTCCTACCCCACTTTGCTTTGATTCAGCCAATGTTGAAGTTATGGAAGCTGCTTTAAAGACATATTGCGGTAAAGCAATAATAAACTCTGCAAGTGCAGATTCTGATAGAATGGAAGACATGATAAAATTAGCAAGAAAATATGGTGCTGTTATTATCATACTCCCATTTACAGGTAATGCAGAGCTTAATTTTGAGGATAGAAAGCAAGGGTTGCAAAAACTAATGGACTGTTGTACTAAAAACGAAGTCAGTAAGAGTCAAGTACTAGTAGATGGTGTTGTAATGTCAGTATCTACAAATACACAATCAGCAATACATACATTAGAATTTATTAAGTGGTGTACAGAACAAGGATATCTAACAACAGGTGGTGTATCAAATATTTCCTTTGGGTTGCCTAACAAAAAAGAAATTAATAAAGTATTTTTAACACAGATGATAAATGCTGGACTAACTACTGGAATCATTCATGTGACAAAAGAAGCTAAGGACATAATAAATGCATCTTACTTATTAAGTGGAAAAGATGAATGGTGTATGAACTGGATTGAGGAGATGGGATAATGAGTGTAAAACTATATGATACATTAACATACTGTGTAGAAGGACAACCTATACTTGATAATAGTTATGAAATAGCAAAAAACATAAATTTAAATGAATCAGCTAGAGATAATTCTTTGGCTTGGAAAATAATAAAAGAACATAATAAGTCTGGTAGAGAAGACTATTTAGAACTGTCTTTTGATGCTATGGCATCACACGATATTACATATGTAGGAATTGTTCAAACTGCTAAAGCTAGTGGGTTAAAGTCATTTCCACTCCCCTATGTTCTTACATGTTGCCACAATTCACTATGCGCAGTAGGTGGAACTATTAATGAAGATGATCATATTTTCGGTTTATCAGCTGCACAAAAATATGGTGGTATTTTCGTTCCTCCACACCAAGCTGTTATTCATCAGTATATGCGAGAAATGATGGCAGCCCCTGGAAAGATGATATTAGGTAGCGATAGTCATACACGTTATGGTGCACTAGGGTGTATGGGAGTTGGTGAAGGTGGTCCAGAGCTAGTAAAACAACTGCTAAAAAGAACTTGGGATGCTCCTAGGTGTCAGGTTGTGGGAATTCAACTAATTGGAAAACCTAAGTTTGGTGTTGGTCCACAAGATGTAGCATTAACATTAATAGGTGCAACTTTTAAGAATGGTTTTGTTAAAAATTGTGTATTAGAATTCTTTGGTGATGGTATTGATAACCTTTCTATGGATTACAGGTTTGGAATAGACGTTATGACAACAGAAACCACATGTTTATCTTCAGTATGGATTACTGATGATAGAACTAAGGAATACCTTTCTGTGCATGGACGTTTAAATGAATACAAAGAGATGACCTTAGACAAAGTAGTTGCATATGACAAGTTTATTCAAATAGACTTATCAGAAATTGAACCTATGATAGCTCTACCATTCCATCCAAGCAATACATACACTATAAAAGAAGTAATTGAAAATAGGAATGATATTTTTGATAAATTGGAATCTAATGCTAAAGATAAATATTCAAATAATAATTTAACATATGATAGTTCAACCTTTGTTAGCAACAGAGGTGTTAAAGTACAACAAGGAATTATTGCTGGCTGTAGTGGTGGTATGTATGAAAACATTGAATTTGCAGCCGCCGCCTTAGAGAATAAATCAATTGGTGTTGATGAGTTTACATTATCTGTTTACCCAGCTAGCCAGCCTGTTTACTCAGCTTTGGTTAAATCTGGCGCAATAACCAAACTATTTGATACTGGAAGCATTATTAAAACTGCATTCTGCGGTCCATGCTTCGGTGCAGGTGACGTTCCAAGAAATGGTGGTTTATCTATCCGTCATACTACACGTAACTTCCCTAACCGCGAAGGAAGTAAGCCTGGTGATGGACAACTATCAGCAGTTGCACTAATGGATTCACGTTCAATTGCTGCAACAGCAGCGAATGGTGGGCTGTTGACTCCTGCAACAGATCTTGAGCCATTTGTTTCAGATGTACCATATGAGTACAATAGTAAAATATATGAAAACAGAATTTACAATGGTGCACTAAAACCTGATGATACAAAAGATTTAATATTTGGACCGAATATTAAAGATTGGCCAAATATGATTGAGATGCAGGATAACCTGTTAATGGTAGCTGCAAGTGTTATCCACGATGAAGTTACAACAACAGATGAACTTATACCATCTGGTGATACTTCATCATATCGTTCAAATCCTCTTAAACTTGCTGAATTTACACTAAGCAGAAAAGATGCTGAGTATGTTCCATTTGCAAAGAGAGTTGATATCTCAGAACAACAAAGGCGAAATGGAGAAGTGATTTCAGACGATATGATAAAAGATGCAATCAAAGCATTAAATGTTGATGATATAGATAATACAATGATTGGATCTGTAGTGTATGCTAAAAAACCAGGTGATGGTTCGGCAAGGGAACAAGCGGCATCTTGCCAAAAAGTATTAGGCGGATGTGCAAACATTGCTTTAGAGTACGCTACAAAGCGCTACAGAAGCAACTGCGTAAACTGGGGTATGATACCATTTATAACAAAGCAAGAGTTGAATTTTAAACGTGGTACAGTTATTTACATAGCAGGCATTAAAAAAGCCATTGAGAACTTAGATGATAAAGTATCAGCAAAAGTTTATTCAAATGGCAAAATCTCAGATATTGATTTGCACCTTACTGGTTTATCAGAATCAGAAAAGGAAATATTGTTAAGTGGTTGCTTAATAAATTACTACAAGAAAACTCTTTAAAGCTTATCAAAAATCTTATATTCAATTTTTCTAGCAGTGGGGGTATCAGCGATACCTCCTTCTGATGTTTCTCTCAATGAACTTGGTAATTGTCTGCCGACCTTGTCCATAGCAGCTATTACTTCGTCAAATGGAATTATACTTACAATTCCAGCTAGAACCATGTCTGCACACATTAATGCATTCAACACACCAAGCCCATTTCTTTTAACGCATGGTATTTCCACCAATCCTGCAACTGGATCGCATACTAACCCCATAATATTTTTTATAGTAATTGATGCTGCATCCAGTGCCATCTTAGGTGTTCCACCCGCCATTTCTACAATAGCGGCGGCTGCCATTGCAGCAGCAGAACCTATTTCGGCTTGACATCCTCCCCTAGCACCTGAAAGTGATGCATTCCGACCTATAACAGCTCCTACCATTCCTGCAGTTAATAGGCCTTCTACTGCCTTATCATCACTTAAGTTGTGTGTTTCCATACAAGACATTATGGCAGCTGGTAGTACACCACATGAACCTGCTGTTGGCGATGCTACAACTTTACCCATAGAACAGTTTACTTCCATTACGCTAACTGCATATGCAACAGCTCTAGCTGATATCTGACCTAGAAACGGCTTATTATTAGCACTATATTCATCCATCATCAAGCCATAATCATTAAACATTTTGCCCCTTATTTCGTATTGGCTATCTGTTTTTTTCATACCGTTTTCTATTGATTTTTTCATTTCTAAAAAAACATGATGCATCTTATGAATAATATACTCTTTATTTACATCATTCATTTTCATTTCATATCTTATAGCAACTTCACTTATTTTTATATTTTCTTCCTTGCACATATTTAATATATCTGCACCTGATTTAATCATCATTCTCTATACTCTCCCTTATACTTTTAACAAATTTAATTTCAATAACTTCGTCTAATTCCTTGATAGTCTTCAGTATGTTTTTGCTTATGTCATTATCTACTTGAATAACTAACCTAGCAATATCTCCTTTGCCATGTCTGAAAACTTTCATAAAGGCAATGTTTATTTCAAAGTCTGCAAGCATTTTGGTTATTTTTGATATTACACCTGGCCTGTCTACATGTTTTGTAATAAGGGATGAGTATTCACCGTCTATTTCAACATCTGTAGCATCAATTCTTGTAATTATTATTTTGCCACCACCAACTGATGATCCAATAACTTCTGACTTTCTATCATGCTTTCCATGCATAACAATTTTAACAGAATTCGGATGAACTTCACCTAAATCAGATTTATAAAAATGATATTCAATGCCTTTACTGTCAGCTATATCATATGCATCTCTAATCCTAATATCATCATGATTTATTTTCATAATACCTGCTAATAGCGCTTTATCTGTTCCATGTCCTTTACGCGTCTTGTAAAATGAACCATGTAGATAAAATTCAACTTTCTTTACTTTTTTACCAAATATTGCTCTAGCCATATTTCCTATTCTATTTGCCCCTGCTGTGTGGGAGCTTGAAGGTCCTATCATTACTGGACCAATAATGTCGAAAATTCCATAAGTTTGCATAAAAACCTCACTTTTAATAGTATTCATTTTATCACAGATAATTATTTACTACAATTAGTGAAATGAATTAATAAAAATGTATATTTTGCTTGACATTGTATATATATTAGTGTATTATTTATAAAAATTATACTTAACGACAGTGAAAATGAGTATTAGCTATTAACTTAAATTGTAGAGAGTTATCGTGTGGTGAAAGATAGCATTTAATAAATAGTGAACTAGCATTGGAGTCGCTCACCGAAATAGTAGTAGACTGAGCCGGATTTCTCCCGTTATAGAGAATAGATATATTATGCATTGCATACGTATCGAATAAGCGTGTTTGTATTTACAAGCAAATTTGAGTGGTACCGCGGAATTAGCCTTTCGTCTCTTTTATGAGATGAGAGGTTTTTTGATTTTTGGAAATAAATTTATATTAAATAGATAAAGGAGTAAAAAATGAATAATAAAAAGTATGTCCCTCACATTTTTAACGGTCTTAAAAATCGCACATGGCCAGACAATACCTTGACTAAAGCCCCAATATGGTGCAGCGTTGATCTACGTGATGGTAACCAAGCATTGCCTATTCCTATGAGTGTAGAGAAAAAACTTCTTTTTTGGAATACATTAGTTGAAATGGAATATAAGGATATTGAAATAGGTTTTCCTTCAGCATCTGAAACCGAGTTTGCATTTGCTAGAAAACTAATAGAAGATAATTTAATACCAGATGATGTTAGAATTCAAGTTCTTACTCAATCAAGAGAACATTTAATTCGCAGGACTTTTGAAGCAGTTGCTGGTTCTAAACAGGCTATTATTCATCTGTACAATTCTACTTCAGTTCCTCAACGTGAAGTAGTATTCAAAATGTCAAAGAAAGAAATTATTGATATTGCTGTTAATGGTGCAAAATTAATAGTTGAGCTTTCAAAGCAATATCCAGAAACAGAGTTTTTCTATGAATATTCACCTGAAAGCTTCCATGCAACTGAAATAGACTATGCACTAGAAATTTGTGAAGCAGTCATTGATGTGTTTAAGCCAACACCGGATAAAAAAGTAATAATAAACTTGCCAACAACTGTAGAAGTTGCAACACCTAATGTGTTTGCCGACCAAGTTGAATGGTTCTGTAATAATTTAAGAGATAGAGAAAGTGTTATACTATCTGTTCACCCACATAATGATCGAGGATGCAGCATAGCTACATCAGAGCTTGCAATGCTAGCAGGTGCTGACAGAGTGGAAGGTACTCTGTTTGGTAACGGTGAAAGAACAGGTAACGCAGATATATTAGCAATTGCGATAAATTTGTATTCTCAAGGCATTGATCCAGAAATAAAAATAAAAAGTATAGATGATATAGCAGAGATATATAAAAAGTGTACTCTAATGGATATACACCAACGCCATCCATATGTTGGCGAATTAGTG
>Ga0209692_10004789_pt1 | contig 12001 bp, 8 predicted proteins | sample tdDd472_FD_187129 | JGI IMG/M metagenome (GOLD analysis project Ga0209692, IMG submission 187129) | Marine sediment microbial communities from the Atlantic coast under amendment with organic carbon and nitrate - tdDd47.2 (SPAdes)... | ecosystem: Environmental > Aquatic > Marine > Coastal >...
GCGGGGGCTACTCGAAGATCAGTGCAACCCTCTTTGGCTGTTCAACGGCCCGCAACAAGGGCACGTGCCAGAACCGGCTCAACATCCGTCGGGATACACTTGAGGCGACAATCCTCAATGGCCTCAAACATCACATGGTCAAGCCTGAGCTTTACAAGGAGTTCTTGATTGAGTTCCAGAAGGAGTGGAACACGTCCATTGCGATCAATGAATCTCAGCACAAAGATCAAAGACGTGAAAAGGCCAGCGCCGAGGATCGCATCAAGAATCTTGTCGAGGCCATCGCTACCGGCCAAGGGACAAAATCTCTTACGTCAGAGATAGCATCTCTCGAAACCCGCATAGAAGAGATCGACGAGGCACTTGGCGTGCAGCCGAGCACCCCTCCTCCCCTGGTTCATCCGAACGTACCGGAGCTATATCGCCGCAAGCTAGAGCAGCTCACGGACCTGCTTGAGGATCCCGAACTCAAGGATGAAGTGTTTGAAGTAATTCGGTCGCTCATTGATGAGATTGTACTCACACCGGTCCAAGGTAAGCTGCGAGTTGACCTCAAGGGAGACCTCGCAGGCCTCTTGAGGCTGGCCCAAGATGCGAAAAATCCCGCCTCTGAGAACAAAGACGGAATTGCGCAAGTAAAGTTGGTTGCGGGGGTAGGATTTGAACCTACGACCTTCAGGTTATGAGCCTGACGAGCTACCGGGCTGCTCCACCCCGCGCCAAGGAAGGACGCGTGTTCTAGACCTTCGCAGGCGCGGAATCAACCCCCTTTCCCCCGCAGATAAGAGATTGATTTCTCAATTGTTTTGCAGGCGACCCTAGGCCCCCAAGGTGTCGCCAAGGAAGCGGGCCAGAAGGGCGTTGAAGGGCGCGGGTGCCTCCCACTGGGGGGTATGGCTCGCCCCAGGCAGAACCTGCACCTCTCCGCCCCACAGATTGCGATAGCTGACCGACCTCAGAAAATCGAGACTGACATAGGCATCCCGTTCCCCGTGCACCATGGCGAGGGGTTTGTCGCAGGTGCCGGCGATTTCTTCCTCGTCGAGATTGTGGCCTTCCATGGCCGACTGAAACATGAGCGGGCGAAAGCGGCCGTCGGACCGCTTTGAATCCGCGATCATGTCGGCGGTCACTTGAGCCGGGTCATTGAAGTTCTGCTCAGCGAACACGCGCGTTTCTTCGTCAGTGAACGTTTCCTGAAACGTCAGCCCCATGTTTTCGGACGGCAGAAAGGCGCTTAGCGCACGATCGGGATTGTTGGGTATGGGCGGCGCGCCAAAGACAAAGGCCGACGCCGCACCGGGCCAGCGCGCCAGCATCTCGAGCGCGATGTGACCGCCCAGCGACCAACCCACCAGCGCGGCCCGGGTGAGGCCGATACCATCCGCCGCCTCGATCAGCGCGGAGGCAAAGCCGGCGAAGGAATATGTCGCCGCAGGGTCCGCCGCGTCATCACTTTCCCCATGACCGGGAAGGTCGACGGCGATGAGGCGATAGGTCTTGGCGAGATCGCTATCCAACTGTTTTTCGAAAATGGCTTTGGAGGACGAATTGCCGTGGATGAGAAAGGCCGCGGGGCCCGCCCCGCCCGTATCCCAATAGGCGATGGCGCCAGAGCTGGTTTTGACGTGCCTAGTTTGCGGGATCATGACGGGGCCTCCTGATACATGTGACGGGGTGAGCCTAGCAGCCCGCCCCGCCCATATGAAACAGGGATCTGTTCGCGGGGATCAATCCACCGCCACCGCTTCGATTTCCACAATGAGCTCGGGCTCGAACAGGCTTGCCACACCGATCAGCGTGACCGGGGGCGTGTTGCCCGCCTCCGCGTAGCGCGCCATGTAGACATCCCAGTTTTCGATGATCGCGCCCACATTGGTGGTGAAGACGGTCAGCCGAACAACGTTCGACCGGTCCATGTCGGCGGCGGCCAGAACCGTATCGAGATTGGCAAAGGCTGTTTCGAACTGCGCGCGCGGGTCATCGCCATGAATGACTTCGCCGTTTTCATCGACGGAGGTTTGACCCGCGAGATAAAGCGTGCGCGACGTTCCAGAAACAATTTCGCCCTGATTGAAGCCAAAGCCCGCGCCCCAATCCCAGGGATTGACGGCCTCCCGGGTCAGTTCCGCATCGCCCTCAGGCGTGCAGGCGGCAAGCAGTAGCGCCGCGGTGGCGGCGAACAAGATTTTAAATTTCATGGGGACCCCTCCCGTTAGCAACGCGGAATCGCGTCACACGGAGGATACGCCAATTTCCGGGTCCAGCAAACGTTCAACACTGTCGATCGCGGCAGCGATGTCGTCTTCATATGTGGCGAGCGGCGGGCACACCTCGTGCGCCATCAGTTCTTTCTTCACGTCAGGCAACACGCCGGTCAGAACCAGAGCCACATTGCGGCCGCTGGTTTTATGCGCCAGTTCATAGATGAAGTGCGCCGCGGTGGAATCGATAAAGGGCACCGCCTTGAAATCGATGATCAATGCCTTGTGCCGGTCGGCGATGCGGTCGAGCACTGAGCCGATGGACGCCGCCGCACCAAAAAAGAACGCGCCGGAAATGCGATAGATCACATAGTCGCGGCTGGTGGCGGCTTCTTCATCATAGGGCTTGCGCGTGCCGTTCATCGTGTCGGCGCGGTCTTCCGCCACAAAGGGGGTTTGCGTCTCGATCGAGGTTGCCCGCGACATGCGGCGAATGAACAAGACCGAGCCGAGCGCGACGCCCACCACGATTGCCTCCGTCAGGTCGCGGAACACGGTGAGCAGAAAAGTCGCGAGCAAGACAAGCGCGTCAGCGCGGGAGGCGCGCAGTAGCACCATGAAGGCGTGCTTTTCGATCATGTTCCAGGCGACCATGACCAGCACCCCCGCCAGCGCGGCGAGCGGAATGAACTGAGCCAAAGGCGCCGCGACCAGCAGAAAGGCAAGAAGGAAGACGGAATGCAGCATGCCCGCCACGGGACCGTGCGCACCTGCGCGCACATTGGTCGCCGTGCGCGCGATGGTGCCCGTCACACAAATGCCGCCGAAGAGACCGGACGCCATGTTCGCAAAACCTTGCGCCACCAGTTCGCTATTCGACCGGTGTCGTCGCCCGGTCATGCCGTCGGCAACGGTCGCGGACAGAAGCGATTCAATGGAGCCAAGCAAGGCAATGGCAATGGCCGCGGGAAAGACTGCTTGCACCTTGGCAAAAGTGAGATCGGGAAGTGCCGGCAAGGGTAGCCCGCGCGGGATGCCGCCGAACGCGGTGCCAATCGTGGCGACCGGCAAATGCAGCAGCGCCGTGGCAGCACCGGCAAGCCCGATGGCGATGAGCATGCCCGGCCATTTGGGGCGCACGCGTTTTAGCCCCGTGATTAGCGCCACCGTGCCGATGCCGAGGGCGGCGTCCGCGGCATTGATGGTGGGCAGCGCGTTCCAGAGAAAGGGAAGCTTTTCGAGCAGCGGTCCGGGCTCAACGCCCCCGGGGTTGAGCCCCAGGAAGAGGCGGATCTGACTCGCAAAAATGATGACGGCAATGCCGGCGGTAAATCCCACCGTCACCGGATAGGGCACATATTTGATGTAGGTCCCGACCTGCAACAGGCCGAGCGCGACCAGGATCAACCCGGCGAGCACCGTTGCGAGGATCAGCCCGTCCATGCCGTGGAGCTGCGCGGTGGTCGCCATGAGCACAATGAAGGCCCCCGCGGGCCCGCCAATCTGAAACCGGCTGCCGCCGAGAGCCGAGACGAAAAAGCCGCCCACAATAGCCGTATAGAGCCCTTGCGCCGGGCTGCCGCCCGCCGCCATGGCGATGGCCATGGAAAGCGGCAGTGCGACAATGGCCACCGTCAGCGCGGCAATGGCATCAGCGCGCAAGTGCGCGAGCCCATAGCCTTCACGCAGAATGGTGACAAGCTTGGGCGTATAGAGCTCCAGAAAGGTGGCGCGAGCCGACGCGTGGCTCGTCGGGGGTATCATGATTGGTGGGGCCCTATGTTGAGGGAAGCAGGCCTATGAATACCGCCGCGCGCGGGTGACAAGCAAGCGCTGCGATGTCACGGGGCTTCACAGGGCCCTGGCGGCGGACGATAGCGCGTCAGGCCGACCGGTGGCGCGGCTCGTTGGTTTCATGGCGCGGTTCTGCCGGCTCACTCACGATCGTGAACCAGAAGGTCGCCCCCTCGCCCGGGTTTGAGGCCGCGCCAATCCCACCGCCCATCATGGTGACCAGGTTCCGGGCGATCGCAAGGCCGAGCCCCGTGCCCCCGTATTCCCGTGTCGTTGACGTGTCGGCCTGCGTGAAGGGTTCGAATAGTTCCGCCATCTTGGCATCAGGGATGCCAACGCCCGTGTCGATGACCTCGAACCGCGTCCGAACCTTGCCGCCTGACACGCGGTCCTGGCCCACGGAAATCTGAATGCCGCCCCTGGACGTAAACTTCACCGCATTGGACACAAGATTGCCAAGGGCCTGCAGCAGACGCACCTCATCCCCCTGCACGTGTTCCGCGATCCATTCCTGGGGTTCCTCAAGGGTCAGTTCAACCGCCTTCAATTCTGCCTGTGCAGCATAAAGCGAGCGGCATCTGTTCAGGACATCCCGAATGGAAATCGGCTCATTTTCGAGCGCGACCCGCCCGGCCTCGATCTTTGAGATATCAAGAATGTCATTCACGATTTCCATCATCGCATCGCCTGACGCCTTGATAATCTCGACGCTGCTGCGAAACTCGTCGGGCACGTCCGACGCCAACATCAGGCTGGTCATGCCCAGTATCCCGTTCATGGGTGTGCGAATCTCATGGCTCATGTTGGCAAGGAAATCGGTTTTGGCACGGCTGGCGCGCTCAAGATTGTGCTGCGTCTCTTTCAACTCGTGAATGTCCATGATCGAGCCGACCATGCGGACAGGCTCTCCCTGCGCATTGCGAATGGCGGCTCCCGAGCCGATGAACCAGCGATAGTCACCAGAGTTATGACGCAGGCGGTACTCAACCCGGAAGGGAGTATCATGCGCAAAGTGCTCTGCGATGACGTTTACCAATGACTTCTGGTCATCGGGATGAATAATACCGATGAAGAAGTCCTGCGTGACCTCGACGTCATCCGGGTCATACCCAAGCAAGTTGTACAAAACGGGCGACCACCAGACTTCGTTACCGGTTACATCGACCCAATCCCAGATGCCGACACTGGCGCCCCGCGCGGCTGCTTCAAACCTTTGGTGCGCGGTGGTCAATTCGTGGCTCAGCGCGATCTGCGCCAGCTCGCTTTCCCTTTGTTTTTGATTTGCCCGTTGCGACGCGTAAACCGTACTGGCAAGGGCAAGCCCCAGGATGAACCCACCCAAAAACGTCAAGGCGGGGCCCAACGTCAGAAACCGGGACAGCAAGACCTGCTTTGCGCAGATCGCAACCTCCCATTCGCGGCCCATGAAGCTGGCATCAACCTGACTGGAAAATTGTTCAACGGCGCCCTCTGAGGTAACGCCAAAGACCGCGCCGTCCTGGCCAAACGCAATAGTGGTTTCCCGACCAAAGTCGCTGCCTGCCAAGAGGTCGACAAGTCGGCTCACATCAAAGACCGCGATCATCAGACCGCGAAACTCGCCCTCAACATAGAGCGGGTGGTAGGCAACAAACCCCGTGCCGCCTTGGGCCAGCTCGATGGCATTCGTCACAAACACTTCGCCGCTGCGGGCGGCTTCGACCAGAAGGTCCCCTTCGTCCAGCACTTGCGTCAGATCCAGCCCCTGCGCGACTTCGTTCCCTTCGATCGGGATGACACGCTGAATTTGAAAACTCGCGTCGGCCCATTCGATGGCGCGAACCTCGGGCGTATCCGTGACGAATTCCGACGCATCCGCCTCCCAGATATGCCAGTCCTCGCCGTTGCCATGGATCCAGCGGCGCGCCATGCGGTCCAGCGCATCGATATCGGCATTGATCCGATCCTCCATCCAATGGGAAGTGTATTCCGCAATGCCGTCCACATGGCCCTGCAGGCGAAGTCGTTCCTCGAATTGCATATAGGCCGCAAGCGCCGCGGCGGCGGCGAGCGTGCAAACGAAGACAAAAAGTGGCGTGCGATAACCCTGCAAGGCGCTCAAACCCCCTCAAATATACAGAGCGGATTCTACGATAGAGACATGAAAAAAGGCTTTGCTCGCCACAGCCCCAAAACCGGCAGTTGACGGCCGATCGTTAACGAGACGTAAACACGATTACCAGGATACGGCGGGGAAGTATGGCAAGCGCCCCATTGCGGATGCCCAGTTTCATTCACCTCTCGACCGCCGGCGCACTGCTGTGGCCGGCCCGCTCAATCTCAATATTGGATAACAATCGGAAGATCAGGGCGCATGTCGAGCTGCTGTCCTTGGGCGCCGTCGTCAAAGGTGATGGTGGCGAGCGGTTCGTCGCCGCGGGAGACAGTGATCATTCCCTCTGCCACCAATGTTTCCATGGTCGGGGAAAGCGGCGCGCCATGGTCGAGCGTGATGTCGAGGGCCGTCATGTTCTGAATCCCGAGCGGGTTGTCGAGAAATTCCTCAAACCCATCGCGGCGCAGCTCCGGTCCGGGCGGGCCGGAAACGCTGATCGGCATGGTGAAGGTCCAGGGCTCACCCGTATTCCCCGCATTTTCGGCAACGGCCAGGCTGAAATGGTCACCCATCCATTCCGAGGAATAGGAAAAGGTTTCAAATGGCAAGGTCGAAGGGTCAGAGTCGTGGTCGCGGATGCCGATGCCGAAGGGCGAGACGCCCTCGCCTTCGCGCCACGCGCTGCGAACGTTGAAATCCGAGCCGGCCCTTTCCGCATTTGCCGTCGCTGTTTCAGGAACTTCCAGCGCCAGAAACTCGATGTAGAAATTCTCAAAATAGGTATAGAGCCCCCCTGTGCCCTGCCCTTCGTGCCAGTTGAGATGTGGAAAAAGCGTCAGACGCTCACGGGCATCCGTGCCAATATCGAACCGGTCACCGTCCTTTCCCACAAAGACAAAAAGATGGTCGACTTCGAGCCGGGCATGGCTTTCGGATTCGGCGGGCGCTGCTGCATCTGTTGTGGCGTCACTCGCACAAGCGACAAGCGGCAAAAAACAAGAAATGGCCACAGCGGCCAAGGCGCTAGAAATACGCATCAATAATCCCCCCAAGAAATAGTTTGGAAAAATCCTTAGTCCGCCCGAAACGAAATCGAAAATGAAAGTTTCTCCATGTTCCAGTGAGTTGGTGCGCACCCGCCCGAATCTGCCAATTGTTCGCGGATGACGATGCTGTTACCTGGGACAGACCGAAAAAGAAACCGCCGGGACCATCATTCAAATGACGGTCACCGGCGGCTGTAACTTCAGAAATCAGACGAAAGGGCTTATTCGCCCGCTTCTTCGGAAGCTTCGCCCTCGGACGCTTCTTCTTCGTCAGACATATCTTCGTCGTCAGACATTTCCTCATCGGAAGACATGTCCCCATCATCTGAGGTTTCTTCTTCTGCGGTCATATCTTCGTCGCCGGATGTGTCTTCTTCCGCAGTCATGTCTTCTTCAGCGGTCATGTCTTCTTCAGCGGTCATGGCCGCTTCATCAGCAACAACCTCTTCAGCGACAACAGCGTCTTCGGCGGTGGTGTCTTCGTCCTGCGCATAAGCGGGGGCAATCGTAAGCGTCCCCCCCAGAAGGACGGCAGCCGCAGCGGCAGAAAGTAAGTACTTCATTTGTAGTCTCCTAGACGTATGTGGCCCCGCCACTTCAGATCCCGAACAATTCGGTAGACCTGAGATGACGATTTTACGACATTCCCGTTACATAAGAAATCACTGATTTTAGGAAGAAAACGGGGGAAAACTGATCGGGCGGCGGGGCGGGCGAAGCCCATCCGGCATACCTCCCGAGAATGCGCTAGGGTGCCAACACTTGCCACCTCTGGAAAGGACATCCCATGCGGCACACGCCCTTACTTGCCATTGCTTTGGCTCTAACGCTGGCGGCCTGTGACCGGCCCGATGCAACCGCCCCGCAGGAGACATTCTGGGCATCGCTCGCCGAACTCTGCGGCGGCGCCTATCGCGGAACACTGACCGAGGGCGGCGAAAACGCGCGGGAAAGCTTCGGGTCTCAGGAAATGATCATGCACGTACGCCATTGCACGGACGACCGGATTGATGTGCCGTTTCACGTGGGGGAGAACCGATCGCGCACTTGGGTTTTCACGCGGCTCGAGGGCGGCGGATTGCGCCTAAAACACGATCACCGGCACGAAGATGGCACGGAAGACGCGATCACCATGTATGGCGGCGATACGGTGGATACCGGCACAGCCACAATTCAAGAGTTCCCGGCGGACCAGTTTTCCATCGATATGTTCGCCGCCCACATGGCGGAAAATCCGGGTCTCGATGGCGCCGAGTTCAACATGTGGACCGTCGAGGTGCGCCCTGGCGAGATCTTTGCCTATCAGCTCACCCGCACCCACGATCCCGACACCCGGTTTCGTGTGGAGTTCGACCTGACAACACCTGTGGAGGCACCGCCCGCGGCCTGGGGGCACGACTAGACCGTATACGGCACGCAAACAAAAACCGCCGGGGCTGGAAGCCACCGGCGGTTCTTTGAAGTCGTTGTGCTTATAGAGGGTTTCTTTGTTGAGACGAGCCGCTTTGCAGGCCTGGCAGCGACCTACTCTCCCGCGTCTTAAGACGAAGTACCATCGGCGCTGAGGCGTTTCACTTCCGAGTTCGGGATGGGATCGGGTGCAGCCACCTCGCTGTGACCACCAGGCCGGCAAAGAGGCTCGCTTCAAACAAAGAGGGTTGAATCCGACATGTCAGTGTACTGACTAGTATATGGGGTGCTGGTTTCTTACCGCCTCTACCGTGCAACGCACGGGAAAGAGGACGAGAGAAATCAAGACAATCGAACGATTAGTATAGCTCAGCTTCACGCGTTGCCGCGCTTCCACATGCTACCTATCAACGTGGTGGTCTTCCACGGTTCTCATGCGAAACCTGGTCTTGAGGTGGGTTTCCCGCTTAGATGCTTTCAGCGGTTATCCCTTCCGAATTTAGCTACCCTGCTATGCGGCTGGCGCCACAACAGGTCCACCAGAGATTCGTCCATCCCGGTCCTCTCGTACTAGGGACAGATCCTCTCAAGTTTCGTACACCCACGGCAGATAGGGACCGAACTGTCTCACGACGTTCTAAACCCAGCTCACGTACCTCTTTAAATGGCGAACAGCCATACCCTTGGGACCTGCTCCAGCCCCAGGATGAGATGAGCCGACATCGAGGTGCCAAACACTGCCGTCGCTGTGGACGCTTGGGCAGTATCAGCCTGTTATCCCCGGAGTACCTTTTATCCGTTGAGCGATGGCCCTTCCATTCGGGACCACCGGATCACTATGACCGACTTTCGTCTCTGCTCGACCCGTCAGTCTCGCAGTCAGGCAGGCTTATGCCATTGCACTCAACGAGCGATTTCCGACCGCTCTGAGCCCACCTTCGCACGCCTCCGTTACTCTTTGGGAGGCGACCGCCCCAGTCAAACTACCCACCATACAATGTCCCGGACGCTGTAACGTCGCGGTTAGACTTCCATAAGTTCAAGGGTGGTATTTCAAGGGAGGCTCCACCGAGACTAGCGTCCCGGCTTCAAAGCCTACCACCTATCCTACACATGAAATTACGAAAGCCAGTGTAAAGCTATAGTAAAGGTTCACGGGGTCTTTCCGTCTGACCGCGGGTAGCCCGCATCTTCACGGGCAATTCAATTTCGCTGAGTCTGTGCTGGAGACAGTGGGGAAGTCGTTACGCCATTCGTGCAGGTCGGAACTTACCCGACAAGGAATTTCGCTACCTTAGGACCGTTATAGTTACGGCCGCCGTTTACTGGGGCTTCGATTCAAAGCTCTCACCTCTCCTCTTAACCTTCCAGCACCGGGCAGGCGTCAGACCCTATACGTCGCCTTACGGCTTCGCAGAGCCCTATGTTTTTAGTAAACAGTCGCCACCCCCTGGTCTGTGCCCCCCACATCTAGTTGCCTAAACATGGGGCCCTCTTCTTCCGAAGGTACGAGGGCAATTTGCCGAGTTCCTTCAGCACAGTTCTCTCAAGCGCCTTGGTATGCTCTACCAGTCCACCTGTGTCGGTTTAGGGTACGGTCTATAATGGAGGAGCTATTTCCTGGAACTCCTTCGCGGCCCACTCAATCCAATAAGAGTGAACAACACACGGAATTCGTCACTACCTCCAGGCTCAGTAATATTAAACTGAATTCCCATCGACTACGCCTTTCGGCCTCGCCTTAGGGACCGGCTAACCCTGCGCTGATTAGCATTGCGCAGGAACCCTTGGACTTACGGCGAGAGGGTCTCTCACCCTCTTTATCGCTACTCATGTCAGCATTCTCGCTTCCGATACCTCCAGGCAACCTCGCGGTTACCCTTCGCAGGCTTACGGAACGCTCCGCTACCGCGTACACCAAATGGTGTACACCCGCAGATTCGGTATATGGCTTGAGCCCCGGTACATCTTCGCCGCAGGAGCGCTTGACCAGTGAGCTGTTACGCTTTCTTTAAAGGATGGCTGCTTCTAAGCCAACCTCCTGGTTGTTTATGCATTCCCACATGCTTTCCCACTTAGCCATAATTTCGGGACCTTATCTGGCGGTTAGGGCTGTTTCCCTTTTCACTACGGACCTTAGCACCCGCAGTGTGTCTGCCAGGTAGTACTCCTCGGTATTCGGAGTTTGGTTAGGTTTGGTAATCCGGTGAGGACCCCTAGCCCATCCAGTGCTCTACCCCCGAGGGTATTCGCCTGACGCTCTACCTAAATAGATTTCGCGGAGAACCAGCTATCGCCGAGTTTGATTGGCCTTTCACCCCTAGCCACAGGTCATCCCGTCCTTTTTCAACAGGAGTGGGTTCGGCCCTTCAGTGCATGTTACTGCACCTTCAGCCTGCCCATGGCTAGATCACTCGGCTTCGGGTCTAATGCTGCATACTTTGTCGCCCTATTAAGACTCGCTTTCGCTACGCCTACACCTATCGGCTTAAGCTTGCATGCAACACTAAGTCACTGACCCATTATACAAAAGGTACGCCGTCAGGGGACAAGCCCCCTCCGACTGATTGTAGGCATTCTGTTTCAGGTTCTGTTTCACTCCCCTCGTCGGGGTGCTTTTCACCTTTCCCTCACGGTACTTGTTCGCTATCGGTCGATAAGGAGTACTTAGGCTTGGAGGATGGTCCCCCCATGTTCAGACAGAATTTCACGTGTTCCGCCCTACTCAAGGATCAATGGTGGTTTACCTATACGGGGCTATCACCCTCTACGGCGCGACTTTCCAGACGCTTCTAGTTATGTCCCATTGATCACTGGCCTGATCCCCGTTCGCTCGCCACTACTAGGGGAGTCTCAATTGATGTCCTTTCCTTCGGGTACTAAGATGTTTCAATTCCCCGAGTTCGCCTCCCTTGCGGGATACACAGTAAACTGTGTGGGTTTCCCCATTCGGAAATCGTCGGATCAAAGCTTGCTCACAGCTCCCCGACGCTTATCGCAGCGTGCCACGTCCTTCATCGCCTCTTATCGCCAAGGCATCCACAAAATGCCCTTAAGACACTTGATTTCTCTCGTCTTCATCCCCGTGCGGCCCGTTCGACGTCCGAACGGCAAAACACCTGGGTAAAGACGATAATTTACCAGCGGTCGGATTCACCTAAAACCCCCTCCGCGGGTTCAGCCAGTGGATGTGGCCTTCACGAACCCAAGGGGCGGTAAACCCTCTATATTCACAATGTCATTAAAACAGGCTGCCCGCGCGAACGCGTACAGCAAACTTTCTTCTCAAATCTGACGGGTCTCTTTTGCTGTCCTTCATCGCAAAGCGAAGAAGGATGGTGGAGCCGGACGGGATCGAACCGACGACCTGAAGCTTGCAAAGCTACCGCTCTCCCAACTGAGCTACGGCCCCAGCGTTAGTGAGCGACTTTCTCAAGTCACTATAGTCGAAC
>Ga0209692_10004791_pt1 | contig 11997 bp, 9 predicted proteins | sample tdDd472_FD_187129 | JGI IMG/M metagenome (GOLD analysis project Ga0209692, IMG submission 187129) | Marine sediment microbial communities from the Atlantic coast under amendment with organic carbon and nitrate - tdDd47.2 (SPAdes)... | ecosystem: Environmental > Aquatic > Marine > Coastal >...
CGGGCGAACCTGAATTCCACCAGGCGGTGATGGAGGTTGCATCCACCATCATCCCGTTCCTGGACAACAATCCGAAGTATCGCGAGATGCAGATCCTGGAACGCATGGCGGAGCCGGATCGTGTCATTTCCTTCCGCGTCTGCTGGGAGGATGACCAGGGCAATATCCGCGTCAACCGTGGCCACCGGATCCAGATGAACAATGCCATCGGCCCCTACAAGGGCGGACTGCGGTTCCATCCGTCGGTGAATACGTCGGTGCTGAAGTTCCTTGCTTTCGAGCAGACTTTCAAGAACAGCCTGACCGGTCTGCCGATGGGCGCCGGCAAGGGTGGCGCCAACTTCAATCCGAAGGGCAAGTCGAACAACGAGATCATGCGGTTCTGCCAGTCGTTCATGACCGAGCTTTACCGGCATGTCGGCGCGAACGTTGACGTTCCCGCCGGTGACATCGGTGTCGGCGCGCGTGAGATCGGCTACATGTTCGGCCAGTTCAAGCGCATCACGAACTCGTTCGAGGGCGTGCTGACCGGCAAGGGCCTTGAGTTCGGTGGCTCCCTGGTCCGCAACGAGGCGACGGGTTACGGCGCCGTCTACTTCCTGCAGAACATGCTGAAGGCCGCGGGCAACGACGTGTCCGGCAAGGTTGCCGTGGTGTCCGGTTCGGGCAACGTGGCCACCCATGCCGCCGAGAAGCTGATGCAGCTTGGCGCGCGTCCTGTGACACTGTCCGACTCCGGTGGTTACATCCACGACCCGGCCGGTTTCACGCAGGAGAAGCTGGACTGGATCAAGGATCTGAAGAACGTCCGTCGTGGTCGCATCAGCGAATATTGTGACGAGTTCAGTGGCACCACGTTCCACGAGGGCAAGCGCCCCTGGGAAGTGCCCGCCGAGATCGCCATGCCCTGCGCGACGCAGAACGAGCTCAACCTCGATGAAGCCAAGATGCTGATCAAGAATGGCGTCGTGGCCGTGTCGGAAGGCGCGAACATGCCGACGTCGAACGAAGGCGTCGATGCGTTCCTGGATGCCGGTGTCGTCTTCGGCCCGGCCAAGGCGGCCAACGCCGGTGGTGTTGCCGTGTCCGGTCTGGAAATGAGCCAGAACTCGGCCCGCATCAGCTGGGGTGTCGACCAGATGCAGGAGCAGCTGCGCCAGATCATGGAAGACATCCATGGCCGCTGTGAGACCTATGGCAAGGACTATGGCCGTGAGGGCATGACCGACTATGTCGCCGGTGCCAACATTGCCGGGTTCGCCAAGGTCGCGTCTGCGATGATGGCATTCGGCGTGGTCTGATCCGTCTGTCGGATCAGCACATGCTGACGGAATTGCGCCCGGTCCCGGTCTTCGGGGCCGGGCGTTTTTCATTCCCATGAACGCCGCACGCCAGTTCGCGATTGCGCTGGCCATCCCGGCCAGCGGCAACATATTCGCCAATGCCCTGTTCTCCGCGACGTCGGGGGAGCCAGGATACCTGCTATGGACCCTGTTCTATGACGGCACGGTCCTTGTCGCCATCAACATCCTGCTGGCGCGACGGTTACTGTTTCGGCCCGTTGCCGGGCTGATCACGGGCGACGATACGCCGGAGGCGCGGCGGGCGCTGGAGCGGCTGCCGCTGCGCACTGCCATGTGGGCCGTCGGCTTCTACATGCTGTTCTTTCCGCTGGGCTTCTTTCTCAGCCCCCTGGCAGGTTCCTATGGCGGTGATTTCGAGTTGCCGCTCGACTATGTCTATTTCGTCTCGCTGGTGCTGGCTTCGGTGGCGGGATATCTCGTCTTCTTCCTGCTCAACACGCTGGTGACCAGGATCAAGCTGCACCTCTTCGCCACGCGCGGACTTATCCTGCCCGGCGGTGGCGGCAATCTGCGGCGGCGGATGATAGTCGTCATCAGCGTCATCTCGATCATGCCGCTGCTGCTGCTCATGACCGAATTCTTCTGGTTTGTCCGTTACCGTGACGGCGGTGGGCTGGATCTGCCGTTCGAGAATGCAATCATCATGGATATTGCCGTCAGCTTCCTGCTGATCGGCATTGTCATCGTCTTCCTGCCACTCTCGCTCACCCGGCCCATCGAGATTCTGGTGGCGGCGGTGGAGCGCGTGGCACGGGGCGACCTGACCGTCCGTGCGCCGGTGACCTCCAACGACGAGATCGGGACCCTGACCACGCGGTTCAACGAGATGGTGGACGGGCTGAACGAACGCCAGGCAATCCGGGAAACCTTCGGCAAGTATGTGCCGGAGGCCGTGGCGGAGCAGCTGATCCGCGATCCCGGTGTGCTGGCGGGCGAGGAACGGATCGCCACCATCATGTTCACCGACATCCAGGGGTTCACGGGCATTTCGGAACTGCTCAGCCCGGCGGAGACCATTGCCCTGCTGAATGACTATTTCGAGGTGGTACTGGCGCCGATCCGGGCGGAGGGCGGGACCGTCAATGCCTTCATCGGCGACTCGATCTTCGCCAGTTTCAACGTGCCGGTTCCCCACCATGACCACGCCGCCCGCGCCATCCGCGCCGGGCTGGCGATCGAACAGGCGCTGGAGGGGAAGCGGTTCGGCCCGGGCAGGGACATCCGGTTGCTGACCCGCATCGGCATCAATACCGGTACGGTGGCAGCCGGTGCGGTGGGCGGTGGTGACCGGCTGGGCTACACGATCATCGGCGACAGCGTGAATGTCGCGTCAAGGCTGGAGGGGCTGGTCAAGGAGATGGGCGGCCCAATCCTCGTCAGCGACACGACCCGCCGAACGGCAGGCGATTCCTTCCGCTTCGAGGAACTCGGCAAGGTCCCCATTCGCGGTCGCGCCCGCGAGATCCCGGTCTGGCGGGTGCTGTCGTGAATTCAGATCGCCCGATCAGCCGCCAGGCGGCCTGAGCGGATCGCGCCCTCGATGGTGGCGGGCAGGCCGCGGACGGTCCAGTCTCCGGCCAGTAACAGGTTTGGCACCCCGCAGTCTGGGCCGGGGCGCCGTGGCTCGTTCGCAGGGGTCTCGGCGAAGGTCGCCCGGCGTTCCTTCACGACGCGATATGCGGGCATCGGTAACAACCGGTCGCCCAGCGCGATGGCCACCTCCGGCCAGATCTGCCGGGCGAGTGCTTCTGCAGCGTCATCGGCGAAGCGATCCGCCGCACTGACCGTCACGGACGCCAGGCCGTCGCGGCAGAACAGCCACTGTGCGACACCGCCGGTCAGCCCGGTCAATGGCGGCATGTGGGCGGTATGACCAGTGGCGTCGAAGTGCAGGTTGAGGATCATGCGGCTGCCTTCCGGGGTCGGCACGTCCGGCAACAGATCGGGCAGGCTCCACGACGGCACCGCCATGATCACCCTGTCATCGGGGGCGACGGCCAGGGTCTGACGCGATGTCTCGATGGCGCTGACGGCTCCGGCGGGGCTGCGCTGCACCGCGCGGACCCGTTCGCCGAAGCTGATCTCCATCCCCCTGCCGCGCAGGCATTCGATGGCCGGATCGATCAGCGTATCCGCCAGGCTGTCGCGCACCGTGACCGGGCGGGACCAGCGTTCGCCGCGGGCGAATGCCAGGCGGCAGGTTGCAGCAAGCAGTTGCGCGGAGGCTTCGTGCGCTGCCGTGTTCAGGGCCGCGACGGACAGGGGCTCCCAGAACCGCCGCCACAGCCAGGTGTCCCCGGGGATGCAACCGGCGACAGTCGCGCCCGGCCCCGCCCGCAGCAACCGGACCCCGGCCAGCCAGTCCCGCAACCTTGCACCGGGCACGGAACGGGAGGGCCGCAGGACCCACCACGGGACCCGGCCCGCGTTGGGGCGGACCGTCCAGCGCTCTCCGGTCACCGTGTCGATGAAGGGATAGGCGGCAGGTTCGCCGATCCTTACCCGATCCAGTGCGCCGACTTCCGCCAGATACTCGAAGACAGCTGCGTTGGCGGTCATCATCAGGTGATTGCCATTGTCGATGGTGCGACCCAGGGCCGGATCATGGAAGCTGCGGCATCGCCCGCCCGCGGCGGGTGCGGCCTCCAGCATCGTGACGCGGTGTCCGCGCGCCGTCAGCCGCAGCGCGGCGGCCAGCCCGGCCAGCCCGGCACCGACGATGATCGTCTGCGGGCCACTCATCAGATCGTCAGCGCGCGCAGGGCCAGTCCCAGCTTGGCGAGGCGGGAGAGGCGCAGGCGCCGGGTCGGCACGGCAAAACCCCGCCGCTTCAGTCTGGCCAGGTGGCTGCGGTAGATCATGTCCATCAGCAGGGCCGGGCGCAGTTTCCGCCGGTCCAGCTGGGCCAGGAGCGTGTCGGCATCCCGGAAGCGGTTCTCCGCCTCAGCCAGCAGTTCCTCACAGACCAGCCGCACCGCCGGATGGGAAAGGGTTTCCTGCGGCGTGGTGACGGCGATGCCATGGTGGGCGAGGCGGTCAGCGGGCAGGTACAGGCGGCCTGCTGCCGCGTCCTCTCCGATGTCGCGCAGGATGTTGGTCAGTTGCAGCGCATCACCCAGCGCCAGCGCATACTGCGTTGCGCGCGGTTGCCCGAAAACCTGGACAGACAGCATGCCGACCGCGCCCGCGACGCGGCGGCAGTAGAGATGCAGTCCGGCATGGTCCAGCGGCGGTGCCGCGCCGAAATCCATGTCCACATCCATCAGCATGCCGTCGATCAGGGCATGGAATTCGGGCTTCGGCAGGTCATACCCCTCGACCGCAGCGGCAAGAGCGACGGCAGTCGGTCGGCCCGGACGCCCGGCATAGAGTGCCTCGATCTCGTCGGACCAGTCGGACAAGGCCTGGCGCTTCATGCCTTCCTCACCCGGCTCATCGGCGATGTCGTCGATCTCCCGACAGAAGGCATAGATTGCGTACATCGCCCGACGACCGGGGGGAGGCAGGGCCCGCATGCCCATGGCGAAGGAGGTGCCGGAGCGGTCCACGACCATGCGAACGTGGCGATCCGCATCCGCAAGGCTGCTCATGCGCGCGATCCGAGGGCGCGTGTCAGGGCGAAGCGGCCGGCGGCCTGAACAGAGACCAGCAGCGCGGCCGGTTTCGAAAGTCGCGTCCGCTGGCACAGCGGATCACGGTCGCGCAGCCGGCGCACCATCCGGCGCGCCAGCGCATGGATCACCGCCGCCTCCGCCCCCAGCCGTGCGCTCTTGAGGCTGTGCGGCAGCGGGCGTGATTTCTCCAGCAGGGCGTCACAGGCATCAAGGCAGCGGTCCAGAACCGCGCGCAGGGCAGGTGAACTGCGACCGGCCTGCAGCGATGTTTCGTCCAGGTCCGCTTCATGGAGCCAGTCGAGAGGCAGATAGACCCTGTTCATCCGCTGCAGGTCTTCCTTGCAGTCCTGCAGGTGGTTGATGATCTGCAGGGCGTCGCAGAGCGGGTCGGAGAGGGCATGGCCGCGCCGGTCCTCTCCATGCAGGTCGAGAAGGTAGCGGCCCACGGGGGATGCGGAGAGCCGACAATAGTCGAGCAGTTGATCGATGGTCCGACAACGGTCCTGTTCGGCATCGCGGCGAAAGGCGGCCAGCAGGTCGCGTGCATGGGTGTCGGTGACACCTGTCGCGATCAGGCTGTGGCGCAGCCGGTCCGCCACGGCATACGCCGGCTGGTCGCTGCCGTTGACCAGTGCGTTCTCCAGCGAATCGAGCCGCTCAAGCTTCTCGGAGGGTGTCAGATCGGGTGCGTCGGCAATGTCGTCGGCGGTGCGGGCAAAGGCATAGAACGTCGCGACATGCGGACGGAGCCCGCGCGGCAGCAGCACTGATCCAACGGGAAAATTCTCCTCCCGTGCCTGCGCAGCGGGATCCATCTGTCGGGACATCTGCAGCTCAGCCGTCATTTCGGTCCCGTTCCCCCGATCTGTCGCACCAGTGCCCGACCTGCAGGGGTGTACAGGAAGCTAGGGCTGCGGAGAAGGGTGTGCGTCGATGCCTGTTCAACTGTTCGCAGCGAGTGGCGAAGCCGATTGATCGCGACACCCAGCCCCTATAGTCTCTGCGCCAACAAAGACATCAAAGTGTCAAACTCAGGGAGGAAACACATGTTTCACAAGACGCTGAAAGGCGTGGCGGCGATTGCCGTTGCGCTGGGAATGGCCGGGGCCGCGCAGGCTGGCAGCCATTCCGACATGGTCGACGGCCCGGCCGTCACCTGGAACCATTCCATCTGGGGCAAGCCCAGGGCCTTCACCGCCGGCCTCGAATATATCGCAGCCGAACTGGACCGCCGGACCGGTGGCAAGTTCCAGCTGAAGCTGTCCTATGGCGGTCTGTCCAAGCCGCGCGAGAACCTGGATGGCATCCAGCTTGGCGCGTTCGAAGGGGCGAATTTCTGCAACTTCTACAGCCCGGACAAGACGCCTTCGTCGATGATCTTCTCCCTGCCGTTCCTGCCGATCGGTGACTGGAACGTGCGGATCAAGGCATCGGATGCCTTCTACCAGCATCCGCACGTGAAGAAGGAAATGGCCAACTGGAATGCCGTGATCTACATGGCCGGCATCCTGCCGCAGTATGAATTCCTGGGTCGCGGCAATCCGCCGAAGTCCCTGGAAGACTGGAAAGGCATGCGTGTCCGCGCCGGTGGCGGTGTTGCCAAGGCGATGGAGAAGCTGGGTGCCACGCTGATGAGTGTGCCGGCGACCGAGGTCTACACGCTGCTGGAACGCGGCACGGTTGACGCGGTGTCATTCCCCTACACGTATGCCCATGCGGCCTACAAGGTGAACGAGGTTGCCGACTGGTTCACGGGCAATTTCCAGCCCGGCACGGCCGACTGCCCGACCGTCTTCAACATCGACGCCTGGAACGCCCTGCCGCAGCAGTACCGCGACCTGCTGCTGGAGCTGAAATGGCCGGCCTACGAGAAGATGCGCGAAGCCTATGAGGCGGCTGACAAGGTGAACATCCCGATGTTCCAGAAGCAGCTGACCGAGATTCGCTTCACCAAGGAAGAGCTGGCCTCGTTCCGCAAGGAAATCGGTGAGCCGCTGTGGAAGGAAGCTTTCGTCGATGCCTACGGCGACAAGATTCCGGCGCAGGAGCTGCTGGACTTCCTGCTGGCCGAAGCTGAAAAGGCTGCCGGCTCCTGAAGGCAGTGACATGATCCGGGGCGGGCTCCAGGTGGGCCCGCCCCTTTCATTGCCTTGATCAATTTCAGAACGACATAGCTGTTTTCGTTTCCCGGGGAGGGGCGAGCATGGACGCAACGCAGGGCGAGTCCAACATGGGCCAGCTCGATCGTGTGCTGGGACGTGTTGAGACGATCTTCAACCTTGTCGCCGCGTACTCCATTGTCTTTCTCATGCTGCTTGGCGTATCGCAGATTTTCCTGCGCAGCGTCGGCTACCCCATGTGGGGCTATATCGACTTCGTCGAGCAATCCATTGCGGTATTTGCCTTCATGGGGATTGCCTATTGCCAGCGGGCGGGCGGCCATGTGCGCATGGATCTGGCGATTCGCGGTCTCAAGGGGCGCTGGCTCTGGCTGGCCGAGGCCCTGGCGATCGTCCTGTCGCTGATCGTCGTCGGTGTCCTGATTGCCTATGGCTATACCCACTTCGAGCGTGCTTTCGAGCAGGGTGATTCCACCATTGATGCCAACTTCCCGGTCTGGCCGTCGAAGCTGATCGTGCCCGTCGCCTTCAGCCTGCTGTGGCTGCGGCTGCTGCTGCAGCTGATCGGTTACATGCGCCTTTTCCTTGATCCTTCGAAGACACCGGTGGGTGTGCCGACCATACCGACGATCGAGGATGTGGCCCGTCAGGATATCGAAAGCACGGGCGACGACGACAGGGACCAGAATGCCGCCAACCGGGGAGCAGGCGCATGATCACCGATCCACTGACAATCGGCATCATCGGCATGGTGGCGCTGCTGGTGCTCATCGCGCTTGGCATGCGCGTCGTCTTCGCCTGCGCACTTGTCGGCATGGTCGGCATCATCGCGGTGCTCTATGCGAAGCCCAATTTCGATCTCGCCAAGGCCTTCATGGCCGGGGCCGGGCTTGCCGGGCTGACCCCGCATTCGAAATCGGTTGCCTATACGCTCAGCGTGCTGCCGATGTTCATCCTGATCGGCTATCTGGCTTTTCATGCGGGCATCACCAAGGCGGTGTTCGAGGCGGCGCGGCGCTGGATCGGCTGGGTGCCAGGCGGGCTCGCGGTGGCCAGCGTGTTCGCGACCGCCGGGTTTGCCGCGGTTTCCGGTGCTTCCACCTCCACGGCTGCCGTCTTCGCCCGGATCGCGATTCCGGAGATGCTGGCGGCTGGCTATGACAGGCGGCTGGCTGCAGGCGTGGTCGCCGCCGGTGGCACACTGGCGTCATTGATTCCACCGAGCGCGATCCTGGTCATCTACGCCATCATCGTCGAGCAATCGGTTGGCGCTTTGTTGCTGGCCGGGTTCCTGCCGGGCCTGTTCTCCGCAGTCGTCTATGCAGCACTGATCATCTTCCGTGCCTGGCGCAATCCGGAACTGGGCCGCCCGATCCGGGGCTATACCTGGAAGCAGCGGTTCGAGAGCGTACCGGGCACCACGCCGATCCTGCTGGTCATCGCGATCATCATCGGCGGGATCTACCTCGGTCTCGCGACACCGACCGAGGCGGGCGCGCTTGGAGCCTTTGTCGTGCTGGTGATGGCCGCCATCCGGGGCATGAAGTGGGAGCAGTTCCAGGACGCGATTCTGGAGACGGCCAAGCTGACGGTGATGATCTTCTCCATCATCTGGGGTGTGCTGATCTTCGTGCGCTTCCTCGGATTTGCCCGTCTGCCGGAAAACTTCGCCAACTGGATCGTGACCCTGCCGCTTGATCCCTGGACCGTCATGATCCTGATCCTGCTTGCCTATGCGGTGCTGGGCATGTTCATGGATGCCATCGGGATGCTGCTGCTGACCCTGCCTGTGGTCTATCCGGCTGTCGTGGCGCTTGGCCCGGGGCTCGGGTTCGATCCGGGCAGCAACGATGTTGCCATCTGGTTCGGGATCATTGTCGTGAAGATGGTGGAGATATGTCTGGTCACGCCTCCAATCGGTCTGAACTGCTACGTCGTCAACGGCGTAAGACCGGACATACCCCTGACGGACGTGTTCAGGGGTATCGGACCCTTCTTCATCGCCGATGTGCTGACGGTTGCCGGTCTGGTGGCGTTCCCCGCCATCATTACCTGGCTGCCCAACCAGATGCTCAACTGACCCTGTATCCGTCCGGCCCGGCGTCATGAGCGGACGCCGGGCGGATCTGGAACTGGTGACGCGTGGCCTGGCACAGAGCCGGGGCCGTGCACGGGCCCTGATCGAGGCCGGCAAGGTCACGCTGGACGGCCAGACGGTCGGTCGGGTGGCGGAGATCGTGGCGCCAGAACAGGTTCTGGCCCTGTCGGAACCGGACCATCCCTATGTCAGCCGTGGCGCGCTGAAGCTGGTGGCCGCGCTGGACCACTTCCGGATGGATCCGACATGTTGCAACTGCCTGGACATCGGTGCATCGACAGGCGGCTTCACCGATGTGCTGCTGCAACGCGGTGCGCGCCATGTGACCGCCATCGATGTCGGACGGGACCAGTTGCATGAAAGCCTGCGCCAGCGGCATGACGTCACCTCGCTGGAGGGGATGAATGCCCGCGAGCTGACCCTTGATGACCTGCCGCATCCACCGGATCTGATCGTCTGTGACGCCAGCTTCATCAGCCTGACCCTGGTCCTCGCCCCGGCCCTGGCGCTGGCCGCGCCGGGCGCGCGGGTGATCGCGTTGGTGAAGCCGCAGTTCGAGGCCGGGCGCGCGGCGCTGGGCAAGGGCGGGGTGGTGCGTGACGCGAAAGTGCGCGATGAGGTGCGCCAGCGCCTGACGGAATGGCTGTCGGAACAGCCGGGCTGGCGCGTGCTGGGTAGCATCGAGAGCCCGATCACGGGGCCGAAGGGCAATATCGAGTATCTGCTGGCAGGAGAGCGCAGCACATGAGTGAAGTGAGAATCGAAGGGCTGGGCAGTGCCGGTGACGGTATCGCCGTGCTGGACGGCATGACCGTGCACGTGCCCTTCACCGCGCCGGGCGACGTGGTCGTGATCGAACAGCCACGTCCGCCGCGCAAGCCGAAGGGCCGGGGCAAGGGGCGGCCCGAAACCACCGCCGCGCCGAAACCCCGCGTCGTGAAACAGGTTTCGCCGGGCCCGGACAGGGTGGAGCCGGCCTGCCCGCATTTTGGGCGCTGTGGGGGCTGTGCCCTGCAACATCTGTCGGCGGACTTCCTGGCAGACTGGAAACGGGACCAGGTTGTCGCCGCGCTGGAACGGCGCGGGATCAGCGATGTGGCGGTCGATGAAACCTTCCGTGGCGGGCCGGGGCGTCGCAGGCGCGTGAGCCTGACCGCGCAGGTCGGCGGGCGCAAGTCCGTGGCCATCGGGTTTCACGAGCGTGGCAGCAGGAATCTGGTCGACATCGGACCGTGTCCGGTGCTGGAGCCCGCGCTGGAAGCCCTGATTGCGCCGCTGCGGTCCCTGCTGGCGGCACATCTGGCGCCACAGGAAACCGCGCGGATCTCCATCAACATGACCGATAGCGGTGCGGACATGCTGCTGGAGGCGGAGATGCGGCAGGGTGCTGACCTGTTCATGGATCTGGCGGAATTCGCCGAGATCCATGATCTCGCGCGCCTGACGCTGACCGGCAGGGACGGTGAAACACCGATCGGTGCGCGGCGGCAACCGGTGCTGGAATGGCCGGGTCTGACTGTTGCGCCGCCGCCGGGTGCCTTCCTGCAGACGGATCGTCAGGTCGAGGCGGAGATGCGTCGCCGCATCAGTCTGGCGGCGGCAGGTGCCGGTTCGGTCGCGGATCTGTTCTGCGGCGTCGGGACGCTCACCGCAGGCATACCGTCGGGCGCGGAGGTGCTGGCCATCGACAGTGCGGCGGACGCGGTACAGGCACTGCGCACCGGGGCGGACAAGGCGCGACGCACCAACATCACCACCAGCGTCCGCAACCTGACGCGTGACCCCTTGAGTGCGGTCGAGATCGCACCGCTGGACCTGGTGATCCTGGACCCGCCTGCGGCAGGTGCGCGGTCACAGGTGGAGGTGCTGGCAGGTGCGGGGGCGCAGGTGCCGCGCATAGCCTACGCGTCCTGCGCGCCGGGAACATTTGCCCGGGACGCCCGCATCCTGATCGATGGCGGCTACCGTCTTGTTTCACTCACGCCGTTCGACCAGTTCCACTGGTCACCGGAGATCGAGTTGTTCGGCCTGTTCGAACTGGCGTGATGGCCCGTCCGCGAAAGCACCTGAAACGCGTTGTGGATCGTTCCACTGTTTGATTGCTGCACCAGCCCGCTCCCCCACCCGGCCACCCATTCAGGATGATCCCGTGGGTGGCCGGGTGGGGGAGCGGGCTGGTGCGGTTCAGCAATCTGATGAAACGATCTACCCGGCCAGGACGTCGAGACAGCCGGATGGGGACAGCAGGGCATCGGCACGGGCCTTGTCGGTTCCCTTCAGGCGGCCATAAAGGCTGCGCAGGCGGCTGAGGCACTTGACCTGATAGCGGAACGGCGCCTGCGCGTAGGGCCGGTCGAAGATGGTCATGCGTACTTCCTCCGCGCCGCTGTCCAGTGCCTCCGCATTGGCGGCAAGGAAGGGCAGGTAGGCCTGGCCACAGAGCGCCAGCAGGTCATGCACGGCCTGCGGCAGTTCGGCATCCGAGGTCACCCATTCCCCTTCCAGTCCCGACAGGTCGTCGGTCTGGCGAATCCAGTGGACCACCGTCGGCGCGCGGCGGCGCATCTCCGTCATCGATGTCGGGTCGTCGGCCAGCGTCCGCAATTGTCCGAACAGGCCGAAGTCACCGATGGAGGGCCGGGTGCCGAACAGGTAGTTGCCAAGCCCCACATGGCTCTCCAGCGCGTCGACGGTGCGGGCAAAGGTCTCCTCGATCACCGCGCGGTTCTCCTCCGTGCAGCCGACAATCGGCATCCGGCTCACCTGACGCTCGCAGATATCCCGGGCGAAGGCGCGGCGTT
>Ga0209692_10004793_pt1 | contig 11992 bp, 4 predicted proteins | sample tdDd472_FD_187129 | JGI IMG/M metagenome (GOLD analysis project Ga0209692, IMG submission 187129) | Marine sediment microbial communities from the Atlantic coast under amendment with organic carbon and nitrate - tdDd47.2 (SPAdes)... | ecosystem: Environmental > Aquatic > Marine > Coastal >...
AGCCGATGAATATCTGGCCAAGCCATTCACCAAACAGGAGCTTTTGGAAACAGTTAATGAGGTTATGGAACATCATAACCAGCGCATGGTCGGCAAAGCATCAAATTTAGGTTCATATGCACCACCAGATGGCATGATTGGCGATTCACCTGCAATGCAACTGGTTTACAATGCAATAAAAAAAGCTGCAATGGTAAAAGCTACAGTCTTGATAACCGGAGAAAGTGGCACAGGAAAAGAGCTGGTTGCCCGAGCTATTCATTACCAGAGTGCCAGGGCATCACATGCATTCGTTCCCGTAAATTGTGGAGGAATTCCAGAGACTTTGCTCGAAAGCGAGTTGTTTGGTCATGTAAAAGGAGCCTTCACCGGAGCAACGGAATCCCGTGCGGGTTTTTTCCAGACATCCGATAAGGGAACGATATTTCTGGATGAAGTCAGCGAAACAAGTATCGCCATGCAAGTTAAGCTCTTACGGGTTTTACAGGACAAAGCAGTAAATATGGTAGGCTTGTCCAAGTCAATCCAGGTGGACACCCGCATTATAGCAGGCTCAAACAAAAGTCTGCCAAACCTGATTCAAAACGGACGTTTCAGAGAAGATTTGTATTACAGATTAAACGTAATCAATATAGATCTACCGCCACTGCGTGAACGTGGCGATGACATATTATTGCTGGTTCGTCACTACAGCACCAAATATGCGGAAGAAATGGGACGCAAAGTCCCGGATTATAGCGACCGCGCGCTAAACTTGTTGAAACGATACTCATGGCCCGGAAATGTGAGAGAATTGGAAAATCTGGTTCTACGTTTAATGGCGATGACAGATTCCAATACAATTGCCCCCCCGGATTTACCGGCAAATATGCGAAGTGCCGATTTTACCAGTCAAACAGGTATGGACAGAACTCTGGCAGAGATAGAAAAAGAATATATTTGTAGAGTACTTGAAAACGTCAAAGGCAACAAAACCAGGGCTGCGGAAACACTTGGCATAGACAGAAAAACATTAAGAGAGAAACTGAAAAGAAACAAATAAGGATACACCAAAAGCCCCATATCGTTTCTCTGACATTCATCTCTATTGCTTTTTAGTACAAACAGTGCTAACAATTAAGCTGTCTTAACGGACTAACGCATTATAAATACTAGGATTTTCTTTCGACTAACAAGGGACGCTCAAATGAGCAAAACGCTTTCAATAGATATAGATCTTAAAACGCCCTTCAACCATGTAGCGAAGTTTCGACAAGAAATCAAAGAGCATCGCGAAAAGCTTTCAAGTGCTGAGGGACAACAGTGGCTGAGCAATTGTTTCGCTCGAAGAAAACGCATTGTACAGGTGGAAAGAGAAGTATTGTTAAATTGGGATTTTAAAGAAAGCACAAACTTGGAAGCATTCCCGGAGACAACCACAGCAAAATCATTTATCTCTCGTGTACTTTTTTTGTTCACAAGGTTCTGGATATTCATCAACCTGCTCTATATGGGAAATCTGGAACGTCAATATGAATCGGCCAGAGTTTTTTACCACTACCTTCTCAACATTCAAAAAATTAAATCGTTTCTGCTCAAAGTTGTCGAAGATGATTTTGACCGTCTGATGATGGAAATGAAAAAACAGGAAAGCAATTTACTGCAAGCTGATACATCCACGACAAGCTTTGTCCCAAGTAATTTGTCAGCAGCCGTAGAATGGCTGCCGGACAAAACCTTTCATGTTCCCTATTTCAGAGGTTTGAGTTTCCTCAGACCAAAAGAAAGCATCAAAGGAAAAAAACTCACACAGCTTCTAAACGAGAAAATTGCAGATTTTTATACTAAACAAATATCCATTCTGGTTAAAAAATTGAATGCAAGATCTGTAAACACAACCGAATACATTCAAATCCTTAAGGCCTACCAGTCAGAAGAAGATGAGAGTGCAGAAAACATCACCAACGCCACAGCGAAACAACGTATAGAACGTCTGGTAAATACTTTCACCCGCGAATTTAAAAAGGAATGGGACTGTTCCAAAAAGGATATCGAGTTTCGCATAGTCGAAATTGCCGACACGATTGTTTCCCTTAGAACTCGCAGATGGATTTCTATTAAACGCAAACTATGGGTATCCGAAGGTGACAGATTAAAGGATTTTTTCAGCAAAATAAAAAACAGCATAGCAGAAAAATACGCAGCTCAGGAAGAGAAATTCGGTCTGTGGCTAAACGAAAAGATCAAGCCAGCGATGGGCCTCACGCAAACTGTAAAAATTCAGTCTTCTTTTTCCAAACTTGATGACCGCTGGATTAACCCTCCGGTAGTACCAGACGATTTGTCCGACATTCTGCTTGACCGCCACAACCCTTCTCTAATGGTTGTGCCAGATCCAATTGTAAAAATGCTAGAAAAGCTGAAGACATATTACAAGGCCAACGGTAGCGGAAACCTCCTTTACATCACAGATCATCAAACAGGATCGTTTGGTCTTATAGCTTATTTGATAAAGAAAAACTTTTCCGATCTTACCTTTCGGGTCTATCGCCAGAAAAAAACAATGCCAATAAAAAAACTGGCGGAATTTAAAGAAGACGTAATTCTGCTGGATGACTTTGAAAAAATGATCTATCTTGACGAAGATAACATTCAACATGCGGCCAACCTGATTTTGCAGATACTGGAATCCGACAAGCTGTATATTCTGTCTATCCACCATGCTACAGCAGAACAGCTACGTCTGGCCGTACCAGCTTTTTCTCGTTTTCTTTTTCAGGTTGATTTTAGTAAATATGAGTTTGAATCCTTTCGTGAAATTATAGCAAAACGCATGGTAGTTTCTGGTTATACTTTTGAATATAATGACGAAAACGAATTTTGGTCGAAGCTGTATCAGGCGAGTTCCGGTATACCGGGAATAGGATTAAAGTTGCTGCTGCGTTGTGTGCAGAAAATTTCACAACAAACAGTCAATCTTGAATACAATCTTCCGGGTTTAAAAGATTTTTTCTCGAAGCTTAGTTTGGAAGAACTTCTGCTTCTCAAGCGAATTTACATGCATCCAATGATCAATGCAGAGTTGCTGGCAGACTATGACCTACACTCTACTAAACTTGCACTATCAAATTTAAAAAGCATGAATGTAATTGTAGAGCATTATCAGCATTTCGAAATTCGCGCCGAGCTTGTTGGTGGATTACGAGATTATCTTATCCGAACCAATTTAATATAGAAAAGAAATTCACATGGAGAATTTTCAAAATTTATTACAAAGCGTTGAAATAACCTGGTTTCAGATTGCCTTAGCTTTTCTCATCCTGATTGTCACCTATTTTTTAAACCAGATTATGTTGAAATTCAGTTTGTATCTTTATCAGCAACAAGTTTTCGTCATCAGAAAACTTCGTTTCTGGATACCGCTGGTTCGCATCATCCTCTGGGGAGGTGGAATATTTTTCTCTATCAAAGTCCTGCATCCCCCTGCAGAATTGATTTTCGCACTTGTAACCAGTGCAGGTGTAGCTATTGGTCTGGCTGCACAGGAGCTGGTTAAGTACATATTTGGTGCAATTATAATCTGGTCTGATAAAATTTATCAGGAAGGTGACAGAATTACAATTGGTGAGGTTGAAGGTATCGTACAATCCATCGGTCTTAGAAGTACCAAAGTATGGGCCTACGATGACACTATTATCGTAGTGCCAAACTCTCAACTACTAAACACTATCGTTTACAACTCAAACTCGGGAGATTCGGCAGAACAGATTCTGGTGGACTTGTATCTTTCGCTGGATGTAGATTCGGACAAGGCGGCACAACTTGCAAAACTGGCTGCCATCAGCAGTGATCTGGTCGAACCAAATAAACCGGTAAGTGTGCTGGTAAGCGACTATCTCGATGGTCGAACCGCAATGACAAGAATTCGTCTCAAGGTTTATGTTCGTAACGTATTATATGAAAAACGCCTTGCATCAGAAGTCAGCACCAGAGCCAAGAGACTATTTCGGCAAAACAACCTCTATCAGACATCAACAACAAATAACAAAGCAGATTCCGAAAACAGTAATGCAATCTCAAATGCATCCGATAGCAATAATGTAAGTGGTTAGCCTCACTTATACTGCTTTAAAGCAACTTTAAGTTTAACCAAATTTTACAGGTAAAAAATGGATCTATTATTCGAAATCATTAGTATCTTAGCTCTGGCTGCAACTGTAGTATTTATCTGCCAGAAAATGAAAATCCCTTCGATTGTAGGTTTTTTGATAACCGGTATAGCCACCGGCCCCAGTGGTATTGGAATAATTACAAATATCGAACAAGTTGATGTTCTGGCAGAAATTGGCATTGTCCTGTTACTATTTACTATCGGTATGGAATTTTCGCTAAAAAAGCTACTCCAAATCAAAAAAGCAGTTTTTCTTGGTGGATCCCTACAGGTTTTTCTGACAATAGGCGCATGCTACGGCATTGCTCTGGCTTTCGGTCAAAGATTTCAAATAGCACTTTTCATAGGCATGATGATAGCTATAAGCAGTACGGCCATTATTCTCAAGCTATTGCAGGAAAGAGCCGAGATAGACACACCCTACGGCCAGACAACACTCGGCATTCTGATTTTTCAGGATATCCTTATTGTACCGCTAATGTTGTTGGTACCTCTGCTTGGCGGTGCAGGGTTTGACAGTGAAGTACCTGCTTACATCTTTCTTGGGAAAATTGTTCTGGCAACAGCCGGAGTAATAGTTCTGGCAAAATGGGGCGTTCCAACCATCCTGTATCAGATAACAAAAACACGCAATAGAGAGCTGTTTTTGCTAAGTGTGCTGGTCATTGGTTTCTCTATCGCATGGCTCTCCCATAGCATTGGTCTTTCTTTGGCGCTGGGTGCTTTTCTTGCTGGCCTGATTATTTCAGAGTCAGAATACTCCAGTCAGGCACTAGGAACCATCACACCTTTCCGCGATATCTTTCTGAGTATCTTCTTTATTTCCATTGGCATGTTGGTAGACCTCTCGTTCTTTGCCAACAATGTATTTGTAATTCTGGCAATCGGCATAGCTGTATTACTAGTGAAATCCATTTTAGCCGGCTTTGCAACTCTTGCTTTAGGGTTTACAATTCGCCACGCAATTTTATCCGGTTTCGCTTTGAGTCAGGTGGGAGAATTCTCTTTTCTGCTTTCAAAATCAGGCTTGGCCAACGGACTTCTGACACCAGACACCTACCAATTGTTTTTAGCGGTAACAGTTTTGACAATGGGTGCCTCTCCACTAATGCTGACAGCCTCCAGAAAACTGGCAGCATTTATCTCTGACAAAAATTTATTCAGCAAGCCGGGTGCAAAGTTTCCTGCCGAAATATTGGAAAATGTCCCTAACGATAAAGATCATCTTCTGATAATAGGCTTTGGTCTTAACGGGAAGAATCTGGCCATGGCTGCCAGCAAAATTCAAATTCCACATTCCATTATCGAAATGAATCCTGAAACTGTGAAAAGGGAACAAAAAAACGGCATCCCCATTCATTTCGGCGATGCAACCAACGAGGAAGTCTTGTGTCATTTTGGTGGTTGCAATGCAAGAGTTGCGGTAGTTGCCATTAACGACGCCTCTGCAACCAGGCGAATTGTCGAATTGCTGCGACATACAAATCCCAAGCTCCACATAATTGTCAGAACCAGATTCGTCAAGGAAGTCAAGCCACTATACGATCTTGGTGCCAGTGATGTTATCCCGGAAGAGTTTGAGACATCCATTGAAATCTTCACCAGAGTCATGAAGAAATATTTAATAACTCGTCAGGATATTGAGCACTTTACCACAGAAATCCGCTCCGCATCCTACGAAATGCTTCGCTCACCTTCCATGCAAAAAACTTCCATTGATGCCATGCTACCACTACTGAACGAGGTAGAAGTCAGTTCCTTTCACATTCCCAAAAACTCCATTCTATCTGGCAAAAACCTGAAAGAAGCAGGTTTAAGACGACAATACAACATCACGGTATTGTCCATTCAGCGCGAAGGACAACTGGTTTCAAACCCGGATGGTGAACAGCAGATGCATCCCAATGACATTATTCTTGCAATGGGCAAACCTTCGGACCTGCAAGAACTTTCACAGTTGATTATCAGTGAGAATGGCAGCTTGTAACTGGAAAATCTTTGTTTTACAAGTGCTGCCTGCTAACAACTTTTCATATATAAATTCAACAATTTAAGTTGTTATATGCACCATTATGTGATAGTTATTTTTCCCTAACAGCCAAAGCTATGGTGGAAGAATGTTGTCACTATACATATCTTAACGATACCACAAGATTTTGAGGCGATAAAGGGGCTGGATCGCCTAAATTAAATGGAGTAAACACTATGCGTTTATCGATCATCCTGACTTTTATTCTATTACTGTGCATGAATCTGACTGCCTGCGGAGATACTGTAGACAACGGCTCCACAGATGGCGACATCGAACAATCAGAAATAATTGATGGAGATACAAACAACGACAATCTGTTGGCCAATGGCATAAAATGTGGCAACAACTCCGATTGCGAAAGTGATTTCTGTGTGGATGGCATTTGCTGCAATAGCTCCTGCGATTCAGGTTGCGAAGCCTGTAATCTGAAAGACAGACCTGGAGAATGCACAACACGTCAGGCAGGTGACAACACCGAGTGTGAGACATGTTACAGTTGCAATGGTGAATCCAATGTTTGCACAGCAGAGACCGCCGATAACGGCAATGGCTGCGAGGACGATTGCAGCTATTGCAATGCTGGAAAGTGCGAACCAAGACCTGCGGGAGCCTTTGACGAGTGTAGAAGCTGCGAAGCCTGTGATACTGAAGGCGGAGATTGTGCGCCTGTCACAGCAGACAACGGCAAAGACTGCGATACAGAATGCTCTTACTGCGATAGCGGAGTTTGCCAGATAAGACTGGCCGGAGCAATTGATGAGTGTGGCGCATGCTCAATATGTGGAGATGATGGCGGTGATTGCGAAGGCATAACAGCCGACAACGGCAAAGACTGTGAAGACGATTGCAGCTATTGCAACGCGGGTGTCTGCGAAGCCAGAGCAGCCGGCGCAACTGACGAATGCGACACCTGTCAGGCCTGCAATTCAGCAGGAGGCAACTGCACCGAATTAACCTCAGACGAAGGCAAAAACTGCGAAGATGATTGTTCCTATTGTCACGAGGGAGTTTGCAAACCTCGTTTTGCCGGTGCCACTGACGAATGCGGAACCTGTGAATCATGCGGAACAGAAGGCGGAGATTGCTCTGCTATCACAGCCACAGACGGCAAAGACTGCGACAGTGATTGCACATATTGTAAAGCCGGCATATGTGAAGATCGTTTGCAGGGTTCAATTGATGAATGTGGCACTTGTGAAGCCTGTAACACAACTGGTGGAAGCTGCGCTGCACTGACTGCTGAAGACGGCAAAGACTGCGACACCAACTGTACATACTGCAATGCAGGTGCTTGCGAAAATCGCCCACAGGGAGCATCTGAAGAATGTGGCACCTGTCAAACCTGCGATGCAAGTGGCGGAATATGCGCGGCTATCAGCTCCGATGAAGGTAAAGACTGTGAAGGCGACTGTTCCTATTGTAATGCTGGTTCCTGTGAACCCCGTCTTCAGGGAGCAGACGACGAATGTGGAATCTGTCATGCCTGTGACAGCAATGGTGGTAGCTGCGCTGCAATTACAGAGTTATCCGGCAAAGGATGCATTGGCGAATGTTCATTTTGCAATGCAGGTTCATGCGAACCTCGTCCACAGGGAGCAGATGAAGAATGTGGAACCTGTGAAGCCTGCAATGAAGAAGGTGGAAGCTGTGTAGCCTTGTCTGCCGATGATGGCAAAGACTGCATCGACGATTGTTCTTACTGCAACGCCGGTACATGCGAGCCACGTTTAAAGAATTCCTATGAAGAATGCGGAACCTGCGAAGCCTGTAACATGGATGGTGGAGACTGTCTCGCAGTAAACTCCGACAATGGAAAAGGCTGTGAAGGTGGTTGTACTTACTGTAGTTCCGGTAGCTGCGAAACAAGGTTAGCTGGTGCAACAGAAGAATGTGATGCCTGTCATGCATGTGATACCGATGGTGGAATTTGTGCAGCCGTAAGCTCGGATGACGGCAATCAATGTATTGGCGACTGCACCTACTGCAATGCTGGAAGCTGTGAAAACCGTCTTGCAGGAGCAGGAGAAGAGTGTGACGCCTGCGAAAGTTGTAATGTAGACGGTGGTATTTGTACTGCCGAAACAGCAGACGAAGGTAACAAATGTGAAGGCAATTGTAGCTACTGCGACGCTGGTACATGCAAGGATCGTTTGGCAGGCTCAAATGATGAATGTGACACTTGCCAGGTTTGTTCCTCAGAAGGTGGCAGTTGCACAGCAATCACGGCCTACGATGGAAAAAATTGCCAGGGTGATTGTTCGTTCTGCAACTCAGGTACATGCGAGAATCGCCTTGCAGGCGCATCAGAGGAATGCAACACCTGCCACGCCTGTGATGAAGATGGCGGAAGTTGTGCGGCATTAACAAATGCTGATGGTAAAAACTGTATTGATGATTGTTCTTCTTGTAATGCTGGCTCGTGCGAACCTCGTTTGGCTGGTTCCACTGAAGAATGTGGAACTTGCGAAGCATGTGATGTAAACGGTGGCAATTGTGTAGCACAAAGCTCAGATAACGGTAAAAACTGTGCTGGTCAGTGTTCTTATTGCACGTCCGGCTCCTGCAACTTGCGTCTTGCTGGTGACTCGACAGAATGCGAAACCTGCGAATCCTGCAATATAAGTGGTGGAATATGTGCCGCTGAGACAGCGGATAACGGCAAAAACTGTTATGATGAATGCACCTATTGTAGTGCCGGTATTTGCTCAGATCGTCAGGCGGGAGCAACCAACGAATGTGGCACCTGCGAGTCCTGCAACACAGGTGGTGGAAGTTGCGCAGCCATAACAGCAGAAGATGGAAAAGACTGCGACACAGATTGCAGCTATTGCAATGCTGGCTCATGCGATCCTCGTTTGGCCGGAGATTCAGAAGAATGCGATACCTGCACAGCTTGCGATGGTAATGTTGGTACATGCTCTGCAATAACTGCGGATAATGGTCAAGGCTGCGATAACGACTGCACCTATTGCAATGCTGGCTCTTGTGAAATTCGCCCTGATGGCGCTACAGAAGAATGCGACACCTGCCATGCCTGTTATGCCGGTGGTGGTGATTGCCATGCCCTAAGCGCTGATGATGGTAAAAACTGTGTAGCCGACTGCTCTTATTGTGATGCAGGTATTTGCAATGACTTTGGCTGCAACTGTCCAGAGGGTCACACAGGCAATGATTGCTCAGAATGTTTGCCAGACTATCAGGATCATGACAACGATGGCATATGCACAATTGCCTGCAATCATGTCAATGCCTGCAATATGCCCTTTGCCTGTATTGATACAACAGGTACCGCAAATTGTGATTGCATCCCCGATGAAATTACCAAGCTGGGAAAAGTGGGAGGATCTCCATACAGTATTGCGATAAAAGATAATATTGCATATTTATCTACTAAGGGTTCAAGCATTTTTATCTACGAAATAAGCAATCCTTCAAGCCCTGTATATATTGCCAGAGTGAATATCGAAAGCAACAGCTATAACCACCCCAAAAACATGGTTATTCACGGCAACCATTTATACTTTGCACTAAGCTATACCGGTATAGCAGTCTATGACATCACAAATCCCCTGCTACCGAGCTACCAAAACATAATTAATACTCCGGGCAAAGCAATGAATATTGATATACATGATGGTTATGCCTATGTATCCGACTATGATCATGGTGTAACAATAATGGATTTGAGTACACCATCAGAGCCTTCAATAGTAGCAACAATTCCAACTAATCATCTGGCATTTGAAGTTGCATTCTCTGGAGACTTTGCCTATATCGCAGATTACAGTTCAGGAATCGTGAAGGTAGATATTTCAGACCCAACTACTCCGCTGGTAATTGGCTCCACAGCAAGCGCAGGGCCAATAATGTCAGTTGCCACCTCAGGATCTTATCTCTATGCAGCCGATTACCAATATGGCATGAGAATCTATGACATAAGCACTGCTTCACCATCATATGTAACAACATATGTAGTTTCACATCCTAACAAATTGCAAGTTGTTAACGATCAGGCATTCGTTTCCCATGGCAACGATATAAGTGTCGTGGATATTTCTACACCGTCCACCCCAAGTTCTGTGCATGATATAAACTGTAGCAGTAGTGTGAATGATTATGTTGCAAATGGCGACAAAGCTTTTATCGCAACATCCTACACTGGATTTCGTATATATGATCTGTCAGATGAAACGTCCAGCACTATGCTTTCGCGCACTGACAGAGCAGATTATATCAGACAGGTAAGAGTATATAATGGTGTCCCTGTTATTGGTCACTATGGTTACGGCATTGCAAGCCTGGACACAAGCGATGTCAATGACATTCAAATACTAAGCGGAGTGGAAACTCCATACCTTAGAGACATGGAATTGCTTGGACAATATGCAGTTGCAGTATCGAATCTGGGAGGGCTATATGTAGTTGATGTATCCAACCCAAATAACTTACAATTAATTACCAGCGATGGGAATTTTGGTTCGACATTGGATCTTGCAATTAGTGGTGACCTTGTAATATTATCACGTTCAAACGGTATTTTAATTGCCGACCTTTCAGACCCTTTAAATCCTGAATGGCTTGGAGAAGCAACAGTTGCAAGCACTCCAGACTATATTGCAGTTAAAGATTCCTATGTATATCAAGCTGACTCTGATGTAGGAGTATACGTATACAGCATTGCAAACCCAGACAACCCAACACTTGTCAAGACAATATCAATAAACCAGGACACGAGAAACCTCACCATTTCCGATGATTTGTTATATGTTGCAACAAGCGATGGAGTGTATGTTTACAACCTGGCAACACCCGCTAATCCAGAGTACCTCTACACCATTAGTCCCGGTAATTCCAGAACTCAAATTATGGTACATAAAAACATTCTTTTCTCAACTGCGGGCTCAGGAATATATATGTCTGATATTGCCGATCCTTTAAACCCAGTATCACTTGACTACGTATCATCTCCCGAAGTTTTATCGAGGATGATGATAGATGAGAACACATTATACGTTTCAGGCAATCAAGGTGGATTCCAGATGCACAGCTTCAATGACTGTCAGGGATGCAGCGCAGGCTACGCCTGGGATTTGGGCGAATGCAGAGCAGTTGAATAAACCTTAGCTTTGTCCTTCAAAATAAAAACGCTGGCTATTTTTCAGAATAGGCCAGCGTTTTTTTATATGATTTTCATCTGATTAAAACATACTTCAAAACATTTTACCGGTTCACTACTTTTTGCAGGTTTCAGTTCTCTTTAATTGAACCTCAGATTATTCTTATCGAGTCTCCAGACTTGACCGCCGTAAAGATAATAAAAAGTTAGATCTTCAACGTTTTCCCAAGCTGGTTAGAAGACCCTTGCAGAACATCCCAAGATTCCGACCTGGAGATCCGCACCTGCTCTGCTGTGATAAACACTCGCTCATCCCGAGTGTCGCCCGCAGGGAGGTGTATCGAGGGATTAGTAGAACCTGCACAACATAAGCAACATTCACAGCACAGAATCTAAAACAGAAAAGGCGACTCAACCTAATGATCGAGTCGCCTTTAAATTTTGCTAGATCAAACTCTATTCAGGAAGTGGCCCAAGACCTGAAATCTCGGAAGTCTTAAAGCCACTCTTGTCAATTGCATTGGCAGAGTCACTCAAAACAAACTTGGAATCGAAAGTGCCATCGAACGCACCCCAGTAATTCTGAGTACAGTCAATGGTTCCACCAGCCATAATAGCAGACAACTCAACCACTCTCGGTGGTGTTATTGTGCTGGTATGGTAGAAGACCTTGTTGATTGTCATGCGAGCGTAA